>VOFB01002855.1_pt1 | contig 43269 bp, 72 predicted proteins | sample 5384141 | NCBI WGS metagenome assembly VOFB01 (sample SAMN12384721, study PRJNA508395) | human gut metagenome | isolation source: healthy gut A | host: Homo sapiens
ATAGCGCTTGTGCGCAAAACCATTGAAAGATTTGATGGGTTCAGAATATATACGTGACCGCGCCGCGGCCTGCTATCTCCTGCTGCGGACCCAACACGCTCGGCGTGCTGTTCATGACGGAGAGCTGACATATGAAAACTGACTTCGGAGGCAAAAGACACTTGCCGCTGTTTGATACAGAGAGTTCTGGCAGTACCGGGACAGCATAGAGGCGGGCATATATCCCTATTTCCACGAGCTGCCGATCCGGCCAGAGCGCCGGAGGTAGTTATGGAGGAAAGAAAAAGCGCATTATGCTCGGCTCGAACAACTACCTGGGCCTGACCAGCGCATCCGGACGTTATCCCGCGCCGGCGTGCAAGCGCGCTTGAAATACGGAAGCGGCTGCAGCGGCTCGCGCGTTTCCTGAACAGGGAACCTGGACCTGCACAACATCTTGGGCAGGAGCTGGCGGAGTTCCTGGGCAAGGAGGCCTGCGTGCTTTTGTCCACAGGCTTCAGAGCAATCTTGGCATTATCGGCGCGGTCATGGCCTGGCCGGCGACTATATCCTGAGCGACCGCGAAACCACGCCAGCATCTACGACGGCTGCGACCTGAGCTATGCGGAGACCGTCCCTACCGCCACAACGATATGGACGACCTGGAAAAGCGGCTGCAAAGCTGCCCCGGGAGGCCGGAAAGCTGATGTGACCGACGGCGTGTTCAGCATGAGCGGCGACGTCTGCCTGCTGCCTGAGATCACGGAGCTTGCCCGCCGCTATAACGCGGCGACCATGGTTGACGACGCGCACGGCTTCGGCGTGCTGGGCCGGGGCGGCCGCGGTACGGCGGACCATTTCGGACTGACGGAACAGACGGACATGATCATGGGCACGTTCAGCAAGTCGCTCGCCAGCATCGGCGGGTTCATGGCGGCCGACCAGTATGTGATCGACTATAGTGCGCCACAATTCGCGGCCCCTTTATCTTCAGCGCGTCCATCCCCCCGGCGTCCGCCGCGACTGCGCTTGCCGCCCTGCGCGTGATCAAGGCGCATCCCGAGCTGCCGGAACGCCTGCGTTCGCTTTCCGACTATATGCGCGCGGGACTCGCCCGGCGCGGCGTGGAGATCAAGCAGTCGAGCGCGCCTATCATACCGTTTTACACCTATGACATGACCGCGACCCTCACCACGGCAAAAAAGCTGTTTGAGGCGGGCGTGTACGTCAATCCGTCCTTCCGCCGGCGACGCCGCCGTCCCAGTGCCTGCTGCGCAGTTCGCTGATGGCGAGCCACACCGAGCCGATTCTGGACGAGGCGATGGATATTATCAGGCCGTCATGCAGCAGATGCGGGCCTGAAAAACGGCGTTTTCCCGCGCGAAAGGGCGTGCGCTTTGGTTGCAAACAGGCCGGCGCACGCGCCGGGACAGGGACCAGGCCGGGCGGCGGCTGCCGCCGCATGGCGATCCCGCGCAGGAGACGCGGACTGACATGAAACAGCGGACCGGGCCGGCCGGGCAATCCGGCGAGGCGCGGACGTGAAATAGATATGCGGGCCTTTTGACGCTGACGCGCCGGAGGCCGTTTGCAGAACTGCGCGCATCACAGCGCGTTCATGGAAATACAGAGACAGACGGGAGAGAATATCGCTATGCAGGCAAAAACTTTGCGGGCAAACATCATGCTGCTGTGCGGCGCGCGCTCATCTGGGGCACGGCTTTCGCGGCGCAGCGCATGGTTTCGGATACCGTAGAGCCCTACACCTTTAACGCAGTCCGGTCCTATATCGCGGCGCTGGCGCTGCTGCTCGTTTCCTTTATTCTGCGAAAGAAGCGGCCTGCGCCGCAGACGGGGCGCGCGAAGAAACAGGCGCGCGCGACGCTGCTGCGCGGCGGGATTCTGTGCGGCCTGTTTCATGTGCGCCGCCGCAACCCTGCAGCAGTTCGGGATTACATATACAACCGCGGGCAAGGCCGGATTTATCACAACGCTGTACATTGTGCTCGTGCCGCTTTTCGGCGTGTTTCTGAAAAAGCGGACGACCGCCGGCGCGTGGATCGCCGTGGCCGTCGCCGCCGCGGGGCTGTACCTGCTCTGCGTGACGGAACAGTTCACCATCGCCCTGGGCGATATATACGTTATGCTCTGCGCCGTCTTTTTCTCCCTGCACATCCTGTGCGTCGACTATTTTTCGCCCAGGGTGGACGGCGTGCTGCTAAGCTGCCTGCAGTTTCTCGTGATGGGCGTCATCTGCACCGTGCTCGCCTTTGTCTACGAGACGCCGGACCTGTCCGCCATCCTCTCCTCCTGGGCGCCCATTCTCTATGTGGCGGTGATGTCCAGCGGCGTCGGCTATACGCTGCAGATCCTCGCGCAGAAGGACACCAGCCCGGTCGTCGCCTCCCTGCTCATGAGCCTGGAATCGGTGTTCGCGGTGCTGGCCGGCTGGCTGCTGCTCGACGAAGCGCTCAGCGCGCGCGAACTGCTCGGCTGCGCGCTGATGTTCGCCGCCGTGATCCTGGCCCAGCTGCCGCCGGGGCTCTTCCGCCGCCGCGCACAAAATGCGGATGCGGAATCCGGCGCACCCTCCGCCGGCGGGGACTGACCCGGATTTTCCGCCGCGGACGCTTCCCCGCATACAGAAACAACCGTTGTCGTCCACGCCCTGCGGCTGGACGGCAGCGGTTGTTTTTTTCGGGACGCATTCCCGGTCAGTTCAGAAGATAGACCGCAAAATTGAGGTAGCCCGCAAAGGCGACCCAGAGCAGATAGGGAATCAGCAGAAGTCCGGCCGGCTTTGAGATTTTACAGAACAGAACCGCTGCCGCCAGAATCAGCAGCCAGAGCAGCACGAGAGCCAGATAAACGCCGCAAGATACATTTTCAGGCTGAAAAAGAGGACCGGCCAGAAAAAGTTGAATACGAGCTGGACGGCGTAGACGCATCAGCGCGGCGCGCCCTGCGCGGCTTTCCCGAAGTAAGGACGAGATAGGACGCCGTTCCCATGAGTATATACAGTATGGTCCACACGACGGGGAACAGCCATCCGGGCGGCGCAAAGGGGCGGCTTGTTCAGGGCTTCAAACGCCTGCATGCCGCCGCCGGTAATCGCGCGGCCAGCCCGCCCACCGCCAGCGGAACGGCAAGGCACGCAAGCAGTTTTTTCCACTGTATTTTCATTTCATCACCCTCCCCTGATACTGTATGCGTTTTGCCCGGTTTATTCCAATCGCGGCGTTTCAGCGGCATGTTCGCGCGGGAGCGGTGCGGGGCGTGGCGCAGGCGCAGGCGCGGGCGGGCGCAGGGCGCAGGGCGTGGGCGCGGGCGGCGGGGCGCAGGGCGCGAGACGCGGGCGTGGGCGTGGGGCGCGGGGCGCAGGGCGCGCAGGACGCGGGCGTGGGCGTGGGCGCAGGCGAGGGGCGGGTGGGCGCGGGCGCAGGGCAGGGGGCGGGGGCGCGGCAAGCAGGCGCAGGCGCGGGGCGGGGCGGGGGCGTGGCACAGGCGCAGGGCGCGGGCGGAGGCGCAGGCGCGGGCGCAGGCGCGGGCGCGGGCGCAGGCGCGGGCACAGGCGCGGGCGCGGGCACAGGCGTGGGCGTGGGGCGCGGGCGCGGGCGCACAGGGCAGGCGCGGGCAAGGGCACAGGCGCGTGGGGGCAGGCGCAGGCGAGGGCGTGGGGCAGGCGCGGGGTGCAGGCGCAGGCGCGGGCAAGGGCGGGGGCGCGGTGCAGGCGCGGGCGCAGGCGCAGGCGCAGGCGAGGGCGGGCGCAGGCGCGGGGCGCACAGGCGCAGGCGCGGGCGGGGCGCGGGCGCGGGCAGGCGCGGGCGTAGGCGCAGGCGCAGGCAGGCACAGGCGCGAGCACAGGGCACGGGTGCAGGCGCAGGCGCGGGCGGGGGACGCGGGGCAGGGTGCGGGGCGCAGGGGCGCGGGGGCGGGGGCGGGCGCGGGGCGCAGGCGCAGGCGCGGGCGCAGGGGCGCGGGCGCGGGCACGGGGCGCGGGCGCGGGCGCGGGCACTGGCGCGGGCGCGAGGGCTGGCGCGCGGGCGCAGGCGCGGGGCGCAGGCGCGGGGCACAAGCGCAGGCGCAGGTTTACTGGTTTAATAAAAATCTATACCAAAGGTTGACAAACCGTCCGCTGCGTATACTATAACAAAGTGTATCAAATGAGACAGACGGAGGCGGCGCGCATGGATTGCAGCCGGCTGACAAAACAGGATATGGACCTGCTGCAGCGCAGCGACCTGTTTTCAGGGCTGCGCGCGCAGGCCGCGGCCCGGGCGGCGGCCGATCCGCAGTGCGAGCTGTGGGAGGCGACGCCGGGGATGCGCTGTTCGGCCCGGGCCGCGAGCGGAGGCGCTTCTGCATTCTGCTCTCCGGCGAGCTTCTGGCAACGCAGCCGGCCGCGGACGGACACGGCCTTGTGATGAAGCGGATTGAAGCGGGCGCGTCCTTTGGGCCCGCCGCCCTGTTTCACGGGCACGGGGATAACGCCGTTGACTTCGCCGTCAAGGCGCGCGCGCGGATTCTCGCCCTGTCCGAGCCCCTGCTCGAACGGCTGATGCGGGAGGATTTCCAGATTGCGCTCAACTATATCCGCTTTCTGTCCGGCCGCATCTACTACCTGAACGCGCGCATACACAGCATTTCCGGCGCGCACACCGAGCGGGCGCTGGCCCGGTACCTGTGCGGCGAGTATGAGAACGCCGCGGACGCGGATACTGTAAGCGTGCGCCCGTCCTTTGCGGAGCTGGCAAAGCGCCTGAATATGGGCCGCGCCTGCTCTACCGCGCCCTGGACGCGCTGGAGGGTCAGGGGCTGATTCAGAAGCAGGGACGGCGGATTACCATTCTGGACTCCGCCGGCCTGAAAGCCCTGTAGGTCCCCGATAACAGCCGGGCGCGGCGCCCGGAGACGCGCCGGGGACATGGGACGCGGACAGGCCCGCGTGCCGTCCGCCCAGCGCGGCGCGCCGAAGCGCCGCAGCGGCGGCCGGAGAAGCAGCCCGCCTGTGCGCCGACTGATTTTGCTTTCTTTTTATATTTCAATATATCAATGGAGGAAACCACCATGAAACACATGCAGAAAATCCTGTCCGTACTCGTGCTGGGCCCTGTGCTGCGGCCTGTTCGCGGCCTGCGGCGGCGGGAACGCTTCCCAGACGGAGAGCCAGAGCTCGTCGTCCCAGTCCGAAAGCCAGCCCCAGCCTGAAACCGTGGAAAAGACGGCGGTGCGCGTCGGCCTCATCAAGGGCCCGACCGGCATCGGCGCCGTTCAGCTCTGGGACAAGAGCGACCGGGACGAGACCAAAAACGATTACACCTTCTCCCTCGCCGCCGCGCCGACCGACATGGTCAGCCGCGTAGCCGCGGGCGAAGTGGACATCGCCGCGCTCCCGACGAATACGGCCGCGGCCCTCTACCGCAAGACCAGCGGCAACGTCCAGCCCTGGCGCTCAACACCGAGGGCGTGCTCTATATCCTGAAAACGGCGACGGCATCCAGAAGATGTCCGACCTGCGGGGAAAGACCATCTACGCCAACGGCCAAGGCGCAAACCCCGAATATGTGCTCAACTACCTGCTGCGTGAAAACGGCCTTACGCCGGGCGAGGATGTAACGGTTGAATTCCGGGACGCGGATGAGATCGCCACCCTGATGGCTGCGGGCGAGATCGACGTCTGCATGCTGCCCGTGCCGAACGTGACGAGCGTGCTGATGAAAACGCCGACGTGCGCATTGCGCTCGACCTGACCGAGGAGTGGAACGCGCTCGACAACGGCAGTATTCTGACCATGGGCTGCGTCGTCGTGCAGAAAGCATTCGCCGAGCAGAACCCCGGAAGCTGTCGCGGCGTTTCTGGAGGAGTACAGAGAGTCCGTCGAATCCGTAGCCGCCGACCCCGAGGCCGCGGCGCCGCTTGTGGAAAAATACGAGATTACGGGCAGCGCGGCCATCGCCAAGGCCGCCATACCTGACTGCAACCTCGTCTCGCATCACGGGCGCGGACGTCAAGGCGTCCATTGAGGGCTATTACAAAGGTGCTGCAGCAAGCGGATCCTACATCCATAGGTGGTGAACTGCCCGGTGACGACTTCTACTACACAGCCGAATAACCGGAGCGCGCGCGGCGCGTGCTGCTTTCCGCAGCGCGCGCGTCGCCGCGGCCCTTGCGTTCTGGGTCCTGATCTGGCAGGGCGCGGCCATGATTGTGAACCAGGAGCTGATCGTGCCGCGGCCGCTGACCGTGCTCAGACAGCCTGGACCTCGGCGCGACCGCCGGCTTCTGGCAGGCCGCCGGCGTTTCGCTGCTGCGCATTTTCATCGGCTATGTGCTGGGGATTGCCGCCGGCGTGCTCGCCGCTTTCCCCACGAGCATTCCGCGCCGCGGACTGGCTGCTTTCGCCCGCCATACGCGTGGTGCTGGCGACGCCGGTCGCCTCCTTTATCATTCTGAGCCTGCTGTGGATCGGGCACACGCGCGTGCCCGCCTTTATCTCCATGCTCATCGTCATCCCCATCGTATGGGCCAACCTCTACTGGCGGTGCGCGAGACGGACCGTGACCTGCTCGAGATGGCGCGCCTGTTCCGCATGAAAAAATCGCGGGTGCTGCGCCTGATTTACATCCCCGCCGCGATGCCGTCCTTCCGCGCGGCCTGCCTGACCGCGCTGGGGCTTGCCTGGAAGTCGGGCATTGCGGCCGAGGTGCTCTGCCTGCCCAAGACGGCGGTGGGCACCCAGCTCTACTATTCCAAAATCTATCTGGAGACGCCCGCCCTGTTCGCGTGGACGATCGTGGTGATCCTGCTCAGTTTCCTGCTGGAAAAGGGGATCACGCGCCTGTTCTCGCTCTCCGCCGGGCAGAGGAAGGAGGGGCGGCATGGCAATAGCTGAAAGGGAAATCGAACTGCGCGGCGTGTCCCTGACCCTGGACGGAAAGGCCGTGCTGTCGGGGCTGAATCTGCGCCTGCCCGCCCGCGGCGTGACCTGCCTGACCGGGCCCTCCGGCTGCGGAAAGACGACGCTGCTGCGCCTGATTGCGGGACTGGCGCGGCCGGACGCCGGTGAAATCACAGGCGTGCCGGAGCGGCCGTCTTTCCTGTTCCAGGAGGACCGGCTCATCCCGTGGCTGACGGCGCGCGGCAACGTGCTCGCCGTGCCCCGACCGCCGAACAGGAGCGGGCCGGCGCGTTCCTGCACGCAGTGGGCCTGGGCGGGGAGGCGGAGAGCTATCCGGACGCGCTCTCAGGCGGCATGCGCCGGCGCGTGGCGCTGGCGCGCGCGCTCGCCTACCGCGGCGGGATCCTGCTGCTGGACGAACCGTTCAAGGGCCTGGACCCCGCGCTGATGGAACAGCTCGCCGCACTGATTCTGCGGCAGGACCGGCCGGTGCTCGTCACCAGCCATTCCGATCGCGAAATGGACCTGCTCGGCGGACGGATCATCCGTTTTACAGGGCCGCCGCTCGCCCCGCTCGGCTGACGCGGCGGACGGACGGCGCGGCGCTGTGCACGGCACAAAAAGGCGGAGCCTGCTTTTGCGGGCTCCGCCTTGTGCATGGTAATGTCAGATCAGCTCCGCCATCGGCTTCCCGTCCGCCTGCGGCATGGACGCGCCCAGCATGGCCGCGAACGTCGGCGCCTGGTCGATGACGTATCCGTGCGCCAGCGTCACCTTGTCTTTCCGGTAGGGGTTGCGCACGATCAGGCAGGGCTGCGTGCCCTTTTCCGGGCAGTGGCCGTGCGAGCCGGCGCTGCTGCGGTAGTCCGTCCCCGAAAGGGAGGACAGCACCTCGCCCCTGCAGGTCCGATACAAAGCCCGTGTCGCCGTCCGTTTCCAGTATAAAGCTGAACTCCCCTTTCAGCCCGTACCGCGCCATCAGCTCCTCTTGCTCAAACAGCACGGAAAAGCCCAGCTCCTCCCTATGGTCCAGGAAGAAACGCTTTGCCCGGGCCAGGTTCCCGGCGCTGGCGTCTTTCAGGTACACCGGCAGCACAGCCCGGAGCCGTGGCAGTAGATTTCATAGTCTTTCAGCGCGCCGTCCGGGTGCAGCGTCAGCAGGCCGTGCTGCGCCAAAAGCACGTTCGGCCTGCAGGTGCGCGTGATGTTGATCTGCCCGTGGTCGCTCGTAATGCAGAGGATGGTTTTTCCCAAAGCCCCTGTATCCTCCAGCGCTTTGATGATATAGCCGAGGCCCCGGTCCAGCGCCTCGTAGGCGGGGCGGATGCGCTCGTTGAACACGCCCAGCGCGTGCCGCCCGCGTCGATGACCGTCCAGTGCGTAATCATGAGGTCCGGCTGGTGCAGATAGATCATCTGCTCGCAGGCGCGGGCGGAAAAACTCGTCCCAGTCGTAATAGTGGGGGGAGGGCCCACGCATCCCTGCAGCGTTTGTACAGCCGGCCGGTATAGATGCCGGGCGTGCTGGTTTTGACAAGCTCGTCCTCCAGATTGTCATAGTGGCCGTGCGGGCCGCCCACGCCGGGGCGCGTAATCACCCAGTCCGCCTGCGCGCCGCGGATCAGCGGCCAGAACACAAGGGCAGTGGTTGCGCCAACCTGGGCGGCGCACTCCTGCGCGAAGGTGGGGACCCGGATATCCGACGCGTCGTCAAACCACTGCGGCACCGCCGCATAGGGCTGGAATTTCTCGTTGTTCACAACGCCGTGCTTTTCCCGGGCGGCACCCGGTCTGGATGGTAGTGTGTACCGAGTGCGTCAGGGACGGGTATGTAGTGAGGTTGCGCTCCACGACGGACGACTCCTCCAGCACGCGGCTGAAATTCGGCAGCGTTTTCATGATTTCCAGGTCCTCTGTAATAAAGGTGTCGATGGAAATCACAAGCAGTTTCTTTTCCATTGTTCCTTCCTCGCAATCTATATTATAATATTGAAAAAACAAACTGAAAAGGGCGGCGTGCGGAAAACGATGCCTTGCAGCACAAAAGCGGCCGCGCAGGAGATATCCCGTAAAGAAGCACTTCTATTCTGGGCGTGTTTCGGGTTTTGGCGTCAAAATCCGATGCCCGCTGTATAAATACATCAATAAACAGGAGCGAAGAGCAGCTCCTGTTTATTCATTTACTGAATGTGTTTCAACGTTTGCTCTACTCTGTCTGATATTTTAACTGTTTCGAGGCCAAATACAGAGGTGCAGCGTGTCATGTATCGGCTTTTTTCCAAACTTCATCTATACTGTCTATTCCGTTTGCCATACCCAGTACGGAACCCACTGTCGCACCATTGCAATCCGTGTCAAACCCGGTTTCAACCGCCATACAGATGGATTTTCCGAAATCACCCTTACCGTAAAGCAGGGCGACGGCAACAATCATCGCATTCGATATGGTATGGCACCAGTCATGCGCGGAATATTCATCATAACGGTTATGGATGGCCGCAAAACAATCTTTGGAGGACACGCCGTTTCAAAATCCGTCAAAACATCGGTTATGGCTTCATACAGTCTGGAAGTGTAGGGAATCTGTGCAAGTCCGCCTAAAATGATCTCTTTGATATTATCGGTGCAGGCGGCGACTGCAAGCATCGCCGAAACAAACATTTCACCGTATATACCGTTTTTGACATGGAAATAGACGCGTCCCGAAATGCCATTTCAGCGGCAAGTTCGGGATTGCCGGGATTGATATATCGAAATAATCCCCTCGAATCTGCGCACCGATCCATTCGCGGTACGGATTTTTGTATTTGGCGGATTCGGGCGGCTCGTATCCTTTTACAAAATTGCAGAAAGCGACTCTTTCGGCAGTGCAGTATGAATCTTTTGCTCTGCAGCGTCAGCCACGCTCTTGAAACATCGTAAGGGTAAAATCCCTGCCGTATATGTCGATGACCTGCTGCGCCAGCACAACGTAATTTGTATCGTCATCCACAGGCATGCCGTCGACCTTGTCTGCATAGCACCTGTTTGCAAGCCGAAATCTGTATTTTCCTATGATATGATCGCTCAAATCGCTGTGCAGAATATATCTATACATGGGATAATTATTTGTTTCTTTCAAAAGGGAATCAACTCATCTGTTTTGATCCCTCAACCGTTTTCCCCAAAAGGCATCCGCAAATCCTGCCCATCCACGCACCGTGAATTTTTTGTCCAGCGGTTCTGCGCAAACGGGATGCTGCAACGGTTCGTTTTTTCTTAAATTTTTAATTTCATCCAGGGTAGACGGCTCTATATACGTATAGTTTTCTGCCGTTTTTGCATTAAATACAACATCAAACAGAACATCCGCAAGTTTCTTCTTTGTTTCGTTTTTGGAAGCCGGGACACCGCCGAAAACACATCTGCATACGCAGCCAGATCCAAACCCTCTTCTATGGACTGCCGATACTCCGTAAGCATACCGGCAGAATAGGTTCCATTCGTGCATATTGGCATACTTGGGTTTCAGGGTCTTGTTGTAATTCAGTTCTTCCGTAACACGAGCGTCGCTTCTCAACACTAATGCGTCCAGCGAAACATCAAAATATTTCGATATTTTAATGAGCTTTTCAAGCTCCGGCACAGAGAAGCTGTTTTCCCATTTCTGCACAGATTGCCTTGTAACGCCAAACAATTCTGCAAATTGTTCCTGAGACATATTTGCAGCAGTACGCAATTTACTGATCATATCTCCGACAGCCATAATCGACACCCCATTCTTGAATTTTCTGTATTGTATCACAATAAGGACGGCAGATACAATAAACCAATGGGTGCAATTTATGCAACCTGCAGTTGTCAATATAGTAAGGACACTCGTCCTTACGGAGAGTGTCCTGTGCGCGCAGCTTATCTCACTGTTCGGCCAAAACCGCGCCGGTAACGGCGTCTATGACGTAAGAGCGCGCCTGATCGCCGACCGTGCCGTCGCACTGATAGGCGGCCCTGCCCTCATAGTCGGTCGTATAGCACTCGAGAATCGTGAACTGGGGCTCAAGCTCCAGGATAATCGCCTGCGCGGCGTCGGCCCGATCTCTCCGGCGGCGGGCTGCGCCGCTGAGGCGGACGACGACGCCTGCGTCTTGCCGGCTTCCTCCGCGCTGTCCGCTCCGGCTTCGGCCATATTGAGCACAAGGCCCGTTTCCGCATCTATTTCAAATGTGTATTACCTGGCGTCCTGGTGCAAGGTTCCCTCGTAGAGCGCCAGTCCCTTGTCCGTCGTCAGATCCAGCCCGGACAGTTCCGCCTGCGGCATCTGTTCCAGCGCAATCCGCTCGGCTTCCTGTTTGCTGATCATATCCGGGTTGCCGCCGCAGGCCGAAAACAGGGCCAGCGCTGATGCGGCGAGCAGGGGGACGGCAAACAGCCGCAGTTTCCCAAATCGCTTCGCGGGGCTTATCATCTCAATCGCTCCTTTGATTTGAACTTCTTGCAATTCGGTTACAAAATAACTGACACAGTAATTATATGGTTCCGGTATGCAAAATGCAAGCGTTATTTTGAATTTCTGCAAGATTTAATCTTATTCTTTGTTGTTTTCATGAGACTTATCCTGTTAATAATTACAAAATGATTACAGCGGGGCGGCGGTTTTCCTCCTTGTTTTTTCAGGCCGGGATATGGTATGATATTTAAAAATACAAAAGCGGAGGATTGTTCATGAGAGTGGATCAGCTTTCCATGCACGGCTTTGACAGGGGCGCGGCGGACCGGATTGGGCGGGCGCTGCGCGGATTGTCGAGCGCGGCTTTGCGCCGGGGAATTCCATCGCCATCGGCCGGGGCGGGGAACGCGTTTATGAGGAGTACTGCGGCTATGCCGACCTGGCGCGCACGGCGCCGGTGGATGAATCGACGAAATTCCGCGTCTATTCGATGACGAAGGTGGTGACGGCGGTCGCCGTCATGCAGCTTTGGGAACAGGGCGTGTTCTCACCAACGACCCGGTATCGGCCTACATCCGTCTTTCGCCGCGCCCAGAGTCGGCGAGCGGCGGGCCGACGGGAGCTGGGGACTGCGCCCGGCTGCCCGGGAGGTTACGGTGCGCGACCTGTTGACGATGACCTCCGGTATCCCCTATACGGGCGACGACCCGGCCGGGCGCGCGGCATGGACGAGCTGGTCCGGCGCTGGCGGGCGCAGGCGCTGGCGGGCAGGCCCTGGGACACGGTGCGCGTCGCGGAGGAGGTCGGCCGGCTGCCGCTCATGTTCGACCCGGGCAGCTACTATAACTACGGGTTCTCGTTCGATATTCTCGGCGCGCTCGTGCAGGTGTGGACCGGGCTGACCCTGGCGCAGTACTGTGAAAAGAACATCTTCCGCCCGCTCGGCATGCGGAACTCCGGCTTTCTGCCCGGAGAGGCCGGGACGGTGGCGGAGATGTGCGCGTTCGGCGGACGGGCGGCTGACGCACGCGGACGAGGTGGGCACGCCATCTGTGGACGCTGTCAACTGGGGGCCGCCGCACTTCTTTTCGGGCGGCGCGGGCATGATCTCGACGCTCAGCGACTACTTCCGGTTTACACGCGCGCTCGCGCTCGGCGGCACGGCGGACGGCGTGCGCCTGCTCGGCAGCCGCACGCTGCGGCTGATGTCCGCGCCGCACCTGAACGAACGGCAGCTCCCGGCTACAACCAGGGCGACTGCTGCGCTTTCGGGCCCAGCTACAACTACGGCTTCGGCGTGCGCGTCATGACCGAGCCGGTCCACGGCAGTTCGGTCAGCAGCGTCGGCGAATGGGGCTGGTCGGGCGCGCTCGGCACCTGGATGGCAGTCGACCCAAAGGAGGACCTGTACTTCGTCTATATGCACCAGCACACGCCCGCCGACCACGACCTGTACATGCCGAAGCTGCTCGCGGCCATCTATTCTTCGCTTGTCTGAACGACTGCAACAGGCCCGCATGTTTCCGCGCCCGAACCGGGCGGGAATGTTCGGGCCGTACCCGGTATGTGCGCCATCGAGGCTGCCCCGAAACGGCAGCCTCGATTTTTTTGGCCTTTACGGCCTGCGGGAAAAGCCGGGCGGCCTTGCGTATTTGGCGGGCGCAGGGCGCGGGCGCAGGCACAGGCGCAGGCGCAGGCGCGGGCAAGGGCAGGGGCGCGGGCAGGGGCGCAGGCGCGGGCAAGGGCGCGGGCAGGGGCAGGGGCGCGGACGCGGACGCGGGCGCGAGACGCGGAAGCAAGGGCGCAGGCGCTGGGTGCGGGCGCAGGCACGGGCACAGGCGCGGGCAGGGGCGCGGGCGCAGGCGCGGGCGCGGGCGCGGGCAGGGGCGCAGGGGCGCGGGGCAAGGGCGCAGGCGCGGGGCAAAGGGCAGGGGCGCGGGCGCGGACGCGGGCAAGGGCGCAGGCGCTGGGTGCGGGCGCAGGCACGGGCACGGGCGCGGGCGTGTTTAAGCAAAAACCGGCGCAAAAAAGAGCCGCGCGGCGGCTCTTTTTTGCCCTGCAAAGCGCCCGCGCGCCCTGTCAGGCCATAAGAAAAACAAAACGGCGCGGCGAATTACTCCGCAAGCACGCGGCATTCCGAAACGCCATAGTAGCGCAGCGCCTCTACCGCGCTCGCGTCGAGCCGTTCGCCGGCGACGGCGACAGGCACTGCGGGCGGGCAGGCGATGTTTTCCGAAGCGAGGACCCGGCCCAGGCACTGTTCCGCGGGCAGGACGCAGGAGGGGCGAACACGGGCGCGGACACGGGCGCGGGGCAAGGGGCAGGGGCGAGGGCGCGGACGCGGGCGCAGACGCGGGCAAGGGCGCAGGCGCTGGGTGCGGGCGCAGGCACGGGCACGGGCGCGGGCGTTTTAAGCAAAACCGGCGTACAAAAAAAAGAGCCGCGCGGCGGTTTTTTATGTGCCCTGCAAAGCGCCCGCGCGCCCTGTCAGGCTATGCGAAAAACAAAACGGCGCGGCGAATTACTCCGCAAGCACGCGGCATTCCGAAACGCCATAGTAGCGCAGCGCCTCTACCGCGCTCGCGTCGAGCCGTTCGCCGGCGACGGCGACAGGCACTGCGGGCGGGCAGGCGATGTTTTCCGAAGCGAGGACCCGGCCCAGGCACTGTTCCGCGGGCAGGACGCAGGAGGGGGCAGGAACACGGCGCGGCGCACCGTCGCCGCCCGCTCGGGCCTGCGCAGCACAGGCGGCGCCGACGGTATGGGCGCGCGCCGGCCGAGCGACAGCATGGCCGCCTCAAAACAGTCGATTTCCGCGCCGGTAAGCTCCGGCGTGAACATGAATACCGCGCAGTCGGGGTCCGCAAACTCGCACTCAATCCGGCGGGCGCGCAGGTACTGCGCAAGCTCCGTTCCCGTATACCCGCTGGCCTTTGGCGCAACGGTTATTTTCAGCGGCTCATCGCCCCAGAGCGCAAACCCCTTATCCCGCAGGGCGGACTTCAGCCCTGAAAGGCGGCGCGCAGCGGTCCAGCCTGTCCGGATATCCCGCCGCGAGATACGCGTTTGTCCTGTCGAGCGACTGCAGGATCAGGTAGGACGGGCTTGTGGACGCGAACAAGCGCCATGGCCCGCGCATTTTGAGAAAACACGGCGGGCGCGGACGCCGAAATATGCAGATAGGCGGCGCCGGTGAGCGCCGGCAGCGTTTTGTGGGCCGAATCACAGCACATATCCGCGCCGAGGCCGAGCGGATGCATGGACTCGGGCAGAAACCGCAGATACGCGCCGTGTGCGTTGTCGACCAGCAAAGGCACGCCGAAGCGGCGGCAGACCGCCGACAGGCGCGCGATATCAGAATATTGCCGATATAGTCCGGGCTTGTGAGATATACCGCGGCCGGCTTTTCGGGCATGGCCCGCAGTTTTTTCTTCCAAACCCGCCGCGGAGACAGCGCACGAAAGCAGGCCGCCCGGCGTTTCGGAGAAGAGCCACTCTATATCGAAGTCCAGCAGCGCCGCCGCGCTCACAAAAACCCTGTGCGCGTTTCTGCCCGCCAGCACAACCGGCCGGCTGCCGCCGTCCCCGCGCGCGAGCAGGGCCAGATACAGCATGGCGCGCACGGCAAGGGAAGAGCCCTCGCACGAATACAGCGTTTTCCCGCTGCCGAACAGGGACGCCGCGTTTTTCTGGCTCTCTTCAATAATCCCGTCCGCGCAGTAGAGCGCGTCCGCGCCGGGAATCTCCGTAATATCCAGCGCCTCCGGACCCACAAAGCGGCGGCCCTTATGGCCGGGCATATGCAGGCGGACCGCCTGCGCGTTCACATAGCGCTGCACAAAATCACAGATGGGGGTGTTCATGCTTCCTCCCCATCCAGCGCCTTTGCCGCTTCGAGCATGATCGCGCATTCCATGCGCTTGCGGAACAACTCGCAGCCGTAGCCGTACACGCCGCGCACGCTGCCCGTCGCATGATACGCGTTGGCGGCGCAGCCGCCGGACAATAGAGCTTTGCCCAGCAGTCCGCGCATTCGGGCCGGGCGGACGTTGCAGGCGGCGAACTGCGCCTGCGCTTCGGGGTTGGTTACGCCCTTCCACACGTCGCCGAGCCGGAATTGCTCTTCGCCCACGAACTGGTGGCAGGGGTACAGGTCGCCCCAGGGCGTTACCGCCATGTATTCCGTCCCCGAACCGCAGCCGGAGATGCGCTTAGTATATGCAGGGCCCGCCCTTGAGGTCGAGCATATAGTGGTAAAAACGTGAACGGCCGGCCTTTTCCCGCATACGCCGGCGCATGAGCTCCGCCAGCTTTTCATACTGCCGAGCACAATGGGCAGGTCCTCGTCCGTGAGGGAGGAGGGGTCGTCCGCCGGGCCGACGACCGGCTCCATGCTGAGCTTGTCAAAGCCCAAATCCAGCATATCTCTATATCGTTCAGAAAATCGGGGTTGGCGTGCGTAAACGTGCCGCGCATATGTAATGTCCCGGGGCCGCCCCGCGCCTGCACAAGCTTTTTGGAACTTTGGGACGACCGTATCCCAGCTTCCCCCTGCCCGCGTAGTCCACACGGTACCTGTCGTGCACTTCCCCTGCGCCCGTCCAGGCTCAGCACCACGATTGCTGCATTCGCGGTTGGCAAATTCGATCACGTCGTCGTCGATGAGCAGGCCGTTGGTGGTCAGCGTGAAGCGGAAATTTTTCCCGCGTCCTTCTCGATGCTGCGCGCGTAGGCGACGAGGTCCTTGACGACCTGAAAGTTCATCAGCGGTTCGCCGCCGAAAAAAGTCGACCTCCAGATTCCGCCGGCAACCGGAGCCGGCGACCAGAAAATCCAGCGCCTGCCGGCCCACCTCAAAAGGGCATCAGGGCGCGCTCGCCGCGGTATTTCCCCCTGGCTTGCAAAGCAATACGCGCAGTTGAGGTTGCAGGTGTGCGCAATGTGGAGGCAGAGCGCTTTCACAACGCCCGCGCGTTTCCTTGAGGCTGCCCGCCAGATCGGGCAAAGCTGTCCGGCGCAAAGAGCTTTCCCTCCGCTTCTTAAGCGCCTCGATCTCGCGAAGCACGCGTCGATTTCCTCCGCGGTTCACGGTCCGGCGCGCCGCGGTATTTTTTTCCAAAACGGCGGCCTTGATCTCTTCCGGGGAACTGGTTTCGTACATGCCGATAATATCATAGACGGCGTCGTCCACAACGTGCACGGAGCCCGAATACACATCGAGCACAATATTCAGCCCGCCGAGCCTGTAACAATGAATCATAGCTGCATACATCGCAAAAATGCCGCCTTACCGGCGGCATTTTTATAAATCGTGATTACTTTTTCGCACTGCTGGTTGGCAATACCGCAACTTGTCTTGCAAGCGGACTGGCAAGAGGTCTGGCATTCGCCGCAGCCGCCGGTTTTCGCGCTCTGGCAAAGGTTCTTGGTTTCCAACGTTTTAATAGCTTTCATACGTCATTCCTCCGAATTCTATCCCTGATAGAAATATTATAAGTTGCGGGGAGCGGTTTGTCAATGCCTTGGAACATGTTTTTTACCCGCCCCAAGCGCGCGCACGGCCGAAAAAAACGGGATATGCGCGCGCGCATATCCCGTACAAATCCTGTTTTTTGTAAGTTTACTGCTGGCTGAACTGATCTTTCCCTACGCCGCAGACGGGGCAGGTCCAGTCGTCCGGCAGGGCCGCGAACGGCGTGCCCTCGGCCTGTTCGTCGTACTCATAGCCGCAGACGTCGCAGACATATTTCGCCATAACAGATCCTCCGCGTCAATAGTTCATGGCGCGCAGTTCAAAATAGGACTGCGGATGCGCGCAGACAGGACAGACGGCGGGCGCTTCGGCGGCGACATGGATATGGCCGCAGTTGGCGCATTTCCACATGACGATTCCGTCTTTCTTGAACACCTTGCCCTCTTCCACGTTTTTCAGCAGGGCGAGATAGCGCTCCTCATGCTCCTTTTCGATGGCGGCGACGCCTTCAAACAGCTTGGCGATGGCGTCAAAACCCTCTTCGCGCGCCTCTTTGGCGAACTGGGAATACATATCGGTCCACTCATAGTTCTCGCCGGCCGCGGCGTCCTTGAGGTTCTGCACCGTGTTCGGCACGCCGCCGTGCAGCAGCTTGAACCACATTTTCGCATGCTCTTTCTCGTTGCCGGCCGTCTCTTCAAAAATGGCGGCTATCTGATTATATCCTTCCTTTTTCGCCTGGGACGCATAGTAGGTGTACTTATTGCGGGCCTGCGATTCACCGGCAAAAGCGGTAGCCAGATTGGCTTCGGTTTTGGAACCTTTCAACTCCATTGTCAAATCCTCCTTATACATTTTTTCATTATCTGTCCCGCAGGGCGGGACTGGATTTTTCATTTCTACGTCTATATTTTACACCATTTCAAAGCGCAAGTCAACGTTTTTGAAGGAAATTACCCCAAAAAGTATAATTTATTTCCCCGTGCGGGGCGCATGGCGCGGGCACGGGGCGCGGGGCGGGCGCAGGGGCGCGGGCGCGGGCACAGGCGCGGGGCGCGGGCGCGGGGCGCGGGCGCAGGCGCGCGGGTGCAGGGCGCAGGCGCGGGGCGGGGCAAGGGTGCAGGCGCGGGCGCGGGTGCGGGCGCGGGCGCGGGCACGGGCGTAGGCAGGGGCGCGGGCGCAGGCAGGGGGCGCAGGGCGCGGGCGCGGGCACGGGCGCGGGGCACGGGCGCGGGCACGGGCGCGGGCACGGGCGCGGGCGTAGGGCGCGGGCACAGGCGCGGGGCGCGGGCGCGGGGCGCAGGGGCGCAGGCGCGCGGGGTGCAGGGCGCAGGCGCAGGTGCGGGCGCGGGTGCAGGGCGCGGGCGCGGGTGCGGGGCGCGGGCGCGGGCACGGGCGTAGGCAGGGGCGCGGGCGCAGGCAGGGGCGCGGGCGCGGGCGCGGGGGCGCGGGCGTTGGCGCGGGCAGGGGGCGCGGGCGCAAGGCGCGGGGCGCGGGCGCAGGCAGGGGCGCGGGCGCAGGCAGGTGGGCGCAGGCGCAGGCGCAGGCGCGGGCACGGGCGCGGCGCAGGGGCAGGGGCGCGGGCGCAGGGCGCGGGGCGCGGCGCAGGCAGGGGCGCGGGCGCGGGCGCAGGCGCGGGGCGCGGGCGCAGGCAGGGGCGCGGGCGCGGGCGCAGGGCGCGGGGCGCGGGCGCAGGCAGGGGCGCGGGCGCAGGCAGGGGTGCGGGCGCAGGCGCAGGCGCGAGTGCGGGCACGGGCGCGGGCGCGGCATTGCTGCAATCGAATATTGCTTATTATATGACGTTTCAGCGCCAGATTTCATTTGTCCCTGATCTTTTGGTCATTGCGGGTCTGCCGGAGTCCGCCGCCTGTGCGACAGAGCGGATTCTTTCCCGCGCAGCAAAAAAACAGTCGGCGGCGGCTTTTTTCCTCGAAAAAGAAAAACGCCCGCAAAACATGCGTTTTGCGGCGTTTTCCGCCTGCGGCCGGCTATGCCCGGCAGCCGCAGTATTTTTCAAACGCTTTTTCCACGGCGCGGGCATTTCCTCCGGCGCGCCGAGCGAATAAATGCCGTTGAACGATGCGACAAAGCCCATAAAACCGCCCTTGTCCGTGCCGAGCTTGTCAACGTAATCTCTCACTTCGTCATAAATATCCTGCACCGTGCCCTGATGGCCGTGCTCTGGTAGCCGATCGGGCAGGCAAAGCAGATTTTGCCGCGGAACTGCTCGCTCATGGCATCCAGCCCGTTCAGGCGCGGCTGGCCGGGATTGAGCGCATCCAGCCCGATATCGATAAAATCGCCGATGATATCAATGATATGCCCGCAGCAGTGCATGATCACGTCCAGCCCAAGCGAGTGCGCCAGTTCAATCTGCTTTTTATACCGCGGCATGAAAATCTCCTGGATCAGCTCCCGGAAATCAGCAGGGACGTCTGCGTCCCCCAGTCGTCGGCAAGGCAGATGGCGTCAAACCCCGCCTTAGCGCATTCCCGGATCAGCTCCTCTTCCGCTCCGAATACAATATCCGCAAGCTTATCCACGTTTTCTCTCTCCACCAGCATATCCATCATGAAATTTTCAAATCCGCGGACAAAGCTCATAATGGTAAAACCGCTGAGAATAAAATCGGCAATGTAATATTTGTCCGGATGCTGCCGCATGATCTCCTGCGCAGCGTCAAAACGCCCCGGCCGGCCTGCCTGCAGCGGAACATAGGAATCGAGCTGGTCCCAGTCGGTGATCGCCGGGTCCTTGACCACGCCGAGCTTGAATTCCATACCGGTTTCCGCCCAGTTGAAACCCCATTCCGTCACGCGGCCGTCCTCGCCGCCGTACATCTCCTGTACGCCGAGCATGACCGCGTCGTCTTGGCAATCCGGTCCGTTCCATAGTACATCAGCGGCGCATAGGGCGGCGATTGAAAATGAATGGCACGTTTTACAACTTCTTTTCTGGTCATATCCATTCTCCTCGTTTATGATACAGGGGGATTTGCTTTCCCGGAAACGCTTTTTTGCCGCGCGGCCGGGATTTTCGGGAACAGACGGCTGCAAGCGGCGCATCCCCCCCCGGAAAGAGGGGGGACCCTACCGCGGCGGCGCTGTCCGCCCTGCAAAATGCCGGGTAAACGCGCATCCCGCCGCCTGCTCTGCGGCTGTTTCCGGCCGGGATCAGCCCCGGTATGCCTTTGCGGTCAGAAATGCGGCAAGCAGGTTTTCGCCGGAGACGGACGCTTCCAGATTGTGCACCTGGGAGAATATGTAGCCGCCGCCGGTGGTGAAAACGTCCAGATTGCGCCGGACTTCCGCCGCCACCTCTTCCGGCGTTTTTTCTGCACAGCGTGCTCTGCGTATCCACGCCGCCGCCCCAGAAGGTAATATCCTTCCCGTACGCCTTTACCAGACGCCCGGCTCCATGCCGGCGGCGCTGATCTGCACGGGATTGAGCGCGTCCACGCCGATTTCAATGAAATCCTCAATCAGTTCGTAAACGGCGCCGCAGGAGTGGAACAGCACCTTGACCTCCGGGTAGTTTTTTGTATGAAGTCGAACATCCGCTTATGGTGCGGCTTGATCCGCTCGCGGTACATCCCCGGCGGGATCAGCAGGCTCGTCTGCGTGCCCAGATCCTCTGTAAATTCAATGCATTCGATATACTTGCCGCAGGCCGCCAGATATTTTTCCAGATCCTTCATCAGAAGATCCACGCGCTTTTCAAAATAGCGGTCCATCATATCGCGGGTATCTTCGTCCATCATATTGCAGTAGAAGTTTTTCATAGCCCCAGTACAGCTGGCCCAGCTCAAATACGTTGCCGTTAAAGACGCCGCACAGCGCCTTGTCGGTCGTCTCATAATAGCGCTTCGCCCGGGCGGCGATATCGTCCAGCTCCTCCTGGTCCATTTCGGGAAGGTCCATTCCTCAAACTCGTCCAGAGTCATAACGTCCCGCATGGGATGGTATACGCGGGCATAGGCCTTCAGGCCTTTCGGACAGCGGGAAACTTCCCTCCGACGTCATAGGATTTGCCCACCGCCGTCTTGTACGGATGCAGAACGTCGTCAAGCGGTTTCAGATAGGAGCGGTCGCCGTTTTCCCCTGCAATATGGGATGGAAACAGGTCGGTACATATGCCTGCGTCTTCCCGTCCAGCAGGGTGCCGAGTTCAAATTCCTTTACCCGCATGCCCATGCAGGGAGACTGCCGCCACAGGCAGATTACGTCCGCGCCCGTGGCATCCAGCATTTCGGGTTCAACTTCCACCAGCTGACTGAGAACCTCCGGCACCCGGATGGTCGTTTCCGGCAGGCCCAGAATTTTCTTTTGCCGCCATGTAAGAATATGCGTTTATGCCGGTGGTGCCTGTTCCGCCGAAATCAATGGCAAGACAGTCCACGCTCTGCCGCCGCAGGGCCGCTGCGATTCTCTCTCTCGAGTTCATGTCTTTTATCCCCTTTGAAATGTGTTTTTATTGCCTTTTGGCTGTCCGCGCAGAATCGCGGCCGGGGCAAACGGCGGCCGAACTTTCGGCTTTTTCGCCGGACCGGGCGCGCGCCGGACGGCTACGCTGCGAGACTTTGGTTTCATTATACCAACGATTTAAAAATATTTCCAGTAAATTTAGAATTTTTATATTTTTTATCCGGACCGCCGGTATGGCCGCGTTTTCGGTGCGTTTTGCAGGGGACTTTCCGGGGAATGCGCGCAGGTGTGGGGCGCGGGCGCGCAGGCATCGGGCACTGGCGCGGGGCGCGGGCGCAGGGCGCGGGCGCTGGGGCGCAGGCGCGGGCGCGGGGCGCAGGCGCGGGCGCAGGGGCGGGGCGCAGGCGCAGGCGCGGGCGCAGGCACGGGCACGGGCGCGGGCACCGGCGCAGGGGCGCGGGCACCGGCGCAGGTGCGGGGCGCGGGTGCAGGCGCAGGCACTGGCGCGGGCGCAGGTGCGGGGCGCGGGCGCGGACACAGGGCGCAGGCACTGGCGCGGGCACAGCAGCCGCAGGCGTAACCGCAGCAATGAGCGGGCGGAGGACGAGTCCTCCGCCCGCTTTTATGCTGCCTGCGGACAGGTATGCGCAGGGCAGGGCCCGACGTCAGTCCGCGTCGTCTTTTTTCATGAGCGCCACGGGGCTGAGCCTGCGCATTTTCCAAATGGTGAACGCGGAGCTGACGGCCAGCAGTACGGCGACAAGGGCGACGCCCGTCAGAATGCTGTACAGCTTGGAGTCCTCCATCATGGGCCGCAGCGAGTTTGCGCTGTACACGCCCCACAGCGCGCCGCCCGCGCCGCCGATGAGAAAGAGCAGGGCGTTGCCCGCCAGCAGCACAAACGCCGCGCGCTTCCACGGCATGCCGCAGGAAAAGTACACGCCCAGCGTCCGCTTCTGCCGCTCCAGCATCAGCGTATTGTACCCGCCCACGCCCACGAACAGCAGCAGCACGGCCAGAATTGTGTGCACGGCGTATTCCGGCGTTGCGTCCGCGTACATCTCGTCCGTGGCCTGGGCGAGCGCTTCGATGGACCAGACCTCGCCGTAGTCGGCGAGCAGCTCGTTGTACTCGCCGATGCGTCCGGCGTGTCGGTAAACAGCAGCGCGTCGGTCAGCTCCAGGCTGTCCTGCAGGGGCTTGCCGTTTACATAGAGCTTCGGGCAGTAGACATATTCCGTGTCCGGGTTGTTCGGGTTATAATTTGTGAAGATATTCTCCAGGCTCGGCTGATAACGCTGCAGCGACGGGACCTTCGCCCGGGCCGGGAGCACGCCCACCACCTTGAGCCGGACGTTATAGCGCATGGCGTAGTCCGGGTCGGAAAAAGAGTCGGTCTGTATGTCATAGCCGCTTACAACGGAGAAGGCGCTATACTCCATGCTGGTGTCGATGACGTCGCCGAGGCCGTAGCCGAAGGTTTCGCACCACTCCTGGCGGACGACGATGGGGATAAACTCGGAGGTACGGACGTCCACCCCTGTCCGCCCACTCGGTCAGCCACACGCCCTCCTTCATGGGCAGGGACATGTCCTCGCACAGCCCGCGGCTGTATTCGTATAAAAACCAGCCCGTCGTCCCGTCCGAGAGGGCCACGTTCATGGGGTGCAGGTGTTTGGTTTCTTTGATCTCAAACATCGGGTCGTCCCGCGCGGGGAGCATGTACGCCTCGTTCATCAGGCCGACCGACCGCACGCCCGGCAGCGATTCGAGCAGGGCGGGAAGCTCCAGTATCCGCTGCCGGCTCTCAAATACCGGGAAGAATTTTGTTGTGACCATGAGCCTTCTTCCGGGTACATATCGTCGCTGATTTCCTCCCGGAGCTGCCAGCTTTAATGAAATAAAGCGCGTTGTCGCCGCCGCAGTGGCGGCGGATAAAGCGCCGCTGCCGCCGCGCTCGTATATGTAGGTGAGCGCGTAGGTGGCGGAAAAGGCCACGAAAACACCTGCATGAGCAGGATGAGCTCGGTCAGAATACCGCCGGAATAGCTCTTCAGGGTCAGGTAAACGCGCCGCAGGCGCAGGCGCAGGGCGAGCTTTCCCTGCCGAAACCAGCGGCTCTCGTTCCGAACGGCCGTTCGCGCGCAGCGTACGCATGAACAGCCCCAGCATGAGCAGGGTGACGGCCGCGAAAGCCGCAAAGAGCAGCAGGTAGGTCCCCGCTCCCAGGGCCGGCACCGTGTACTTGAGCGGCGTGAGCCGGATGACAACGTCCTTGAGCAGCCAGCCGGCCGTAAAGGCGAGCAGCGTGTAGAACAGCACCTCCAGCGCCGTGGCCGCGAATATGCGCCCGCCCGTTGCGCCCAGGTACCGGTACGTCAGCCGCCGAGGCTCCGCCGCAGGAAGAACACGTACAGCGTGACCACATTGCACGCTCAGCACCACGATCAGCACATAGAGCATGAACTTGTCGTAGTAGTCGGCGCTGAACACCTGCTTTGCGGATTCCTGCAGGGCGAGGTTGGGACTCAGCGAATCGCCCGTCTGCTCGGCAACGTACAGCGCCAGCCGCTCGGCAAAGGAGGCCTGCTGCTGCTTCGACAGGGGCGACACGAAGCGGACGCGCAGCATATTCCCCGCTCAGCCCCGCATCCATAAAGTCCGCAAGGGTCACAAACACCGCGCGGTTGGGCCGGGCGTCTCCGGAAGTCCGTCGGGCGTGTTGACCCCGCACCCACATAGTCCGACTGGTCCAGCCGCGCGTAGCTGAACTGCGAGGGCATGTACAGCTCCCCGTTGTACAGGCCGCAGATGCGGAAGGCGCGCGGACCCGCGTTGGCCCGCAGGACAAACTCGTCCCCCACCGCGCTTGCCGCGGTCTTCTCCACCATCTGGTACGGGACCAGGATCCCGCCGCCCGCCTCCGGCAGCCACTCCCCGGCTTCCGTATGTATGTACATGGGTTTGTCCGAGAGGATGCCGACTATGTCGTACTCCGTGTTCTCCCTCATGTTACGGTCACGCTCACCGGCGTTTCGTGCTCGCGTTCGCAGAAGTCCATGATCGCTCCGACCGTCTGCGGGTTCTGCATGATTCGACATTAAACTCCAGAGAACGGTCGGTCCCCGTAAAGGAGGTCAGGGTGTTGAGCATGGAGGCGCTCTGCGCGTAATAGACGCACTAGGGCCGTGGCCGAAACGGCCAGTCCCAGAAACAGGACGAACAGAGTTGTAAAATGGCGCGTAAACATGCGCCGCATATTCTGCCATACCAGCGTTAGTATCTTCATGCCGCTCCTCCTGCAAGCCAAGCGGCGGCGTAGGTACGCCGCCGCTCTCGGGCCGTCTCTTATTAATTGTAGACCGTGCCGCCTCTGACGCCGCCCCTGCGTACCCAGGGAACATGAGGTTTTCCATGAAACGCTGACCGACTTGTAGTTGTTGCCGGACGGGATGGAGCTGGTTGACTCCGCATAGCTTATCCCAGACTTTTGTGTTCCGCTATCGGAATATACTCCGTACGGGTCGGCGCCGTGAAATACGTGTACTTGACGGTTGCATAGCACGTCGTCGTCCCCGAACAAGACGGTCCCTTTGCTCACCGTGCCCTTGCAGCGCGCGTGGAGTTCCAGGCATTGGCTGTCGTTGTCGCCGTGTGAGCGAATGCGACCGAGAAGGCCGACACCAGCACGACGGCAGAAGCAGCACTGCGATCAGTTTCGTTCTTCTGCTCATTTGATGCACCTCCGTGTTGTTAAAATTTTACCGGATTCGGTAGCTTTTTATTGTATTACATAAACCAACGCCTGTCAAGCATATTTTGGAATTTTTTATGAATGAAAAACTAACTATAAGAACAAAAAATCATGTGATATACCGAAAAAACAGACAAAAAATAGGGGATGTCCGCGCGCACACAGCAAAAAAAACGCGCCCGGATGGGCGCGTTTTTCGTGTGTTTTGGCAGGGGGACTTTCCGGGGAATGCGCGCGGGCACAGGCACAGGCGCGGGCACAGGCGCGGGCGCGGGCGCGTGCGGGGCACAGGCGCGGGGCGCAGGCGTGGGCGCGGGCGAAAAAAGCGGGACAAAAAAACGCGGGGCGCGCCCCGCGTTTTTATACTGATGAACTGAAACCGCTTATATAGCCTCTTTCTCCCCCGATTTCCGCGCCGTAGATTTCGCGCATTTTGTATTTGAGAATCTTGCCCGCCGCGTTCATGGGGAACGCGTCCACGAAACTTGATGTATTTCGGGGTTTTATAGCGCGCGATTCGCTCCAGCGCGAACTGGCGGATTTCCTCCTCGGAGACCTCGACCCCCTCTTTGGGAATGATGACAGCCATGACCTCTTCGCCGTATTTCCGGCTGGGCACGCCGATGACCTGCACGTCCTTGACCTTGGGGTTGGTATAGAGGAAGTCCTCGATCTCCTTGGGGTAGATGTTCTCGCCGCCGCGGATGATCATGTCCTTAATCCGCCCGGTGATGCGGAAATAGCCGTTTTCATCCACGCTCGCCACGTCGCCCGAATGGAGCCAGCCGTCCTTGTCGATGGCGAGGGCCGTCGCCTCGGGCATTTTTATAGTAGCCCTTTTCATGACGCTGTAGCCGCGCGTGCAGTATTCGCCCTCCACGCCGGGGCCGACCGGTTCGCCCGTCTCAATATCCACGATCTTGACCTCGACGTGCGGGTGAACCCGGCCGACGGTGGCGACGCGCAGCTCAAGCGGGTCGTCCGTCGTGGTCTGGGCGCTCACGGGCGAGGATTCCGTCATGCCGTAGGCGATGGTGATCTCGGGCATATGCATCTGGTCCACGACCTGGCGCATCACCTTGATCGGGCAGGGCGAGCCCGCCATGATCCCCGTGCGCAGGGAGGTAAAGTCGTATTTTGAGAAGTCGGGGTGCTCCAGCATGGCGATGAACATGGTCGGCACGCCGTGCACGGCAGTACAGCGCTCGGTGTGAATGGCCTCCATGACCTTTTTCGCGTCGAACACGTCGATGGGGACCATGGCGGTGCTGTGCGTAATGGAGGCGAGCGTGGCCAGCACCAGCCCGAAGCAGTGGAAGAAAGGCACGGGAATGCAGAGCTTTGTCGTTCTCCGTGAACTTCATGCAGTCGCCTATGTTCTTGCCGTTGTTGATAATGTTGTAATGGGTGAGCATGACCCCTTTGGGGAAGCCCGTCGTGCCCGACGTGTACTGCATATTCACCACGTCGTCATAGTGCTGGTCGCGCTTGGCGGCCTCAAGCACCTCGTCCGGCACGCTGCGGCCGAGCTCCTTGAGCGACCAGAACGGCGTCGTCCCGGGCAGGCCCTCCCGCCGGTGTAGAATATATGGCGCAGATAGGGGCAGCTCTTCGCGGCGGAGCGGCTTTGCCGGGTCCCTGCTCCGCAAGGCCGGGCAGCAGCTCGTTTATGATTTCGGCATAGCTCGTGCTCTTAAAGGACGGGGCCATGACAAGCGCCGCGGAATCCGACTGCTTGAGCAGATATTCCAGCTCGAACACCTTGTAGTTTGTATTTACAGTGACGAGCACGCCGCCGATTTTCGCCGTGGCAAACAGGGTGAGCACCCACTCCGGGATGTTCGGCGCCCAGATGGCGATATGGTCGCCCTCTTTTCAGGCCCATGGCCAGAAAACCCTTGGCGATTTCGTCCGTCTCCTCATCAAATTCACGGTAAGTGCGGGTATAGTCGCGATCGGTGTAGCGGTAGGCCAGCCGGTCGCCGTGCAGCCGCACCCGCTCCTGCAGCAGTTCGGTCAAGGTCATTTTGAGTAATTCGTCCATATCAATCGCTCCTTCTCCCTGTGGGGTTTACTTTTACAGAAATAATTTTTGCTCCAAATACAAAAAACGCCCTGTGCTCATTTGCACAGGGACGAAAGATACACTTCCGCGGTACCACCCGGATTGGCTGCAGAAACAGCCCGCTCAGCGCGTCATAAGAAACGCCGCCCGTATAACGGCGGGCCGACCGAAAGCCGCTCAAAAGCGAGTTCGAAACCCCAGTGTCCGCAGGAGGCTTTCAGCCGGCGGCGCTCCTCTCTATGGCGGAAATAGCGGATCTACTACTCTTTGTCATCGCGCTTTAATATTTGGATTATATTTTATTATATTCGATTTCCCGCGTTTGTCAATAGTATTTTTTATGAATTTTTGATGGACGCGCGGGTGCAGGCGCGGGCGCGGACGCAGGCGCGGGCGCGGGTGCGGGCGCGGGTGCGGGCGCGGGTGCGGGCGCAGGCGCGGGTGCGGCGCGGGCGCGGGGCAGGGCGCGGGCGCGGGCGCAGGGCGCAGGCGCGGGCGCAAGGCGCGGGCGCGGGGGCAGGGCGCGGGCGCGGGCGCAGGGCGCAGGCGCGGGCGCAAGGCGCGGGTGCGGGGCGCGGGCGCGGGGTGCAGGGGCGCAGGCGCGGGCGCAAGGCGCGGGCGCGGGCGCAAGGCGGGTGCGGGGCGCGGGCACTGGCGCAGGCACGGGTGCAAGCGCAGGCGCGCGGGCGCAGGTGCAGGGGCGCAGGCACGGGTGCAGCGCAGGCGCGCGGGCGCGGCGCGCGGGCGCGGCGCAGGCGCGGGCGCGGGCGCGGGCGACAAACGCAAAACGCGGCGCGCACGGACAATCCGTGCGCGCCGCGCCTGTATCCGGCGGCGTCCGCGGCAAAAAGCCGCGCGCACCGCTTACTTCTGATAGGGGCGAATGGAGAGAGCGCGCATCGCGTTGAGGATGGCGATCACCGATACGCCCACGTCGGCAAACACGGCCTCCCACAGATTGGCCGCGCCGAACGCGCCCATCAGCAGCATGACGCCCTTGACCGCCAGCGCAAACACCACGTTCTGGCGCGCAATGCGCAGGGTGCGGCGCGCGATGCGGACAGCGAGCGCGATCTTGGAGGGCTTGTCGTCCATGAGGACGATGTCCGCGGCCTCGATGGCGGCGTCGGACCCCAGGGCCCCCATGGCGATGCCCACGTCGGCCCGGGAGAGGACGGGGGCGTCGTTGATGCCGTCGCCCACAAACGCGAGCACGCCGCCGGCCGGCTTTTCCGCGAGCAGCCGCTCCACCTTTTCCACCTTGTCCGCTGGCAGCAGTTCGGCGTACACGCCGTCAGACCCAGCTCCGCCGCGACGTGCTCGCCGACGGCGCGGCGGTCGCCCGTCAGCATAACCGTCCGCGTCACGCCGGCGGCTTTCAGGGCCGCGACCGCCTCTTTCGCATCCTCCTTGAGTTCGTCGGAGATCACGATATGCCCGCGTACACGCCGTCCACGGCGACGTGGACAATGGTGCCGGGCAGATGGCAGTCGCGGTGCTCCGCGCCGATGCTGGCATGAGCCTGCCGTTGCCGGCGTGGATGCGGCGGCCGTCGACCGTGGCGGCGACGCCGTGTCCGGCGAGCTCCTCCACCTCCGCAACGCGGGCCGGGTCGGGCTTTTTCCCGTAGGCCGCCAGCAGGGACTGGGAGATGGGGTGCTCGGAATAGCTCTCGGCCAGCGCCGCGTATTCCAGCAGCCGATCTTCGGTCAGGGAGACGGGATGCAACGCCGTGACGCGGAACGTGCCTTTAGTCAGGGTGCCGGTCTTGTCAAACACGACCGTCTTTGTCCGGGCGAGCGATTCGAGATAGGCCGCGCCCTTGACGAGTATGCCGCAGCGGGACGCGCCGCCAATGCCGCCGAAGAAGCTCAACGGCACCGAGATGACCAGCGCGCAGGGACAGGAGATGACTAGGAAGATGAGCGCGCGGCGGACCCATTCGGACCACTCGCCCGTGAACAGGGGCGGCATGACGGCCAGCACCGCGGCGGCGATGACGACCGCCGGCGTGTAGTAGCGCGCAAATTTTGTGATGAAGTTTTCCGAGCGCGCCTTTTTCTCGCCCGCGTTTTCCACAAGCTCCAATATTTTGGACACGGTGGACTGCCCGAACTCTTTCGTCACCCGGACGCGCAGCAGGCCGCTTAAGTTGATGCAGCCGCTGACGACCTCGCCGCCCGGCGCGACTTCGCGCGGCAGGGGATTCGCCCGTCAGGGCCGAGGTGTCGAGCGCCGACGCGCCGGCAAGCACCACTCCGTCGAGCGGGACGCGCTCTCCGGGCTTGACGACGATGACGTCGCCGACCTGGACGGTTTCAGGGTCGGCTTCCACGACTTCACCGCCGCGCTCCACGTTGGCAACGTCCGGACGGATATCCATCAGCGCCGCAATGGAGCGGCGCGAGCGGCCCACGGCATAGGCCTGGAACAGCTCGCCCACCTGGTAAAGAGCATGACGGCGACGGCTTCCGGATACTGGCCGATACAGAACGCGCCGACGGTGGCGATACACATCAGGAAATTTTCATCGAACACCTGCCCGTGTCCGATATTGCGCGCCGCCTTGAACAGCACGTCGTATCCGATCACCAGGTACGGGACCAGATACAGGGCGAGCTCCGCATAAAACGCGTACGCCCCGGGGACGTACTCTCCCGCCGGCAGCAGCACGGCAAGGACAAAAAAGGCCGCGCCAACCAGGATCCGGATCAGCGTGCGCCGCTGTTTTTCGACATGACCGCCGCCTCCTCACGCCTCGATCACAAGGTCGGGCTCCACCTTTTTGCAGGCTTTACGACCTGCCTGAATATTTCTTCAAACCCGGCCTCGTCGGCCTCCAGCACCAGTTTCTGCGCCATAAAGCTGACCGCGACGCTCTGCACGCCGTCGATACGCCGAACCGCGTTCTCCATGCGGGCCGCGCAGTTGGCGCAGTCCAGATTTTCCAGCTTATACGTCTTTTTTCATAGATGTTTTCCTCCTGTAACGCTTATTTTTAAACCCTTGCAGCGGGGAAACAATGCGGGAATGCGGGCCGCATGCCCGCGCCCTGTTTTCACAGAGGGGAATGCGACGTCCGCAGGCTCACTCGCCCACGTGGTCCATCCCCTGGTCGATGATGGCGTGCACATGCGAATCGGCAAGGGAATAGAGCACGCTCTTGCCCTCGCGCCGGAATTTGACAAGCTGCGCCTGCTTGAGCACCCGGAGCTGATGGGATATGGCGGACTGCGTCATGTGCAGCAGCTCCGCAATATCGCACACGCACATCTCGGACTGGCGCAGCGCATACAGGATTTTTTGATACGCGTGCTGTCCCCGAACACCTTGAACAGCTCGGCCAGGTCGTACAGCAGCTCTTCCTCCGGCATTTCGCTTTCCAGCTCCTCCACCGTTTCCCGGTGGTCGTGCGCTACTTCGCAGGTCTCAACCGCTTCTTTTCGCTCCTCAAAACTGTTCGCCTCCTCATATGAACATATGCTCATGTGTCTACTTTTATTATATGCGCCGCCAGCCGCCCTGTCAACCCCTTTTTTAATGCGGCGGGGTAAAAAAGAAGGCGCGGGAAACAGCTCCCGCGCCTTTATACCGGCCGCGCCCGTACCGCGCAGGCTATTTGTATTTGCCTGTGCGCGGATAGGGCGTCGGACAGTCCGTCAGCTCCAGCAGATAGTCTATGCTTGTTTCGTAAAACTGCGCAAGTTTGATCAGAACATCCAGAGGATACTTGATTGCGCCGATCTCATACTGCGAATAGGTGTTTTGTCTTACGTTCAGTACTTTTGCGATGTCAGCCTGCGTCAAGCCTCTGTCCTGGCGCAGATTCCGTATGCGTTGATAGAGCAAAACCTCGTACTTCATAGTAATCACCTCTTCTAGAATAGATGATCCGGCATAAAGATGTTGAGATTTATCTTTAATTCAGATAAAAATATTTTGAGGAGATTACTCGATTTTACTGATCGGCGCGGCGCCGCAAAAACGCCTTGAAAGATAAAAGCGGACAGACTGCGATGCAGCCTGCCGCCTGATGTGAATAGAAAAATTTTTCGGGCGGACGCGCCGCCGTGCGTCCGGTAACTCAGCCCCGCGCCGCTGGCCGGCGCGGCGGGGAAGGGCGGGCGGACACGAAGCGGCGCGGGGCCGGCAGGGGTTTGGCGCGGGCGCGGGCACAGGCGCGGGCGAGGGCACAGGCGCGGGCGCGGGGCGCAGGCACAGGCGCGGGAGCGGGCACGGACGCGGGCACAGGCGCGGGGCGCGGGCGCAGGCGCAGGCACGGGCACAGGCGCGGGCGCGGGCACAGGCGCGGGCGCGGGCACAGGCGCGGGCGAGGGCACAGGCGCGGGCGCGGGGCGCAGGCACAGGCGCGGGCGCGGCACGGACGGGCACAGGCGCGGGGCGCGGGCGCAGGCGCAGGCACGGAGGCGAGAGGCGGTGCGTATACCCGTTCAGAGGCTGCGGTTTTTTTTCGCTGTATTCTATTCGCCGCTCCAAATCGGCCAGCTTCTGCGGATAGACATAGGCGTAGTCCAGCACCATCCGGTAAATATCGTCCAGAAGCCGCGTGTCCCACATATCCAGCCGCACGCCCGAGGCATGGGAGCCGAGGTTGCCGACTTTGCGGATGATGTCCGCCATTTTGGGCAGAAGCCCGCCGGGAAACACGCCTTTGTTAGACAGGTCCTCCAGTTTGCCGTACAAACTGCCGCCGGCGGCGCCCTTGTCCCGGCACAGCAGTTCCAGCGACAGCCGGATCTGGTTTGCAAAGGCGTTCGGCGCACGGTCCCGGATCGGGCTTATTTCCCTGTACAGCGCGCGGATGCTCTGCGGCACCTCCTCGTCCAGCTCTGCCGAACGACGGATACAGCAGCGGAAGCTCCTCCGCCGGCTTATCGCCCGCCCATATAAAGTCCCCTGCAGAGGGAGACGCATTTGCAGGTCGTGCACTGCAGGAGGACGAACTTGTAGGGTTCGTAGTATTTCTCCCCGTCCATCTCCTCAAACAGCCGGCGGCCCACTGTCTCGTTCAAAACCTCGTGCACCGTGCTGTTGAAACAATGCCCGCAGGTGAGAATGATTTTGTCCTGGTTGATTTTTTCATGCTCCTTCTGCACAGTACGCTCCAGCTCCTTCCATCTAATACTTACGGCATTTTTCAGCTATAACGCCGCATAAAAAAAACTTGTAAGACAGCAACAACTACGGTGGATGGAAACAGGTCTATTTTGATTGCCAGCTGTCGGAAATTTATCCATAGTTCTGCAACTTCAAATTTATCGTATCATGATCGCTGACAAATAATCTCTTAATCTTACAATATCATCTCTATTCAGGGTTATTGTAAGATAATTATCCGTAAGACCTTCATGCCAAAAGAATATATTCCATTCAAGATATATATCTTGAATTTGGTATCCTGACTGAGCAAATTTATATTTGGGATCATCGCTTAAATCTCTGTGGGTATAACTTAAAACAAAATCCGGTTCGATAAAGGCGATCTCTTCTGCTGAGGAAAGTTTATTATCCAATAGTTCGGTAAATGCTTCTGCCATTTCTTCTACTTCGCAGGACAATAATACCTCATCGTTTTTTATGATAATTAAGCCAATCCCCTGATGTAAACAGGAAATCACAGTTGCACCAATTACTGTACCAGTTATCTTCATTTGATGGTTTGTAACCTTTTATCTGCAAATTAACGCGAATGCCATCAGCATCGATTTCAAGCCACATATCGTTATCCCTTTCATTCATTTTCGATTATTACCAAATATCCCGATACTCCGATAACACATCTTTCGAGGAATGTAATTTCAAGGTTATACGGTTCAAATTACCTGTTCTTCCTTCTCCAGCATCACGACGCACACCACATGGGCCGTGCGCGCAAACATGTCCACCGGCTGCACGCCGGCCGGCGTATAGCCGCCCGCGCAGAGCTTCCTTGCAGTCGCGCGCCAGGGTGGCCGGGTCGCAGGAAATATACAGAATCTGCGCGGCGCTGCGCGCAGCAGGGCGCGCGCAGCGGGCCGTCCAGCCCGGCGCGGGGCGGGTCGACGCAGACAAGGCGGGGACGCACACCCGCGTCCGTCCAGCCGCGCAGAGCGGCGGCCGCGTCCGCGCATTTCCAGGAAACGTTCTCAATATTGTTCAAAGCGGCGTTTACACGCGCGTTTTCTATAGCGTTCGGGTTGATTTCCGCGCCGTACACGCGGCCGCACAGGCGCGCCAGATACAGCGTGATGGAGCCGATTCCGGCAGCACAGGTCCACCGCCGTATCCATCTGCGGGCCGGTCGCAGAGTTCGCGCCCGCAGGCAGGCAAAGGCCGGCCAGGGCCGCCGCGGTCTCGTACAGGCGTTCGGCCTGCCGGCGGTTGACCTGGTAGAAAGACAGCGGCGAAATGTGCAGCCGGTTGCCGCACAGGACGTCCTCTATCCCGCGGCGGGGGTATAAAGCGCGGCGGGCCGCCCGGTTCGGGCACGGCGCAGATACAGGCGACCGAGGGCGCGGCTGTGCGCAGGGCCGCCGCCAGCCCGGCAAAGGAGTCCTGCTCGCCCGGGGCGCAGTACAGAGCGGCGGGACACTTCGCCCGTCGTCTCCCGCAAGGCGCAGGGACAGCCTGCGTAAAGACCCGCGCTCACCTGCGCGCAGGCCGTGCGCCTGCGCATAGCCGCAGGCCGCGTCGGCCAGGGCGCGGAACACGGGCGGGTAGAGAGCGCACCCCGCCGGATGCGGGACGAGCCGGTGGCTGCCGCCCGCGTAAAACCGGCTCCACGCGGCCGCCGCGCTCGGCGAGGGGCAGCGTGGCCTTGTTGCGGACCATGCTGTCCGCGCCCAGCACGGGCGGGACTTCCACATGCAGCCCGCCGATGCGCCGGAGCGCGTCCGCAACGCGGGCGCGCTTGACGCGCAGCTCCTCCGCATAGCTCATATGCTGAAACCCGCAGCCGCCGCAGTCGCCGTACACGGGCAGGCGGGCGCGGTGCGGGCGGGCGAGGGCGCGAGCAGCTCTGTGACGCGGGCGACTGCATAGCGCCCGCCTTTCTGCACAAGCTCGGCCCGCACCCGCTCGCCCTCCAGCGCATACGGCACGAAAACGGCAAGGTCGTCCAGCCGGGCCACACCTTTGCCGTCGTGCGCCGTGCCTACGATTTCCAATTCCACAGAATTTGCTGCGGCATGCGTTTATTCCCCTTGTATACTGCGCACAGGCTAGGCATGCGCGAGATCCGGAAAACTGAGAATAGTTCCCATATCCTGCTGCAACGGCTCGCCGCACAGGAAAAAGTATGTGTCCTCGTCCGTGTATTCATATTCGGTAAGCCCTGTCCGGTCCTGCGGCGTAAACGCGAATTCGGCCCGTAACCGACGCGCCGAAACAGCGGACGACGCGCTCCATGGACACGGGACGGGTGAAAACACATCGTACAGCGTCAGGCAGCCGCCGCTGAGGCGGGCGACCGCGTAGGCGTCCAGCCCGGCAGGTAAAAGACGTTTTCCCGCATGGACTGCGCCAGGTAAAACATGAGCAGGCCGTCGGCCTCCTGCTGGAAAACGCCGGCGCTCCCGCGCCTGTTTTTCTCCCGCAGAAAACGGACCCGGTCCGCGGGCGTACGCATGGGGGACCGGCTCGGCGCAGAACGCAGAGTCCTGATGCACCGGGGCAAAAAACCGGCGCCCGGCGCGCCCGGAAGCCGAATTTGGGATAAAGCCGCGCGCGCCGCCGTTTGCGAAGAGGAAGAAGCCGTCGCACCCGGCGCAGTCGCGCATGGCCGCCTCCATCAGGGCGCGGGCAGGCCCCGGCCGCGCCAGGCCGGCGCGGTCATCACGGTGCCGAACTGCACATAGCGCCGCGCATCGCCACTGAGGCGGCCGACGATCCGGTTTACGGACACGTTTGCGACGACGGCGCCGTCCTCCACGGCGGAGTAGGGGTTGTAATCATCCCCCAGTACCCGTTCTGATAAAGCGGGCTCGAAGTCAAGGCCGAACGTCTCCCGCGCAAGGGCGTTGAACGAATGCCTAAGCGCGGGTCGTTCCGGTAGCTGTGCAGAATTTCCACGGGGCTTGATCCTCCTTGTGATTGTTCCGCCGGTCAGCCCGACGGAACACGGGACCGGCAGGCGCAGGCGAGGGCACGGGCGCAGGCGAGGGCACGGGCACAGGCGCGGGCGCGGGGCACAGGCACGGGCACGGGCGCAGGCACAGCGGCGGGGCGCGGGCGCAGGCGCAGGCGAGGGCACGGGCACAGGCGCGGGCGCGGGGCACAGGCACGGGCACGGGCGCAGGCACAGCGCGCGGGCGCGGGCGCAGGCGCAGGCGAGGGCACGGGCACAGGCGCGGGCGCGGGGGGCAGGGCGCGGGCGCGGGGCACGGGCACAGGCGCAGGCGCGGGGCACAGGCACAGGCGCAGGGCGCGGGCGCGGGGCGGGGGCACAGGCGCGGCGCGGGCGCAGGCGCAGGCGTGACGCAGGCGCAGGCACAAACGCGGGCGCAGGCACGGCGCAGGCGCGGGCGCGGGCACAGGGCGCAGGCGCAGGCGCAGGGCACGCGGGGCGCAGGCACGGGCGGGGCGCAGGCGCAAGTGGGGGGCACGGGCGCGGGGCACGGGCACGGGCGCGGGGCACAGGCGCAGGCGCGGGCGCAGGCGCAGGCGCGGGCGCAGGACAGGTGCGGGCGCGGGCGCAGGCGCAGGCGAGGGTGCGGAGACTGGACGGGCGCAGAGTGCGGGCGCGGGGCGCGGGCACGGGCGTGGGCGGGCGCAGGCGCAGGCGCGGGCGCAGGCACAGGCGCGGGCGCAGGCACAGGCGCGGGCGCAGGCACAGGCACGGGCGCAGGCATTGCGGGCGCGCGGGCGCTATTAATTTTGGCGCAGGCACAGGGCGGGCGCGGGCGCAGAGCGGACGCGGGCGCGGGGCACAGGCGCGGGGCGGGCGCGGGCTCGGGCACAGGCGCGGGGCGCGGGCGCGGGGCGTTGGCGCAGGCACGGCACGGGCAAGGGCACAGGCGCGGGGCACAGGCGCGGGGCACAGGCGCGGCGCGGGCGCGGGGCGTTGGCGCAGGCACGGGCACGGGCGGGCACAGGCGCGGGGCACAAGCACGGGCACGGGCGCAGGCGGGGCGCGGGCGCGGGCGCAGGCACAGGCACGGGCGCAGGCACAAGCGCGGGCGCAGGCGCGGGCGCGGGCGCGGTCTGTTTCAGCAGCGGTGCGGACGGAATGGCAGAAAAAAAAAGGGCGCAAGTCAGCTTGCGCCCCGGACCGGTCCACATGTCACTGGTTGTTTTTTGACGACCCGGCGCCTGCTTGATCAGGGCCAGGTTCTGGTCGTAATGGTCCTCCGCCCGCTTGAGCACCATGTCCGCCAGCTCGACGGCGGAACGGCGCATGCGCGTGGACTCCTCCCGCGCTCTTGCGGATTTCGTCGGCGATGCGGCGCGACTTTGATGATGTCCTGCTCGTTGAGCATTTTGTTCGACTGCATTTCCGCGTTTTTGATCATGCGCTCCGGAATCGGTTCTCGCCTTGAGCAGGATCTTCTCCCCGCCTCGTCGAGCAGATTTTTGGCGCGGGCGATTTCGGTCGGGTAATGGGTGTGCAGGCCGCCCACAATCCGCGCGAGCCTCCTTTCGCGCTCGATTACGATTTTGCCGTTGCTCAGCGGGAGCCGCCATGCGTCTTCAATCAAATCGTCCAGTTCTTCCAGCAGAGATTCAAATTGTTCATTGTAACTCCCTCTCTCGTTTATTTTCGTATGTATTTGTTGTGGATGCGTTCTATGAGAACCTCGGGCACGAACTGCGAGATGTCCCCGCCGACGCGCGCGATCTCGCGCACGATGTTCGAGCTCATAAACATATATTCCGAGCGGGAGGACAAAACACCGTCTCTACGTCCGGATTGATCTTCTGGTTGATTAAGGCCATCTGGAATTCGTATTCAAAATCGCTCATGGCGCGCAGGCCCTTTTTACGATGACGTTCGCGTTCACGATCCGCGTATAGTCGGCCAGCAGGCCGTCAAACGACGAAGCGGTCACGTTCGGCAGGCCGCGGATGCTGTCCTCAATCATTTCAACGCGCTCGGCCACGGAGAATACGCAGTGCTTCGCCGAGTTCTGAGCACGGCGACGATGACGCGGTCAAACATTCTGGACGCGCGCTTGACAATGTCCAGATGCCCGTAGGTGATGGGGTCGAAAACTGCCGGGACATACGGCTATTTTCATAGTTCATTCCTCATTTCGCGTATAGACGTACAGGGAGATTTTTTCCGTAGCTGCGAACTTTGCGGCAAAGGCCGAGGGGCAGCGGCGTGCCGCGGGGGCGCCTCGCAGACGACGGTACCGCCGGCGCTTATGTAGCCGCCGCCGATGAGAAAGTCCAGCGCCTCCAGAAACAGGCCGCCGCCAAAGGGCGGGTCGATATACGCGACGTCAAACACCGGCTTTGGCGCAAGCTGCGCAAGGCGCGCGCATACGGGGCCTGGTACAGGCGCGTCCAGCCGCCGGGAGCCTGCCGACGTTCCCGCGCAGAAGGCGGAAGGCCGCGGCGTCCGGCTCGAAAAAACCAGGCGCTGGCCGCGCCCCGGGACAGCGCCTCGATCCCCATCTGGCCGCTGCCGGCGAACATGTCCAGAAACCGGCCGCCCGGCACGGAAAAACTGGATGATATTGAACGCGGCCTCCTTGACGCGGTCCAGCGTGGGCCGCACCCTGTCGCCGGACGGCGGCGCGAGCCGCAGGCCGCGTAAGCTGCCGGATATAACGCGCAAAGCGCTCGCCCTCCCCGCGCCGCTTTCGCGGCTGGATTTTGATTGTATTTATTATACTCTATTTTTTCCGCACTTTCAATAATTTGGCTTGAAAAATAAATGGGGTTGCTATATAATAATTAAAATATAAAGAAGAGGATGTGGTGAAACAGTGGTCAATGCGAACCATGCCGAGAAGTTTACCAAAGAGGGGCTGACGTTTGACGACACTGCTGGTGCCCGCCAAGTCGGACTGCACGCCCAACATGGTGGACACCACGACAAAACTCACGAATAAAATCCGCCTCAACGTGCCGCTCATGACCGCCGCCATGGACACCGTGACCGAGAGCCGTATGGCGATCGCCATCGCCAGGGAGGGCGGGATCGGCGTCATCCACAAAAACATGACGATTGAGGAACAGGCCGACCAGATCGACCGCGTCAAGCGCAGCGAGAACGGCGTCATCTCCAACCCTTTTTCCTGTCCGAACATCACCACGTCTACGACGCGCTGGAGCTGATGGCCAAGTACAAGATCTCCGGCGTGCCCATCTGCCGCGACGGCAAGCTCGTCGGAATCCTCACCAACCGCGACCTCAAGTTCCTCGACGACGAGGACGAGCTGATCGCCAACGTCATGACAAAGGAGAACCTCGTCACGGCGCCGGTCGGCACCACGGTGCACGACGCCAAGGCCATTCTGGCCAAGCACAAGGTGGAAAACTGCCCATTGTAGACGAACAGGGCAACCTCAAGGGGCTTATTACCATTAAGGATATTGAAAAAGCGGTCCGCTACCCCAACAGCGCGCGCGACGCGAGCGGACGGCTGCTCTGCGCCGGCGCCATCGGCGTGACGGCCGACGTGCTGGACCGCGCAAAGGCGCTGCTGGATGCGGGCGCGGACGCGCTTGAACCTCGACAGCGCGCACGGGCATTCCGACAACATTATGCGCACCCTGCGCGAAGTGAAAGCGGCATTCCCGGACGCGCAGGTGATTGCGGGCAACATTGCGACGGCGGAGGCCGCGCAGGCGCTGATCGACGCGGGTGCGGACGCGAAAGGTCGGCATCGGCCCCGGCTCCATCTGCACTACCCGCATCGTTTCCGGCATCGGCGTGCCGCAGATTACCGCCATTTACGACGCGGCGTGCGTCGCCGCCAAAGCCGGCATCCCGGTCATTGCGGACGGCGGGATCAAGTTCTCCGGCGACATTGTCAAGGCCATTGCCGCCGGGGCCGACGTGATCATGATCGGCTCGCTGTTCGCGGGCTGTGAGGAGAGCCCGGGGGAGATCGAGATCTACCAGGGCCGCAGCTTCAAGGTCTACCGGGGCATGGGTTCCCTGGCCGCTATGGCCAAAGGCTCCAAGGACCGCTACTTCCAGCAGGACAGCAAAAAAAGCTCGTGCCCGAAGGGGTGGAGGGACGCGTTCCTTACAAGGGGCTGCTGTCCGAATCCGTTTACCAGCTCATCGGCGGGCTACGCCCGGCATGGGCTACTGCGGCTGCCGCACAGTGGAAGAGCTGCAGCAGAACGGCAAGTTTATCAAGATCACCGGCGCGGGACTCAAGGGAGAGCCATGCGCACGACATCTATATCACGAAAGAGGCGCCCAACCACACGACAAAGCTCTGATTCTTTGCGTCTGAACAGGCGTCCGGCCCGCATATATTTCATGGGAGCCGCCTGCTGCGCGGGGGCGGACCTGCAAGCAAATTGCCGCGCAGAGGACGGAGTTTGGCAATGAAACTTTCCTTTTCTACACTCGGTTGCCCCAACTGGAGTTGGCGCGAAGTTCTCTCCAGCGCCAAGGACATGGGTTTCGACGGCATTGAAATCCGCGGCCTGGGCGACGATCTGTACGCGCCCAATATCCCCGTGTTTTCCCCGGGCGCATTGAACAGACCAAGGCGCAGCTTAAGGAGTGCGGCGTGTACATCTCCTGCTTTTGCGACCGAATGCCGCCTGTTCGACATAAAAGAGGACGTGGTCGCGAACGTCTCGCACTACCTGAACCTGGCGAGCTACCTCGGCTGTAAATACCTGCGTCTGCTCGCCGACGGGCGCGCCCGGTCCGGGCGCACCCGTGAACGAGAGCCTCGTGCTCGACCGGCTGCAGCGGCTCGCGCCCATGGCCGCCGCCCACGGCGTGACGCTGCTCGTGGAGACCAACGGCGCCTATGCCGACACGAAAAAGCTGCGCGCCCTGCTCGAACAGGTCTCCAGCTCCTATGTCGGCGCGCTGTGGGACATCAACCACCCGGTGCGCTTTTTCGGGGAGACAGTGGAGCAGACCTATGAGAATATCGGCCCGTACCTGAAATACGTGCACCTGAAAGACTCCGTGGCGCTGCCGGACGGGTCGGTGCAGTACCGCATGCTGACCAAGGGCGATCTGCCCGTACGCGAAATGATCGGCCTGCTCCGGGAAAAGGGCTACGCCGGCTACCTGTCCCTGGAATGGGTCAAGGCTGGAACCGCGACCTGGAGGACGCGGGCATCGTGTTCGCGCACTATATCAACAAAATGAAAACGCTCCTGAGCGAATGAGCACAGCAAAGCGCCCGCCCCTACGGCGGGCGCTTTTTATGGGGAGGCGTCCCGGACTGCCGCGCCGTTTCCCCGGCGGCTCCGGAACAACGCGGCGCTTCAGGACGCACTCACAGCGGAAGGGGAAAACAGGAATGGAATTCGAGACGGAGCTGTACGGAAAATACCGGACCGAAATGCGGAAGACGCGCGCGGCGGCGCTCATGACGGAAGCGCAGTTTTGCGGTTATTTGACAGGGCAGACCAGGGATATGCGTTCCGTACGCATCCAAAACGAGGGGATACTGTATTACCGGCTGCAAAAAGGGGCGGCGCGAATCTATGCAACATACCGGTGTTCGGATATTACGCGGGGATGAAAAGACGCTTTCCCGGCTGTTTGAAAAACTGGCGGAAGAGCAGCTCAAAGCCGGGGATACCGTGTTTTCCGTGCGCCTGTACGCGCATGACGACAGCAGTATCCGGCTCTTTTCCATGCTGCAGTTCGGAATGGTTTCCGAGCGGGGCGTGCGCAGAATCGGCGGCGCGGGCGCGGAGGACGCGGATATCCATGAATTGTCCAAGGATGAGCTTGCGCGAAGATGGGCGGAGGTGTGGAGCCTGACAAGCGCCATTGTGGCACACCTGCAGAAAAGCCCTGTATTCTACCCGGGAACGGAGTTTACGGAGGACGTTTACCGGATTTTTACATGGATGAACACACAAAGGTCTACGGCGCATTCGGCGCGGGCGGGGAATTGATCGGCGTCATCGAGAGCAACGGAGAGCGGGACGCGCTGGCGTTCGGGAGCAGGAAATCCGTCAATATCGGGAGATATATGTCCTGCCGGAATACAGGGGCACCCGGTTATCAGACAGGCTGCTCCATTTTTGCGGAGTCCCGCAGCGGCGCGGATTTCGCATGGGTAGAGCACGGACTGCAAATCCGAATGCGCGGGGGTTCTGGAACAGGTTTTTCACGGCGTATCAATATGAAATGCAGCGGGAAATACATGCGGTTGCAAACGCGGCTTTATAGCCGGTTCCCCTCTGCACAAAGAAACGACGGCGCAAAAGAGCGCCGTCGTTTTTTACCCCGCGGATTCGGCTAGGATTTGAGCTTGATGTGCTTCCATCGTCCCGACAGGTAGCGCAGCAGCACGAGCATGGAGCGGATGACCAGTCGGCGGCCATGGCGTACCACGCGCCCATCAGGCCGAGGTCAAAAGGTATGGATGGCGACTTGGGCGAAAATCGGCCGGATGATCATGACCGTAAGGCACATGATCGCGGCGGTCGCCTTGGTGTCGCCCGCGCCCTGCAGCGCGCCGGACATGGCGAACTGCAAGGCCTGCAGGGGCTGGTAAAGCGCGATCAGCCGCATGACCTGGCCGCCGAGCACAACCACCTGCGCGTCGGACGAATACAGGCGCGTAATCTGCTCGCCCAGGAAGAAAACACCGCGCAGCAGATAAAGCCGATGGCGACGGCGGCGGCCTGGGCGCAGCGGTTATAGCCCAGCGCCATATCGGTCCGCTTTTTGCCAAGGCACTGGCCGGTCAGCGTCGTCGTCGCGGCCGTGATGGCCTGGCCGGGCATGAAGCTCAGGCCCCCAATGTTTCAGACACACCTGATGGGTGGCGTACGCGATGGTGCCGAGCGAAACGGCGATACGCGTATAGGTGATCAGGCCGATGCGCAGCACGAGCTGTTCAAACATGGACGGGACGCCGATTAAAAAGATATTGCTCAGAATCACCCTGTCAAAGGTGAACTTTTCCTTCAGGTTGAGCCAGAGGTACCGCTTGCCGCGCAGCAGGACGGCTATTGCCATGATAAAGGCGACTACGGTTCCGATCACCGTGGCGATGGCGGCGCCCGCGACTTCCAGGCGCGGGAAGCCGAAGTGACCGTAGATGAGCAGATAGTTGAAGATGACGTTGACGATATTCGCCGTGAGGTTATAGATCATGGCGGTGCGGGAGTCGCCCACGCCGCGCAGGGAGGCGGTCACCACCGTGGTCAGCGTCATGGGCAGAAACCCGATCATCCGGATCTGCATATATTCGACGCCGGCGACAAAGGTCTCCTGATCCGTCGCGCCCATAAAAAGCGGATCATATCCCCCGCAAACACATAGCCAACCACAGAAAACAGCACCCGAGCACCGCCTGATCAGCAGTGCGTGCCGCATGACCGAGTTGGCGCGGTGCATATCCCCCTCTCCCTTATACCGGGGAGACAAGGCCGTCGTGCCCACGTTGAGCGCGCGAGAAACACCATCTGCAGAAGCATGATCGGCTGCGTGCAGATGCCCACTGCCGAGATGGCCTCGGGACTGATCTGCCCGACCATCATCATATCGGCCATGGAGACGAGCTGCGCCAGCACCATCTCCACAAAGGCGGGCAGCGCGATCCGCACTACGTCGCCAAACAGCATATTATATGTAATTCCCGAGGGCAGGATCAGCTTTTGCCGTCCCTCCTCTGTTTCCGGCGCGCCTGTTCCGGCGGCTCCTCTCCCATTTCCCCCGCGTCAAGCGCCAGCTGTACGGGATTTTCGATCCGTATTTTCCTGTTTTCCATCCATTCCACCTCCGGCCGTCCTGCCGACTCACTTCCTTTCCTGTCACCGACAGCGCCTGTTAACAATTCAGCCGGCCACCGAAACTTGTGGCCGGCGTGAAACAGACGTGAATTCTTATTGATATTAATTATACCATAAGCCTATGCAGGGAAACAGTTTTTGCCTTGAAAAAGTTTAATTTCTTAAATAATACAAAAAATTATCAATTTCGTTAAATTTTCAGGCCCACATGACAACAGGAAAAACGGAAAAAAAATGCGCTGGAAAAACAGGCGCTTTATATGGCGCGGGCGCAGGCACTGGCGCAGGCGCGGGAGGCGCAGGCGCGGGCGTTGGCGAGCAATACGTAACCGAACCAGCTACTTGAG
>VOFB01001849.1_pt1 | contig 43207 bp, 52 predicted proteins | sample 5384141 | NCBI WGS metagenome assembly VOFB01 (sample SAMN12384721, study PRJNA508395) | human gut metagenome | isolation source: healthy gut A | host: Homo sapiens
AGCAATTGATTATGGCCGGAAACGTACCGGTCTGGCGGTCACAGATACCTTGCAGATGATTGCAAACGGACTGACAACTGTGCCGAGCGGTGAACTTACAAGGTTTCTGGCTGATTATGTTTCGCGCGAACCCGTTGAACGGTTTGTAGTCGGCTTCAAAGCAGATGAACAACGAACTTTCTGAAAATATGAGATACGTGGAAGCCTTTGTAACACATCTGAAGCGGACCATTCCGGATATTCCGGTAGAGTATTACGATGAACGATTTACTTCCGTTTTGGCACATAAGGCAATGCTGGACGGAGGATTGAAGAAAAAGAAAAGGCAAGATAAAGGATTGGTAGACGAGATCAGTGCGGTTATTATCTTGCAGTCATATTTGGAAAATAAGAAATATCAGTTATAAAAGTTATGATTTTACCAGTATATTTATATGGACAGCCCGTGCTGAGAAAAGAGGCTGAAGAGGTTCCGATGGACTATCCGGATCTGAAACAATTGGTAGCCAATATGTTCGAAACGATGTACAATGCCGATGGTGTGGGGCTGGCCGCTCCGCAGGTCGGTTTGTCATTGCGTCTTTTGGTAATTGACGCTGACGTGATGGGAGATGATTTTCCTGAATGCAAAGGCTTCAAGCGTGCGATGATCAATCCTGTTTTCCTTGAAAAAAGTGAAGAAGAGGTTTCGATGGAGGAAGGTTGTCTGAGCCTGCCGGGAGTGCATGAGAAAGTAGCCCGTTCAGCAAAAGTACGTGTGAAATATCTGGATGAAGACTTGAAGGAACATGAAGAAACGGTGGAGGGGTTTGCACGTGTTGTGCAGCATGAGTGTGAACACTTGGAAGGCCATGTATTCATAGATAATATTTCAGGAATCCGCCGTCAGTTGAATAAAAGCAAACTAAATAGTATTATTAAAGGTACAGCCCGTTGCTCCTATAAAGCAAAAGCGGTTGGTAAGTAATAAGAACTCTATTAACTAATCAGTATGACAGATTTAAGTAAAAACATTCAGGCCCTCAGGGAAAAGAAAGCCGTCGTTGAGATGGGTGGAGGTGAAGCTGCTATCGAAAAGCAGATCGCGATGGGTAAACTGACTGCCCGTGATCGTATTCTATCCTTGTTGGACAAGAATTCTTTCCATGAATATGACCTGTTCGTGAAGCACGATGGTCGTGATTTCGGCATGGATAAGAAAGATTTACCAGGTGATGGTGTGGTTACCGGTACGGGTACGATCTTTGGTGCCCCGGTTTGCATCTATGCGCAGGACTTTACGGTTGCCGGTGGTTCACTGGGCTTGCAGCATGCACGTAAGATCACGAAGATCATGGATCATGCTCTGAAAATGAAATGTCCGATTATTGGTATCAACGACTCAGGTGGTGCGCGTATCCAAGAAGGTGTAGGTGCATTGGCGGGTTATGGTGAAATATTCTATCGCAATACAATTGCTTCCGGTGTTATTCCTCAGATCTCGTTGATCCTGGGACCTTGTGCCGGTGGAGCCGTATATTCTCCGGCTTTAACGGACTTCGTATTTGTAGTAGAGAATATCTCCAAGATGTTTATTACAGGTCCGAATGTGATCAAGACCGTGTTGGGCGAAGATATTTCTATGGAAGATCTGGGTGGTGCACGTGTCCATGCGGAAACAACTGGTAATGCTAATTTCTACGCACAGAGCGAGCAGGAGTGTTTCGAGCAAGTTAAACGTCTGGTTAGTTTTATCCCCTGGAATAACCAGGAACGTGCTAAAGTGGTAGAGTCGAAGGAACCCGCTGCGGTAATGAACATCGAAGATGTGGTTCCGGCAGATCCGAAACAGCCGTACGATGTTCGTAACGTTATCAAATGTATCGTGGATGATTCTGACTTCTTGGAAGTACAGGAGTTGTGGGCAGCCAACATTGTGATCGGTTTTGGCCGCATGGGTGGTGAAACTGTCGGTTTCGTTGCTAATCAGCCGATGGTGTTGGCAGGTGTATTGGATTGCGACAGTGCCGATAAAGCTGCACGTTTTATCCGTTTCTGCGATTCTTTCAATATTCCTATTATCACGTTGGAAGATATGCCGGGCTATTTGCCGGGCGTCGACCAGAACATGCCGGTGTGATCCGCCATGGTGCGAAGGTATTGTATGCTTATTCCGAAGCGACGGTTCCCAAGATTACGGTTATCCTGCGTAAGGCTTATGGTGGCGGTTATATCGCCATGAACTCTCGTCACTTAGGGGCGGACTTTATGTTTGCATGGCCGAGTGCAGAAATTGCGGTGATGGGACCGGAAGGTGCGGCCAACATTATTTTCCGCAAGGAGATCATGGAGGCGGAAGATCAGAATGCAATGCGCCAGGGAAAAGGTGAAGGAATATATCGAGAAGTTTGCAAATCCTTATGTGGCTGCGTCCAAAGGGTTCATCGATTCTGTTATCGAGCCGAAAGAAACACGTTCATTGTTGCTTCACGCGCTTAAACTTTCTGTATTGAAAGAAGAATACAGACCGGCTAAGAAGCACGGATTGCCTCCGTTCTAATTAACGCCGTAAAAACTTTTGAATATGGAAAAGAAAGAGAAAGATAACGAATATGTGGATTTTGTAGTAACGGCCCGCAAATACAAGACGACGCTGACTGCAAAATATAAGAACCGTAAAATGTGGCATAAGCCCTTTGTCGGTGATGTGATTTCTCATCTTCCTGGAACGATCGTTAAAGTGGAAGTACAGCAAAGGGCAGGAGTCGAAGCCGGCCAGTTGCTTTTGATCCACCAGGCGATGAAGATGTACAACCGGGTGGTCGCTCCGTTGCCGGAAACGATTGTCGAGCTGGGTGTAACGGAAGGAGATAAGATCCCAAAAAGACCATTTGATGGTTAAAGATTCAGCCGAAGTAAATAGCTGAAATAAGTAAATAGAAAGCTTTCACACTGTTTTACAGTCTGTGAAAGCTTTTTTATAGATTGGTTTTAATGGCTAAGATTATTTTACTTACTTTTGCGACCGATCAATGTTGAATATTTTTATAATAGATGAAGAAAGCGATTCTTTTATTTATATTCCAGCTGTGTTCGTTAGCCATGTTTGCACAAATCAATACGGATCGTGTTGACTATCGGGCGCAACGCCTTGTATTTTGAGGACTATGTTCTTTCGATTACAATATTTCAATCAGGTTATCAAATCAAAACCTTGGTTGGCCGAACCATATTTCTACCGTGCTGTGGCAAAAATCAATTTGGATGATTATAAAGGAGCTGAAGAAGACTGTACGCTTTGTCTTGAACGGAACCCTTTCCTGGTACAGGCATATTACGCACGTGGTATTGCCCGTCAGAGTCAGGAGAAATTTGACAGAAGCGAAGACTACCAGGAAAGGTTTGAGTTTAAGGCGGAAGACCGCCAGATGTTGGTGAATATGGCAGTAGCCAATATTCAGAAAAAAGATTTTAAGGAGGCCGAAAAAGGTGTTTGATGAACTGATGACGGCCCATCCCAAATATTCTATGAACTATCTGACGCGTGGTGCGATGTACACCGAGAAAGGCGATACGGTCAAAGCACTTGCCGACTATGATAAGGCGATCAGTATGGACCCCTACTATGCTCCCGCTTATGGCAACCGGGCGATCCCATTACCAGATGAACAATATGAAAGACGCGCTTGCCGATCCTGAACGAGGCCATTCGTCTGAATACCCGTGAGAGCGGTTATTACATCAATAGAGGTCTGGTCGGTATCAGTTAAAGGATTTGCGTGGTGCTATGGCTGATTATGATCAGGTGGTCAGCATGGACAGCCACAACCTGATTGCCCGCTTCAACCGAGGATTGCTTCGGGCACAGATCGGGGATAACAACCGGGCTATCGAAGATTTCGATGTTGTGATCGAGATTGAACCGGACAACTATATGGCTTATTATAACCGGGCGTTGTTGCGTTACGAGACGGGAGATTATCAAGGTTCCGTACATGACTTCGATGTCGTGTTGCGGCAGTATCCGAATTTTGTGGCCGGTTATTACAGCCGTGCGGAAGTGAAGCGGAAAATGCATGATGAGGTCGGTGCCGACCGTGACTACTGGACTGCCTATAATATGGAGCAAAAAAAAAAGAAGAACGGGAATGCTTCGGGAAATGCGGTCGCTTCCCAAAATGGCAACAATACCGGTACGCAATTGGCCGATCCGGCATCAAAGGAAGAAAATACGCGTGAACAGTCGGATAAGAATATCGATAAGTTCAACCGTCTTGTCGTGTATGATGAAGAAGAGGTACGTAAGACGAAGTATAACAGCGAAATTCGTGGACGCGTGCAGGACCGCAATGTGCGTGTGGATCTGGAACCGATGTTTGTCCTGACTTATTACGAAAAAGTCGATCCGGTAAAGAAGTTGGTTTATTATGATAAGATGGTGGAAGTTTACAATTCCCGTCTGGTACTGGAACGTAAGCTGCGTATCACAAACGAAGAAGCCGCCCTTACGGAAGACCAGGTTGCCGTACATTTTGCATCTATCGATAATTTTTCGGCCCGTATAGTGAAGAATCCGAACGATGTGGATGCCTATTTTGGACGGGCTTTGGATTTTATGCTTGTACAGGACTTTACCGAAGCGATTAAGGATTATACAAAGGTGATCGAATGGATCCGGATTTTGCTATGGCTTATTTTAACCGGGCTGTCGTCCGGTATAAACAGCTTGACTATAATATGTCGCAGGCTGCCAGCTCGCAAGACGATTTTTCTGCTATGAGCATGAACCTTAAGATGGGTAAGAATCCGACGGTTGTTCGTACTCCGGCAACATCTGATCCGGCTTCCGCATCCTTGAAAGACAATAAGCGAGCTTACGAGCATGAAATGATTACGAGGGATTATGACATGGTGATCAAATTGAATCCGGGCTTCGTATATGCTTATTTCAATCGTGGAAACCTGCGTTGTGCGCAACGCGATTTTCGTGCTGCCATCCAGGATTACAGCGAGGCGATCCAGCGTGATCCGGAATTTGCCGAGGCTTATTTCAACCGTGGATTAGCACGCCTTTCGCAAGGAGATGCCAACCGGGGAATCGCCGATTTGAGCAAGGCCGGAGAGTTGGGTATCATCAATGCTTATAGTATTATCAAGCGTATGACAAGCAATTGATCCCCCCTTATTGTAAAAAATGTCTTGAAAATGACTTGAAACCCATCCGCCAAATGTTCTTCGAACAGTTGTTTACGGATCGAAAATAATGCTTTTGGGAGGCCATTCCCGTGAGGTGCGTGGTTTTTCCTCCCAACGACCGTCTTCATCGCCACGAAGTCCGACTTCGTATAGAGTGAATCCGACAGCCCGGAGCGATGAAGACGGTCGTCAGGGCAATGAAGACGGTCGTCGTGGAAATAAGGTTCGATTCCCTTGAAAAGACCCTTCGAATCCGGGCAATATTCCTTTACCCTCCCTTTGTTTTCCCAAATATTCAACTCACCGACAGTTCCGGTTTTTCGAAGTGTAAGGAATATGGAAGATAAGATTACCAAATGTCATGCAATTTCTACCTCTCCGGCGGACTGTTCGCTGGTATGTTAGGAAAAAGCACTGTTTAGGTGGAAGAAAGGTCGGCTGAAATTGTGTTTGTTTTCTCTCGAAATAGGAAAAACAGGGGTTATTGTAAAAATCTTGATAAATAAAACCGCTTGTTGTCACTAATATGTATTATTGTCAACAAAAACAGAGGAATAAGAGAGGATATTCGTAATATTGCATTTAGAACAAACGCTATAATAATGAATAGAAACATATACGTTATATTTTGTCGTTAGCCTTCTGTCTGATTGCTTGCCGGCAGTATCCTCATATCCAACCCCTTTTGCAGGAGGCGGAAACCTTAATGGTGAGCCGGCCGGACAGTTCTTTAATCCTTTTTAGAGTCCATCCGTCCCCAGAAAAACTCTCAGAGGAAGACTATGCCACCTGGTGTCTGCTGATGACGCAGGCGCGGGATAAAAATTATGTGGAACATACGTCGGATTCGGTGATCGGGGTGGCGGTACGGTATTTTTGAGAAACAGGGTCGAAGGATAGATAAGTTTATTTTCCTTTTTTCTTTATTCTATGTATTTCTATTTTTAGGTGTTAATACTCTGACGAATGGATTAGATTTTCTGTTTACTATACCATTTAATTTTTTTAAGGTGTATATGTGTCTTATCTCCTTGTTTTAAAACAGTTGGAGGTGAAAAATAAATTGGCAGATAAAATATGTGTAGCTTTTAGTTTAAAAAACGGATGTAATGCTGCATTGGAATCTTCTGTATCTAAATTGTTTGGGATTCTTCTCTGATCCAGGCTACCTTCTACTATCGCTTTTACCTGTTCCGTGCCTTGAAAAAGGTCGGTTTGGCCGATCGGTATACGGAGATAGAAGGAAAGATCCCTCACCCGGCAGGGGCTTATCGAAGTCAGTTTGAAGAAAAACGGCAAAGGACTTTCCGGCCATATCGTTTTACCGGCTTTGCTGAGCGGAACGTTTGTCTGGGGCGAGCAGCAGTTGAATCTTGTTGGCGGCAGGAACACGATCGCTCATCTTTTTCCGTTGGCAAATTAGCATATCTGTAAATAGCGGACCTACGATTGACAATTTATTAGAGTTGCCACTCGTAGGTCCGCTTACATCCGTACGTTTATCCTGATCGTTTGTCCCGATTGTCTGGATAGTTTTCCAAAACCATTCAGATCATTTGAAAAATCATTTAGATGATCCTGGGAAGACGGTACGGAATCGTGCTGTTTTAAGCCTAAAATAAGGAAAGCAAGCAAAGCGTACGTTAGGAAAATGGCTCTAAGTTTGTATCAAAAATAGACAATATCCCCTCCTGAAATAGAGCCATTTTGTAAATCTGTGATTAGTAGGCATATATGGAATATGTTGTTTGTTAAAAAATATTACACCCTTGTGTGTAATTTGAATTATATGGGGTATAAAATCAAATTAGATGCGGTGGTAGTTTCGATTTGAACCAATGGCTTTTTCGGAAATTTTGACAATAAGTAAGATCTCGTTTGTGTATGTCTATTGTATAGCATAAGATTTTGTGTTACAGATTGTAAAAGAAATCATATATTTGAATCTAACTATAATAACAAAATTGAGGCGTAGAATGGTTTTTGCGTAGTTTAGTGCTATTATAGTGTCAGGTATAAATTAGATAAAATATGCAGATACCAAATATTATACACCTAAGTGTGGGAAGGAAAGGATGGTCCACAACCGGATCTTTTGTCGGATTTGTCTCAAACATGGAAAGAGCAACATCCGGATTGGACGTACATTTTCTGGAATGGCGAGAAGATCGATGCCTTTATGGCTGGACATGCCGAATATAGGGATGTATATAATTCTTATCCGTATGCAGTTCAGCGTTGGGATATGATTCGTTATTTGATTCTATATGAATATGGAGGTATTTATGCTGATTTGGATTATGAATGTATAGATGCGCTGGATAGTTTGTTGGAAAATGAATTTTGTTGTTTGGCCTCCGATCCGGAAGAACATGCCCGTATTTTTGATAAAGCCCATATTGTAACGAATGCTTTTATGGCTATTGAAGCCGGGCTGCGGTATATGGGATTGGAACTTATATCCGGCAAATGGTATCATGCTTAACCAGTATGGATAACGTTTCTTTGCATCTCGTCCAACTCAATTCGGATGTTGAAAAAAGTTACTTTCTCTCAACAGGAAGGTTATGAAGAAATCCAATGACATACAAAAGTGAACGGAGTAAAAAAAAGGTACTATTTTCGAAGCTTTTGCAGGTTTTCAAGTCTCGTGCGTCGCGAATCGCGGGCTTCCATGATACCCTCCACAATCATGACAAGTTCCCGCCATTCTATATTTGCACAGACCTCATTATCGCTGGCAGAATCAGGCTTGCCTAAAGTGCCGGCTTCCAGAAGTTTGGAATACAGCACCATGCCGCCTGGCTCCCAATGCAGGAGTTTTATACGGTCACGGGTACGGTTTATGAAGATATACATGTTGCCGTTGCAGGGGGCCTGACCCATGGCGCCGGTGATGATACCGCTGAGGGTATGGAAGCTTTTGCGCATATCAGTCGGGCGGTTATACAACAGATAGCACATACTGTCATTAAGGCTGAACATGGTTGCAGGCCCGGATGATTGAAAACAGTTCCTTTTCATTTAGCTCACCGCAATGCGTATGGCACTACCGGCCGGTGTACGTATTTCCATCTCTTTCAATCCGCTTGGCGTAGCCGGTGTATTTTTCTGTTTCCGTCCGGTTGTACCGGCAAATGAAGGAACCGGAACAAAAGATCCGCTGTGTGGAAGCTCGATAAACTCACCTTGAGCCGTTTTACCCGATGATTGCTCGGCGGCATAACGGGATTTGCTGTCGTAAAACCGCCATACAGGGATGTTGAGTTCCTCTAGTCTTGACTTATAAGTCACTTTGTGCTCTTTGCAGTAGTTCATCATCTCTACCACTTCTTCTCGTGTCATCATAACTTTGCTTTTGGACGTAAAGTTAATGACGGAAGTTTAAGGAAAAAAATACGTGGTTTACCGAATGCTTACGAATAAACTGCTTAAGGGTAAGTGTGTGTTATGATATCAAAGGAGGTTACAGCAGCTGTAGAGAAAGCTGTGTTTTCTATAATACCGAACACCTCACAATTGATGGCACCTCAGGAGGGTGTCACTCATACAGGTGAAATCAAGAAAGGATGGACCAGTTATAGAGATATTGCAATAAAAATCTGCAACCAGAGAACATCATTACTATCAGATAAAGAGGCTGCCGATTGCTATGTGCCGGATACGGCGGAGCTATTAGCTGTCTTACGGCAATCGGGGGGCTTGAATTTGACCAGGCGATTCTTTACCGGAAGCGGAATTTTCTACATGTATCACTAAAGAAAACCGGTACGAATCGGATGCAGGTACTTTTGCGTCTTTTGGTTCTGGTATTCTTGTTATCGGGGTGTGGGGGAAACCGGAAAAAGCCAGAGGCGGGAGGTGGCAACTTCTATGGATTCTGTCCGATTTTCTTCATGTGAGACGAATTTGAGGAAAAGGGATATTCATTTGACCGATACGGCAGTGTGGAATTTGCACCGGGTTGTTTATCTCGTTCCGGACAGTACCGGTAGGCAATACCCGAAAACTGTCACCTCTTTGCAGATGGATTACCGGAGGGCACTGGCCGACACCGGGAAAGTGATGGTGCGAAAACAAGATGAATATGCCGGACAGCAGGTAAAAGTTGCCGAAATCCGGATGGAATCCAGCCGGAAAGCTCGTTCGCCAGTATACTTTATCTATGGAGGAATACTGTTGTTTGTCGTGGTCCTCTTTTTGTATAAAAGGTTGCGGAGCAGAAACTTTTTTCCTAAAAGTTCTGTTTAACAAAAAAAGAATGCTAAATTTGCATCCTGATTAATTTTTAGGAATTTATAGTGAACAGATTATGATAAAGATTACATTTCCGGATAATTCCGTAAAAGAATATGCCGAAGGAACGACTGCCATGCAGATTGCGGAAAGCATCAGTTCCCGTCTGGCACAGGAAGTTCTGGCTGCGAGCGTGAATGGTGAGATTTGGGACTTGACCCGTCCGATCAACCAGGATGCCGCCATCAAACTTTTCAAGTGGGAAGACGAGGAAGGTAAGCATGCATTCTGGCACTCCAGCGCTCACCTGATGGCTGAAGCTTTGCAGGAGTTATATCCCGGCATCAAGTTTGGTATCGGACCGGCTATTGAAAACGGGTTCTACTATGATGTGGATCCGGGTGAAGCAACAATCAAAGAAGGTGATTTCCCTGCTATCGAAGCAAAAATGCTCGAACTGGTAGCGAAGAAAGAGGAAATCAAACGTCAGGACATTTCGAAGGCAGATGCCCTGAAAATGTTCGGTGACAGAGGCGAAGAATATAAAACAGAACTTATCAGCGAATTGGAAGACGGTAAGATCACAACCTATACGCAGGGGGCGTTTACCGACCTGTGCCGTGGTCCGCACTTGCCGAACACTTCTTATCTGAAGGCTGTTAAAATAATGAGTGTTGCCGGTGCTTACTGGCGGGGTGACGAAAAGCGTAAACAGTTGGTTCGTCTGTATGGTATCACTTTCCCGAAGAAAAAGATGCTGGACGAATATCTGGCATTGATGGAAGAAGCCAAGAAACGTGACCATCGTAAGATCGGTAAAGAACTGGAGCTGTTTACGTTCTCTACGGCAGTGGGAGCAGGGCTTCCGTTGTGGTTGCCGCGTGGCACGCAGTTGCGCCTGAAACTGGAAGACTTCCTGAAACGTATCCAGAAGAAATATGGTTACCAGCAGGTAATGACTCCGCATATCGGTGGCAAGCAGTTGTATGTGACTTCCGGCCACTACGCTAAATACGGTAAGGATTCGTTCCAGCCGATCCATACTCCGCAGGAGGGTGAAGAGTTCTTGTTGAAGCCGATGAACTGCCCTCATCACTGTGAAATATTCAAATCGTTCCCGCGTTCATACAAGGACCTGCCTCTGCGTTTCGCGGAGTTCGGGACTGTGTATCGTTATGAACAAAGCGGCGAGCTGCACGGTTTGACAAGAGTACGTGGCTTTACGCAGGATGATGCCCACCTGTTCTGTCGTCCCGATCAGTTGAAAGACGAGTTTTTGAAGGTGATGGATATTATCTTTATCATCTTTAAGGCTTTGGATTTTGAAAACTTTGAAGCACAGATTTCTCTGCGCGACAAGGTAAACCGGGATAAATATATCGGTTCGAAGAAAACTGGGAGAAAAGCCGAAAGCGCAATTATCGAAGCTTGCCAGGAAAAAGGCCTGAAAGCCAAGATCGAATATGGCGAAGCTGCTTTCTACGGTCCTAAACTGGACTTTATGGTGAAAGATGCCATCGGCCGCCGTTGGCAGTTAGGTACGATCCAGGTTGACTATAACCTTCCGGAACGTTTCGAACTGGAATATACGGGTGAGGACAATAAGAAACACCGTCCTGTTATGATCCACCGTGCACCGTTCGGCTCTATGGAACGTTTCGTTGCCGTGCTGATCGAACATACGGGTGGTAAGTTCCCGCTGTGGCTGACTCCGGACCAGGTGGCGATCTTGCCGATCAGCGAGAAGTTCAACGATTATGCTTATGAGGTAAAACGTCAGCTCGAAGCCGAAGATCTGAGCGTTCTGGTTGATGACCGTAATGAGAAAATCGGTCGTAAGATCCGTGATACTGAATTGAAACGTATCCCTTATATGCTCATTGTTGGAGAGAAAGAAGCAGAAAATAATGAAGTTTCTGTAAGAAAACAGGGCGAAGGTGATAAAGGTTCGATGAAAATTGCTACCTTTGCAGCGCTTTTGAATGGCGAGGTAGAGGAAATGATGAATCGCTGGCAAAAAAGTAATAATTAAATAACTAATAACGAGGAGAATAAATCTTTTTGAATGAAGAATGACAGTCTGAAAGAACAGTATAGAATCAACGAACGTATTCGTGTTCGTGAAGTTCGTTTAGTAGGTGATAACGTAGAACAGGGAGTTTATCCTACTTCTCAGGCATTAAAGATGGCTGAAGATCAAGGGCTCGATCTGGTTGAAATTTCACCGAATGCTGCGCCCCCCGTTTGTAGAATTACTGATTATCAGAAATTCCTTTATCAACAGAAGAAGCGCCAGAAGGAACAGAAGGCGAAATCTGTGAAAGTGATCGTGAAGGAGATCCGTTTCGGGCCTCAGACAGATGATCATGATTACAACTTCAAGTTGAAACATGCTAAGGGATTTTTGGAGGAAGGAGCAAAAGTAAAAGCATATGTGTTCTTTAAAGGACGTTCCATTCTTTTCAAAGAGCAAGGAGAGGTATTGTTGCTTCGTTTTGCCAATGACTTGGAGGAATACGGAAAGGTAGAACAATTGCCGGTACTGGAAGGTAAACGTATGATCATCATGCTGACACCGAAGAAAGCCGGAGCTGCCGCCGCTCCCAAACCTGCCGTTTCAAAACCGGTAGTGAAGAAGGTGGTCGCGACTCCCAAGCCCAGGACTGAAGAGTCTGAATAATAAGGAAAGAAACCACTCGGTAGAGGGTGGAAAGTTTAATAATTAAAATATATTGGAAAATGCCTAAGATGAAGACTAATTCCGGTGCCAAAAAAAGATTCGCTCTTACCGGAACAGGTAAAATCAAAAGAAAACACGCTTTTAAAAGTCACATTCTGACAAAGAAGACTACAAAGCAGAAGAGAAATCTTACTCACACAGGTTTGGTTGCCAGTGTTGACGTAAGCAACGTAAAGCAGATGCTTTGCATGAAGTAATCTTTATTCATTAAGCGAGTTTTATAAGATTTTTATTAACCGAATGCATTAGCAATCAAGTTCATCCTAAGAGATGACGCTAACATTCAAAACAGATTAGAATTATGCCTAGATCAGTAAATCATGTTGCTTCAAGAGCAAAAAGAAAACGGATTTTAAAACTAACCCGTGGTTATTATGGTGCACGTAAGAACGTTTGGACCGTAGCGAAGAATACATGGGAAAAAGGTTTGACTTATGCTTTCCGCGACCGTCGTAACAAGAAACGTAATTTCCGTGCTTTGTGGATTCAGCGTATCAACGCTGCCGCTCGTATGGAAGGTATGTCTTATTCTCGCCTGATGGGTGCTTTGCACGCAGCAGGTATCGAAATCAACCGTAAAGTTCTTGCCGACCTGGCTATGAACCATCCGGAAGCTTTCAAAGCAATCGTTGCTAAAGTGAAGTAATTGACATTATAGAGCAATTGGAAAAAGAGCTCCTGAATGGAGCTCTTTTTTTTATGTCAAAAGTTTGGTGGTTTCATTCCTATTGCATATCTTTGTGATAAGAAAAATGAGTTAGCCGCACATGTTCGATTGGGAAACTCATCAGTTTATTTTAATTCCGAGACATAGCTCTTGTCGCCAATGGCGGGCCGCGCCCTTCGGGGTATGCTTAGCACGGCGGATTACAAAGGTGGCAAAGCACTCAAATCCTGTCATACGGAGTTTGTTCATATCTACGGTGCGGCTTTCTTTACATAGGAGGATATGTCAGAACAGGCATATCCTCTTTTTTTGTGCCCCGTCAAGCATAGTTTTAGACGGTGTAACGCTATGGGTTAGGGGAGCTAAAGCATCGCTTTTTGTTTGAAATAGGAGCTTGTCCGTTTTTTCTTCGTATATTTACCCTCCAAGAATTAAACACACTAAACTAAATATTTATGTTACTGCCAAAACAGTCTCGCAATTGTGTAACCGGGCTGGCTGCCGCTTGCTCGTTGCTATTGATTGCCTGCTCTCCGGAGGAAGTCCGGCAGGTCAATCTTATTCCCAAACCGGAACAGATGACAATGACCGGAGGAACTTTCACGGTCGATAGTCTCGCGTTATTTGGCGGGCAATCTTCCCGGAATATCAAAACAGTGATCGATGAAGCCTGGTCCGGTAACCCGGAAGGTTATCAGTTGGATGTGACGCCGGGAGGAATCGACCTGCGTGCCGGTTCGCCGGACGGTCTGTTCTATGGGATGCAGACGTTACGCCAACTCTATGCCGGAGGAGAGGTCCCATGTGTTTCGATCCGGGATAATCCTCGTTTTGGGTATCGGGGATTGCATCTGGATGTATCCCGTCATTTCTTCTCCAAAGAGGAAGTGATGAAATTGTTGGATGTGATGTCTTTTTACAAGTTGAACACCTTGCATATGCACCTGACGGATGCCGGAGGATGGCGTATCGAGATAGACAAATATCCGAAACTGACTTCTGAAACGGCCTTCCGCACCGAATCTGATTGGCGGAAGTGGTGGGACGGCCGCGACCGTAAGTATCTGCCGGAAGGGACGCCGGGCGCTTACGGCGGTTACTATACGAAGGAGGACATCCGGGAGATCGTGAAACATGCGGCTTCCAAACATATAAACATAATACCGGAGATCGAATTTCCGGGGCATTCGGAAGAGGTCCTGATGGCCTATCCTGAACTGAGCTGTTCGGGAAAGCCTTACCAGAACGGCGATTTTTGTATCGGTAACGAGCTGTCGTTTACATTCATGGAAGACGTATTGGCGGAGGTGATCGATCTTTTCCCGTCCGAATATATCCATGTCGGTGGCGATGAAGCCGGGAAGTCCGCCTGGAAGAAATGTCCGAAATGCCAGGCTTTGATGAAGGAAAAAGGAATGAAGAACGTGGACGAGCTTCAGAGTTACATGATTCACAGGGCTGAGGAGTTTCTGAATTCGAAAGATCGCAAGCTGATCGGCTGGGATGAGATCCTGGAAGGCGGTCTGGCTCCCGAAGCAACCGTCATGTCATGGCGGGGAGAAGACGGTGGAATCAAATCGGCACGGATGGGGCATGATGTGGTGATGACGCCGGGCAATTATATGTATTTGGATTTCTATCAGGCCGATCCGAAGACACAGCCCTATGCTATCGGCGGTTATACGCCGATTAAGAAAGTGTATAGCTATGATCCTGTACCGGCAGATTCGCTTACAGCCGAAGAATGTCAACATATTTTGGGTGTGCAGGCCAATACCTGGACCGAATATATCCAGACACCCGAACATCTGGAATATATGATGTTCCCGCGTGCCCTTGCCGTGGCCGAGATCGGATGGACGCCGCAGGAATTACGGACATGGGAGGATTTCAAACTTCGCATGAATGCGCATATTTCCAAATTGCAGGGAATGGGGATCCGTACTTTTACCCTTTCGGACGAATTGGAAGTGACCATGCAGGTCGATACGGCAGGCAGAAAGATAGAAGTCATACTGGATGCCGAGAAATACCCGGCGGAAATCCGCTACACGACGGACGGTTCCGTTCCGGTGGCATCTTCCGCCCTTTATGCCGGGCCGATAACCGTGCAAGATTCCGCCCATATCAAAGCTGCTATTTTCCGGGACGGTGTGCTTCAGGGGACACCGACGGAAAAGAAAGTGGATTATCATCGGGCCATCAATAAGCCCATACATTATAATAGTAAGCTCTACGAAGGCTATATGGCCGGAGGAACGAACGCCTTGTTGGACGGCTATCGGGGCGGCCTGACTTATCTGGACGGACGTTGGCAAGGTTATTTGGATGATCTGGACTGTGTGATCGATATGGAAGAGGAAACGGATATCCATAAAGTGTCCATTCGTTTCATGCAACTGACAGGTCGGGTGTGTTCCAGCCCGGACAAGTGGAGTTGTTGACTTCGGAAGATGGTGAAAACTTTATTTCCCGCGGGATTGTTCCGACAACGGTTACGGCTGATGATCCGGACCTCCTGTTCCAAGAATATACGTTCGACGGTAACTGGAAAGCCCGTTATGTCCGTTTGAAAGCGCCGAGGGCGAATCCCGGTTTTATTTTTGCGGATGAGATAGTTGTTTGGTGAATTAAAAATTAAGAATTAAGAATTAAAAAATAAGAGTTGGTGTTATGAAGATGGTGTTGTTTTCTTTTTTATTGGGTTGCTGTTCTTTGCTGGTTTCCGCGCAACAGCCGGTAGATTATGTGAATCCGTTTATCGGGACAAGCAACTACGGGACGACCAATCCCGGTGCGATTTGCCCCCAGGGAATGATGAGTGTCACCCCCTTCAATGTGATGGGGGCGAAAAGTAATAAGTTTGATAAGGACAGCCAATGGTGGTCCACGCCTTATTCGGCGGACAATAATTTCTTCACCGGTTATGCGCACGTCAATCTGAGCGGTGTCGGTTGTCCGGAGATGGGAAGCCTGTTGCTGATGCCTACTTCCGGGGAGCTGAATGTGGATTATCACGCATACGGCAGCGAATACAAGAACGAGGTGGCCCATCCCGGCTATTACAGTAATATCCTGACGAAATATAACATCAAGACGGAAGCTACCGCCTCCATGCGTACCGGCCTGACACGTTTTACTTTCCCGAAAGGGCAGGGGAATATCCTCTTGAATTTGGGTGAAGGACTGACGAATGAAACCGGTGCGACCGTCCGTATGGTGAGCGATACGGAGATAGAAGGAAGCAAGCTGCTCGGTACGTTCTGCTATAACCCGCAGGCTGTTTTCCCGATCTATTTCGTGATGAAGCTCAGCAAAGCCCCCAAGCAGGCCGGCTACTGGAAGAAACAACGCGAGATGAAGGGAGTGGAGGCCGAATGGGATGCCTATTCCGGCAAATATAAATTGTACACGAAGTATGACCGTGAGATGAGCGGTGACGACATCGGCGTCTGGTTCAAGTATGATACCGAAGAAGACGAAGTGATCGAAGTAAAGATGGGTGTCTCGTTTGTCAGCATCGAAAATGCCCGCCTGAATATGAACACCGAACAGCCGGATTTCAATTTCGACAAAGTGCGTGCGGCTGCCGGCAAGATGTGGAACGACGATCTGTCGCGTGTGATGGTGGAAGGCGGGACGGACGACGAGAAGACGATTTTCTATACCGCCATGTACCACCTGCTGATCCATCCGAACATCATTCAGGACGTGAATGGCGAATATCCGATGATGGAAAGCCTGAAAGTCGGCCATACTACCGGAAACCGCTATACGGTCTTTTCGCTCTGGGACACCTACCGCAATGTCAGCACATTGATGACATTGCTCTATCCCGAAAAACAGCTCGACATCATCCGCACCATGATCGACATGTACAAGGAAAGCAGCTGGCTTCCGAAGTGGGAACTGTACGGACGCGAGACGCTGACGATGGAAGGCGATCCGTCTATCCCTTATATCGTGGATGCTTATATGCGCGGTTTGCGCGATTACGATATCGAGACTGCCTACGAAGGGATGTGCAAGGGCGCTACTACTCCCGGAGAGTTCAACCTGCTCCGCCCGGACAATAACGACTATATGAGCAAAGGCTACGTCCCCTTGCGCGAACAGTATGATAATTCGGTTTCGCATGCCTTGGAATATTATATCGCCGACTGGAATCTCTCGTTGTTGGCAGATGCGTTGGGAAAGAAGGAAGACGCCAAGCTGTTCCGTGAGCGGGCTATGGGCTATAAGCATTACTATTGCAAGGAGTTCGGTACGCTTCGTCCCATCCTGCCCGACGGCACGTTCTATTCCCCTTTCGATCCGAAACAGGGGGAGAACTTCGAGCCGAGCCCCGGTTTCCATGAAGGAAACGCCTGGAACTACATGTTCTATGTCCCCCATGACATCAAAGGCCTTGCCAAACTGATGGGCGGTCAGAAGAAGTTTGTCGATAAGTTGCAGATGGTCTTCGACAGAGGGTACTACGATATGGCAAACGAGCCGGATATCGCCTATCCGTATCTCTTCAGCTATTTCAAGGGAGAAGCCTGGCGTACGCAGAAGCTGGTCCGCGAACTGTTGGGCAAATATTATCACAATGCCCCGAACGGGCTTCCGGGTAACGACGATACGGGTACGATGTCTACCTGGGCGATCTTCTCGATGATGGGATTCTATCCGGCCTGTCCCGGTGACCTGGATTATGTTGTGACTTCTCCGACCTTCAACAAGGTGACGATCCGGCTGGACGAGAAGTTCTATCCGAAAGGCGAATTGGTGATCGAGTCCGCCCGCAAAACCCCGGAAGATATTTATATCAAAGAGGTGACAGCCGGCGGAAAGAAGCTGAAAGGGTATACGATTTCGCAAGACGAACTGGTGAATGCCGGGACATTGCGCTTCACGCTGGAAAACAAGCATTGATTTCCCCTCTCAATTTTATTTGAAATGGCATTTAAACGTTGAAAAACGGTTTCAAATTTTCTTGAAGCCGTTTTTCACTATTGAATCCCCGTTTCAATATTTCTTGAAGTGCCTTTTTAATGGTGAAAAACCGTTTCAAGAAAAATGGAGATGGGTTTCACCATTGAAAAATGGCTTCAAGAAAATTAGAAACGACTTTTCAACGTTTAAATGCCATTTCAAATATTCTTGAGACCTATAAATTATTATCTTTGCACACGTAAAAAAGAAAAACAGTTTAATCCATATTATATAATGTATAGAACAAGAACATGTGGCGACCTGCGCCTTGCCGATGAAGGCTTGGTGATTACGCTGGCCGGCTGGGTACAGAAAACCCGTAAGATGGGTGGCATGACGTTCGTGGATATCCGCGACCGTTACGGTATTACGCAATTGGTGTTTAATCAGGAAGTGGATGCCGCTCTTTGTGAGAAAGCAAATAAGCTGGGACGCGAATATGTTATCCAGGTGACGGGAACCGTTCGCGAACGTTCCAGCAAAAACCCGAATATCCCTACCGGTGAGATCGAAATCATCGTTTCGGAACTGAATGTCCTGAATGCTGCCGTGACTCCTCCTTTCACGATTGAAGACGATACGGACGGGGGGGACGACCTGCGTATGAAATACCGTTATCTGGACTTGCGCCGCAACGCCGTCCGCAAGAACCTGGAACTGCGTCATCGTATGGCTTTCGAGGTGCGTAACTATCTGGATAAGCAAGGATTCCTGGAAGTCGAAACTCCGGTGCTGGTAAACTCGACGCCTGAAGGGGCGCGTGACTTTGTCGTGCCTTCCCGTATGAATCCCGGACAGTTCTACGCTTTGCCTCAGTCTCCGCAGACGTTGAAGCAGTTGTTGATGGTTTCCGGTTTCGACCGTTATTTCCAGATCGTGAAATGTTTCCGTGACGAAGACCTGCGTGCGGACCGCCAGCCCGAATTTACACAGATCGACTGCGAAATGAGCTTTGTGGAGCAGGAAGACGTGCTGAACATTTTCGAAGGAATGGCCAAGCATCTGTTCAAGGTGATCCGGGGCATCGATATAAAAGAAGCTTTCCCGCGTATCAGTTGGCACGATGCCATGAAATATTACGGAAGCGACAAGCCGGACCTGCGTTTCGATATGAAGTTCGTCGAACTGATGGACATCATGAAGGGACACGGTTTCTCCGTATTCGATAATGCTGCTTATATCGGCGGTATCTGTGCGGAAGGGGCGGCTTCTTATACGCGCAAGCAGCTGGATGCGCTGACTGAGTTTGTGAAACGTCCGCAGATCGGTGCAAAGGGCATGGTATATGCCCGTGTGGAGGCCGACGGCAATGTGAAGTCGAGTGTGGATAAATTCTATACCCAGGAAGTATTGCAGCAGATGAAAGAGGCTTTCGGTGCAAAACCGGGCGACTTGATTCTGATCCTTTCCGGCGACGATGCGATGAAGACGCGCAAACAACTTTGCGAATTGCGTCTGGAAGTGGCCGGTCAGTTGGGCTTGCGTGACAAGAACAAGTTCGCCTGCCTGTGGGTGATCGACTTCCCGCTGTTCGAGTGGAGCGAAGAAGACCAGCGCTTCTATGCAATGCACCATCCGTTTACTTCTCCCAAACCCGAAGATATTCCTTTGCTGGACAGCGATACGGGAGCCGTCCGTGCGAATGCATACGACATGGTGATTAATGGTGTCGAAGTGGGTGGCGGTTCCATCCGTATCCACGACAGCAAGTTGCAGGATAAGATGTTCCAGTTGTTGGGCTTCACCGAAGAAAAGGCACAGGAGCGTTTCGGCTTCCTGATGAATGCCTTCAAATATGGTGCGCCTCCTCACGGTGGTCTGGCTTACGGTCTGGACCGTTGGGTCTCTTTGTTTGCCGGCCTCGATTCTATCCGTGACTGTATCGCGTTCCCGAAAAACAACTCCGGTCGCGATGTCATGCTGGATGCGCCCGGACAACTGGATGATTCGCAGTTGGAAGAATTATGCCTGAAAGTAGATATTAAGGAGTAATATACCGATAGGTCGATTTGCCGGTATGCTGGTGAATGGTTCACTGGCCTATTGGCAAATTGATTTATTTATAAATTATTGATTATGTTAAGGGTTAAGGATATACTGAAAGAAATCGAACAATACGCTCCGTTGCCATTGCAGGAAAGTTTTGACAATGCAGGTGTGCAGGTAGGCGATGTGAATCAGCCGGCTACCGGTGCGCTTCTTTGCCTCGACGTCACCGAAGAGGTGGTGGACGAGGCGATAGAGATGGGGTGTAATCTGATTGTCTCTCATCATCCTTTGGCCTTTAAAGCCTTCAAATCCCTGACCGGTTCGACCTATATCGAGCGGTGCATGATGAAGGCCTGCAAGTATGACTTGGTGATCTATGCCGCCCATACCAATCTCGATAATGCGGCGGGAGGCGTGAACTTCCGTCTGGCGGAACTGATCGGGCTGGAAAATGTCCGTGTCCTGAGCCCCCAGAAAGGTGCTTTGCTGAAGCTGGTCACTTTCGTGCCGGAGGCCTATGCCGATTTGGTGAGGACGACCTTGTTCAATGCGGGAGCCGGAGCGATAGGCGGCTATGATTCCTGTAGCTTCAGCCTGCCGGGGAGCGGGACTTTCCGTGCCGGCGAAGGGACGAACCCGTTCTGTGGCGAAATAGGCGAGTTGCATGTGGAGTCGGAAATCCGTATCGAAACGATATTGCCCGCTTTCCGTAAGTCGACGGTGACGCGTGCGTTGCTTTCCGTCCATCCTTATGAAGAACCGGTATTCGATTTCTATCCTTTGGATAATGCCTGGAACCAGGTCGGTTCGGGGGTAGTGGGAGAGTTGCCCGAAGAAGAGAGTGAATTGGGCTTCCTGCAACGGATCAAGGAACTGTTCCAGGTGGGGTGCGTGAAGCATTCCGCCCTGACCGGCAAGCCGATACGCGAAGTCGCTTTATGCGGGGGGAGCGGCGCTTTCCTGATCAAAGACGCAATCAGTTACGGTGCGGACGTTTTCATTACGGGGGAGGCTAAATATAATGACTTTTACGATGTGGAAGACCGGATTCTGCTGGCGGTTATTGGTCATTATGAAAGTGAAGTCTGTACAAAAGATATCTTTTATAACATAATATCGAAAAAATTCCCTACCTTTGCGGTACATTTTTCGAATGTTAATTCAAACCCGGTAAAATATTTATAGAATGGCTACAGATAAACAATCAGCTGAAAAAGAGATTACAGTTGAAGAAAAGCTTTCTACGCTGTATCAGCTTCAGACGATGATGACTGAAATTGATAAGATCAAGACACTTCGCGGCGAACTTCCCTTGGAAGTACAGGACTTGGAAGATGAGATCGCTGGTCTGGAAACACGTCTTCAGAACTATCAGTCAGAAATTAAAGATTTTGAGAATGCTGTTGTAGAACAGAAACATAAGATTACGGAGTCAACCGGTCTGATTGAAAAATATAAAGCGCAGTTGGATAACGTGCGTAACAACCGTGAGTTCGACAACTTGTCAAAAGAAATAGAATTTCAGGGACTTGAAATCGAGTTCTCTGAAAAGAAGATTCGTGAATTCGGTGAAGCGATCAACCGTAAGAAGGAAGAGATCGCCGAACTGTCCGAAAGACTGGAAGGCCGTAAGGCTGATTTGGTTCAAAAGCAGGGTGAACTGGAACAGATCATTTCCGAAACCAAGCAGGACGAAGAGAAACTGCGCGAAAAAGCAAAGAAACTGGAAGCGAATATCGAACCGCGCCTCTTGACTGCTTTCAAACGTATCCGCAAGGGGGCACGTAACGGCTTGGCTGTCGTATATGTACAGCGTGGTGCCTGCGGTGGTTGTTTCAACAAGATTCCGCCCCAGAAACAGCTTGATATCCGTATGCGTAAGAAAATTATCGTATGTGAATATTGTGGTCGCATCATGATTGACCCTGAATTGGCAGGCATAGAAGAATAATCGGATGCGCGACGTTGTCCGTGCATATATAGAGAAATATCGGTTGCTTACGGAAAACCGTCCGGTTCTGGTCGGTGTAAGTGGCGGAGCAGATTCAATAGCCCTACTCACCATTTTGGTGGAGTCGGGCTATTCCTGTATTGCGGCGCATTGTAATTTTCATTTGCGGGGAGACGAATCCCTGCGTGATGAACAGTTTGTAAGGGAGTATGCCCGAAAACTGGATGTCCCTTTCCTGATGACGGACTTCGATACCCGAAAATATGCAGCCGACCGGCATCTCTCCATTGAAATGGCTGCCCGCGAGGTGCGCTATGGCTGGTTCGAAGAGCAACGGGCTGCAACCGGGGCGCAGGCTGTCGCTGTGGCTCATCATCGTGACGACAGTGTGGAAACGCTTTTGATGAATCTGGTACGTGGGACCGGCATCAGGGGAATGAGCGGGATTCGTCCGAGGAACGGTTTCGTGGTGCGCCCTTTGCTTGCCGTGAGCCGTGAGGATATCTTGGAGTGGCTTGCCGGACGCGGTTTGACGTATGTGACCGACAGTACCAACCTTTCCGATGCTTATACGCGCAATTTTATCCGCCTGCGTGTCCTTCCGCTTCTGGAGGAAATCAATCCTTCCGTGAAGGATGCGATCGCCCGTACGTCCGAACATCTGTCGGCAGCCGAAGCCGTTTATCTGCATGTGGTGGAAGAGGCGAGGAATGCCGTGGTCGAGCAAGGGGACCGCCTTTCGATTGCCGCCTTGATGCGTTACCCGTCGCCCGATGCTATTTTATACGAGTTACTCAAAACCTATGGCTTTACTCGTCCGGTGGCGGAGGATGTTTATTTGTCCCTGACGAAAGAATCGGGCAAAACCTTTTTCTCTTCTACGCACCGGTTGATAAAAGATCGGGACTATTTATTGTTATCTCCCCTTGTAAAAGAAGAGGTCCGTGAATATACACTGACCGGTGGCGAGAAAGTTTGGTCCGGTCCTGTCGAACTTTCTTTCGAGAAGATTGTTATTAAGGAAGATTTCCATATCCGGAAAGATAAAAATATCGCTTATTTCGATTACGACAAACTGGCTTTTCCGCTTACCCTGCGTACATGGAAAGAAGGAGATTGGTTTATTCCTTTTGGCATGAAAGGGCGGAAGAAATTAAGCGATTATTTCTCGGATCATAAATTCAGCCGTTTAGATAAGGAACGGACGTGGCTTTTATGCAGCGGAGGCGCTGTTATCTGGATTGTAGGAGAACGTTCCGATAATCGTTTTTGCCTGGACAAAACAACTAAAAGTGTGTTAGTTGTGAATTTTTTTCCGACAAAAAGCGAGAGTAACTGAAAATATTATTACATTTGCAAAGATTTACTCCGCAGATGTGTTACTAATGATTCAAATTAGCTCAACAATCCGGTTTTCACATGAAATTATTAATTATCAAATTATAAAAGATACAATGATTGCGTTGTACGCGTGCCGTGTCCGGTCGTGTAAGTACGTCGTTTTTATTATTCACTTCGCATTATGCAAAAATATAACATTCTAGAACTAAATGAAAAACTCCTTCCTGAGTTGCAAAGTATAGCGGAAGAGTTAGGTATTAAAAAAGTAAGTTCCCTTAAGAAAGAGGAACTTGTATACAGAATTCTTGACGAACAGGCCATTTCATACGCCGGCATCCAGGCTGAAAAGGAGAAAGAAAAGGAAGCAAAGAAAGCAGAAAGGCAGACTAAGGCTAAGAAAACAAAAGCTGCGGCTCCGAAAGGCGCAAAGCTGATGCCAAAACGAAAGTCGCTGCTCCCGCCACACCCGTTGAAGTTTCGGTAGAAGAGGTCGCTCCGGAAGCTCCGGAACAGCCCGAACGTAAAAGACGGACTCGTATTGACAAGAAAGAAAAAGTGGCCGCGGCTGTTGTTCCTGTTCAGAAAAACGAAGAGGCAGCCGTTTCCAAAAGTCCGGTTTCAGCCAATGCTCCTGTATCCGAAACTCTTGTCCAGGTAGCTGATGCTACGGCCGACGTCCCTGCCGAAACGGTAAAACCGGCAGCAAAGAAAGTGGTTAAGAAGACTGACAAGCCTGTAGAGAAACCGTTGCTTCCTCCTGTTGTCGTGGAATCGGATAACGGAGAGCTTCCGGCCGAAATCGCTCCCGAAGTGACGGAAGAACCGGCTGTCGTGGAAACTCCTGCCGCTTCGACTCCGTCAGACGAACCTAAACGTGTGGTATTCCGCCATCCGGATACCAAATCAGTTCTCGATCAACTTTTCCCATTCTCTTCCACACCTGCAAAACCGGAACCGAAAGCGCGGGAAGAACAACCTGCAGCCGCCCAGCAGCAGAACAATCCTCGCCAGAATAACAACAGACAGAACAACCAGAATAATCATAACAACCAGCGCAACAACAATAATAACAATGCTGTGCAGGAAAAACAGTATGAGTTTGACGGTATACTGACAGGTGTCGGTGTGCTGGAAATGATGCCTGACGGATATGGTTTCTTGCGTTCTTCCGATTATAACTACCTGACTTCCCCGGATGATATTTACGTATCGCAGTCGCAGATCAAGCTGTTCGGCCTGAAGACCGGCGACGTGGTGGAGGGGGCTATCCGTCCTCCGAAGGAAGGTGAAAAATATTTCCCGCTTGTCAAAGTGGACAAGATCAACGGCCGTACGCCTGAAGAAGTCCGTGACCGTGTTCCTTTCGATCATCTGACTCCGCTTTTCCCGGACGAAAAATTCATGTTGACGGCCCGCAAGTCTTCGAAATATATGATAATATCGCCGTACGTGTAGTAGATCTGTTCTCGCCGATCGGCAAGGGACAGCGTGGTCTGATCGTGGCACAGCCGAAGACCGGTAAGACGATGCTGTTGAAGGATATCGCCAATGCGATCGCAGCCAATCACCCCGAAGTTTATCTGATCATCCTGTTGATCGATGAACGTCCTGAGGAGGTGACCGATATGGCCCGTAGCGTAGATGCCGAAGTGATTGCTTCTACTTTCGACGAACCGGCTGAACGCCATGTGAAAATTGCCGAAATCGTATTGAATAAGGCTAAACGTATGGTGGAATGTGGACATGATGTCGTGATCCTGTTAGACTCTATCACACGTCTGGCTCGTGCTTATAATACGGTTCAGCCGGCTTCCGGTAAAGTGCTCTCCGGTGGTGTGGATGCGAACGCATTGCAGAAACCGAAACGTTTCTTCGGGGCTGCCCGTAACATCGAAAACGGCGGCAGCCTGACGATCCTGGCAACGGCATTGACTGAAACCGGCTCGAAGATGGACGATGTGATTTTCGAAGAATTTAAAGGCACCGGCAATATGGAATTGCAATTGGATCGCAAGCTGGCAAACAAACGTGTTTATCCGGCTGTCGATATCACAGCGTCCAGCACGCGCCGCGACGACCTGTTGCAGGATGAAAACACCGTGAACCGTATGTGGATCCTGCGTAAGTACCTGGCCGATATGAACTCTATGGAGGCTATGGAATTTGTCAAGAAGCGCATGGAACAGACATTCGATAATATGGAGTTCCTGGCTTCGATGAACGGATAAGTTAGGGGATTCTCGATATTGATAAAAACGCAGATCGGGCTCGGCCTGGTCTGCGTTTTTTATATTGGATTCGAATCTCTGTTTTCTATATTTTGCAACGCTATGCACTTATAATCGTCGGCCGGCATTTGTATAAATGCCGGCCGACATATTTATAAACGTTAGCCTATGCTTCCTTCCTCGGTCTTCCTCTGCGGCGTTGGTTGGTTGTTGCCGCTGCCGGAGCGGTTGTCGCTTTTCCCTTTTCCGCCGTCTTTGCGGGGGCGTCCTCTGCCACGACGCATGTTGGAGTATTTTTCGGGCTCGTATAAAGGTGTTTCGCCGAATTTGGGATCGACCGGTATTTTATAGATTTCCTTATCCAGGAATTCTTCGATGCGTTTGAATTGGAATTGTTCTTCGGTTGAAATGAAAGTGATGGCCAGCCCTTCGCCGTTTGTTCCGCGGGCGGTACGGCCGATGCGGTGCACGTAGTCTTCCGGTCGGGGAATGTCGAAATTGATAACCAGCTTGATGTCGTTGATATCGATACCGCGCGAGACGACGTCAGTGGCGACGAGGATGTCTATACGTCCGTTCTTGAACTCTTTCATCACCTCTTCACGCTGTGACTGCTCAAGGTCAGAATGCATGGCTGCGACGTTGAACTTCATCCGTTTGAGAGTGGATGCCAGCTCTTTTACTTTCATTTTCGAGGACGAAAAATGATGACACGCTGCGGACGGCTCTTTGAGAACAAGTCTTCCAATATGCGCAGTTTCTGCATGTCATAGCAGACATAGGCCGTTTGCATGATTGTTTCGGGTGGACGGGAGATGGCTATCTTGACTTCTTCCGGGTTTTTCAGGATCGTTTGGGCCAGTGTCCGGATCTTGGGAGGCATTGTGGCAGAGAACATGATGGTCTGGCAGGTTGCCGGCAGTAGTTTGTAGACCTGCATGATATCGTCATAAAATCCCATATCGAGCATCCGGTCCGCTTCATCCAGGACGAAGAAGGATACTTGCGACAGATCGACAGTGCCCAGTTTGATATGCGACAACAGACGTCCGGGGGTAGCGATCACGATATCGGCCCCCCATTTCCATCCTCGCTTTTTGCTGTTCCCAGGCAATACCGTCCGTGCCTCCGTAGACGGCAACGGCGGAAACCGGGACAAAATAGGTGAAACCTTCGATCTGCTGGTCGATCTGTTGGGCCAATTCGCGTGTGGGAGCCATGATGATGGCATTGATGGCATTGGCCGGATGTAATCCTTTGCTGAGTTCATTGATTACCGGCAACACATAAGCCGCAGTCTTTCCTGTCCCTGTCTGTGCACAGGCAATAATGTCTTTCCTTCCAAAATGACCGGAATCGTCAGTTCCTGTACTGGAGTTGTCTCCAGAAAATTCATTGCGTCAAGGCCGTCCAATACGGCCTCTTCTAAGTCCAATTCGTCAAATCTCATCTTTCATCATTAAATTCCCGGTAAAGGTAGATAATATTTGGCAATATTTGTTATATAGAACGCAGCTCTTCTTTCAAAAGAGTTATTTTTTCAAGGGAAGATTGATTTTTGTGATATTTTCCGGGGAAGATTGTGATAAAATAAATATCTTTATACCCAAATTAGCGTTTTAAAGCATTTTGTTTATATGGGCGGCATTTATGGCGGGAAGGACATCCGGCCAATCTCACAAAAGCAAGATTCATTACATGGATTGATCAATACGATTTTGGATAAACTACCGTTAGGCGTTTTTGTAAAAGATGCAGAAGATGGTTTCAGGTATCTGTATTGGAACCGCTTCATGGAAGAAATAACCGGTATCGGTACGGAAGAAGTTGAGGGACACAATGATTTCGAACTGAGTTTTGATGCGATCATGCCCGCAGAAGAGTGTTTAGGGCTGGATCGTGATGTCATGGAGACGGGTAGGACTATTGAATTTAGCGGGAAGATTTCTGATGCGTATGGCATCCCGAAGGATATCGAAGTCACGAAATTCCCGATTGCCTTGAGCAATGGCAAACCCCTTTTGCTGGCTTTGTGGCGTGACGTCACGGTCCGCAACAAGATGGAGAATACCTTGAGACGTTCGCAGGTACTTACTAAGATGGCCCTGCATTCCAATGATATCCGCCTCTGTTCCATATTCGTGAATCCTGACAGCAAACGGAATTATGATGATTCGGTTGTCCAGGTAAATAACTGGTTGCCGGGTAAAGAAGACGAGCTGGTCGATATTTCATGGCCTCGTTTTGCCGCGCGGGTTCATCCTGACGACAGGGAGAGACACGATGAGGCTTTTCGAAATTATGTTCGGGAGAGATATCGGAAATGAAAATCGAGTTGCGTGTGAAATACCCGGGAATGGATCATTACCACTGGCGTGAATCGTCGGCAACCGTCTACGAACGGGATGAACGGGGAAGGGTGCTTGTGATCCTGGGATGTACGATCAACATACAGGAACGCAAAGGGCAGGAGCTGAACCTGGAAGAAGCCAAGCACAAGGCGGAGCTTGCCGATAAGATGAAGTCCAAGTATCTGGCGGATATGAGCCATGAGATCCGCACCCCGCTGAATGCGATCACCGGTTTTTCCGAATTGATGGCTTTTGCCGATTCGGATGAGGAGCGTAGGGAATATTATGAGATCATCAAGACCAATAACCTGCTGCTGCTGCAACTGATAAACGATATACTCGACATTTCGAGGATAGAAGCCGACGCTATCAGGATCAGTTATGAACCGGTCGATATAAACGGACTGATGGATACGATATTCGCCTCTATCAAACTCCGTATGCCCGAAGGAGTGCAGTTGTTCTTGGAAAAAGGTAGCTGCACGTGCTGTTTCGGAACCGATAGTATCCGCCTGTTGCAATTGATCAATAATCTGGCGAATAATGCGATTAAGAATACCAAGCAGGGAAGTATCACGCTGGGATATACCTGCCTGCCGGATAAATGTCTGAAATTTTATGTGAAGGATACGGGAACCGGCATTGCAAAAGATAAACTGGAGAGCCTTTTCACACGCTTCGTCAAGGTGAACGATTATGTGGAAGGTATCGGTTTGGGACTTGCCATCTGCCAAGGGCTGGTTACGAAAATGGGTGGTTCCATGCACGTGGAATCCGAATTAGGGGTCGGTTCGACTTTCTCCTTCGTGCTGCCGTCGCATGAGGGATAAAGTGATGCATTATTTATAATATTTCTTGTATATCTTGTCGAATGTACCGTTCTTGCGTATCTGTTCCAGCCAGCTGTTCAGGCTGTCGAGCAGGATAGGGGAATCTTTGCGGACTGCCCAGGATTGGAGTTGCGTGAAACTTATGTCTGTTTTGATATCTATTTCCGGGAGTTGCTTTTGGGAAAGGGCAGCCGTCTGCTGGTCGCAAACGGCATAATCGATATCTCCTTTGGCTACCATGATGGCAAGCTGTTCCCCGGAGTATAATTCGTCTTCTATCACGTAGATCGTATCGCCGATCTCATGTCCTAAGTTTTGTAGCCTGAGCTGGGCGGGAGAATCTTTTGGGATATATAGGGTCTTACCGGCCAGATCGAGTTGGTTGCGGATGGGCTTGAGCCCGTTATTGGCCGCTTCCGTCCGTTGTATCAGGACTTGCTTGTCGAGGACGATCGGTTCGGTGAACAGATATTTCTCTTTGATCTCGCTGGTGATCGGGATATTGCGGGCAACGGCATCGCAATTGTTCTCTTCAAGCATATCGAAGCTTTCGGCCAGGCTCATCTCCAAAAATATCTGTATTTCCAGACCTGATAATTGGGCGATAGCCTGGCTCAGTTCATATTGGAAACCTTCTATCGTGTCACCTGCCACATAATACCCCGATTGATTGTATTCGGTCACCAGCCGCAGGATTCCTTCTTCTTTGATCTCCGGATAATCGCGTGGAAGACTTCAGCCTTCGGCATGGTTTTCAGGCGCCATAACATGATCATGGTTGCTACGGCGATTATCAGCAGCCCGGTGTAGACTCCTATCAGTTTCCTCGATTTCATAAGATCAGTTGTTGAATGTGACAGCTACGCCCATTTTCAGGACGAACGGATCCAGCGGGTAGTGCGCCAGCGAGAAATAGTTCGGATTGACGAACTTGGAACCCAGGTTATAACCCATCACAAAGAAACGAGCCTGTTTCAGGTGGAAGTTGACGTAGGCATTGACAAGAGGGTAATTGCCGACTTTCACTTCGTCCTGTACCTGGAACTGCTGTGTGGCCGGTTCGTAATACGGGGCGTAGTAAGAAGTGTTATAATACATATTGGCTCCCAATTGCACCATCAGCACCTTTGCTACCTTGAATTTCAGATACATATTGGTATACAGGCTGATTTGAGGCAAAGGCAGTACGCTTTTGTCGCTGCTCAACTGGTAGGCCACTTCGTTTTTTCCCATCCGAAAGCGCGGTACATGACATCTTGTTTGATGCGGGCGTTTATCGCTTGCAGATTTCCGCTTTTCTGTTCCGGCATTCCTTGTTTGTTGAAGAATACATAGTTCTGTATACTTTCGACCCCGGCAGACAACTGTGTCCGTGTGGACTCCAGGTTGATCTTGGCTCCGGCATAGATTTGCTGGATCATGTTCATATCTCGGTTATCCCACCAGAAATAGCGGGAATGGAAGTGACGCATATAGAAGGAAGGGGTGACATTCTTGATGTATCCTTCCGCACTGATCGTCGCATCTTTTTAATAGCTTGAATTTGGTTTGCAGGTTTCCGTGGCCCGAAATTCCCCGATATCGTCGCCTACGACACAAAGTTCTCCACGGGCATTGTAAGTCAGAATGTTTCCCCGGCGTTTGGAGATTTCGGCTCCGATATATGTCGAGAATTCGTCATACACTTGTGTAATCGGAAATTCGATGGTGGAGGGAGAAGCGTTTAACCCGCTTCCATATTCGGGGTCGTAAGACAATCCCGGTATCTGGGCCGGCAACTGGAATTTGCGCTTGTCGAAAGTGGCAAAGGCAGTGATGCCGAACTTGGCCCAGTCTTGAAAACCTTCGCGGAGGAAAGACCGAACGTATTGCGCAGATTCCAGTAGGAAGTGCGGTCGTCGACACCCGTGCCGTTTTCCAAACCGAATACACGCGGGTATCCATCCGGGGTCAGATAACATTCGTTCAGGTTCTCGTCCGCTTCCGATCGGAAACGGCGGCGGTTGTCCTGATATTCCAGTGTATGAATGATACTGGATACGGGAATAAATACTTTCACGGGATTTCCCAGCGTATCCACTTCCCCTTCCAGTTCGCGCTCGAATCCGAGGTTATAATGGTGGCTGAGGAAATACTGTTTGCCACGTACCCGGTTCCATGCCTTGACCGGATAGCGTGTATTGAATGCCTTGGGGTCGTCCTGGTTTCTCTCGCCGGCAAAATATTGGTCCGGGTTAGTGATGACCGAGTCGTTGGCCAAGCCTCCGTTTTCGTAATTGATGAAGTTGAAGTTGCTCAAGTAAGCGTGCGCTTCGTAGCGATCCGACTTGTAACTGCCGAAAAGGCGGTAGCTTAACAGCTTATTACCGTTATTCTTGTAATATCCGCGGCTGTAGATATAGTCCAGGTCGCCACCTACGTTGATCTTCGGACCGAAGTTCATGGTCAGCGTGCCTTTCAGCCGTTCGTTTTTGCTTTCACTTCCCCCATAGTCGTGTACATCACGTTTGTATAAGGGATTTTCGTGTTGTAGTACTGTGCGTTCTGAGGGTCCGTGATATAATAATCGTAAGCGTCGGCAAACAGGAAATCCCGTGGTTCCTTACGTTCGGAAAAGATGCGGGTTTGTGCCGGTGACCCTGTATTGGCCAGGTAGCCGACTGCCAGCGATTCGGATTCTACCAGCGTGCTGTTGGCGAAATTCAATTTATGCGTGTCCAACGGCAATATAAGGATCGCCCAACAGAGGGGTTAGCCGATAGGCCGTGATACGTCTGTTGCTTATTGCTGCGCTGTCTGGAATCAGCAGGCTGTCAGGGACTTCCTGATTGGCTTTGGATAGGTTTCCGAGTGAGAATCCTTTCCGGTCTCCACCTGGTCGGCGTTGTGCATGCAGGGCCGAAGCGGATATTATCAAGAGTAATAATATGTATAGGCTATGCTTCATGAGGGGCAAAGATAGTGATAATGTACCAATATGAACAATGTGCCAATATGCCAATTAATATTAGTTATATTTTTATTGGCATATTGGCACATTTAGCTAAGCACCTTAATGGCACGTTTGCACATTGGTTATAATCTCCATGCCTTTTCTTGATAGCCGCCTCGTTCATCGGGATGAGCTTGTGGTGGCGTTCGGGCAGGGATTTCTTCAAGCCTAACAAAACGTTTTCCAGTTTCACCATCGGAACGATTTTCAGTAGTCCGCCGAGGATCAGCATATTGAATGCTTTCTCGTTTTTCATCTCGGTAGCCGCGTCCATCGCATCCACACGATATACACTGACATCGGTCCGTTTCACCGGTGTATGGATTCCGTATCCGTCATAAATAATGATACCGCCTTTTTTCACCTTGTTTTCGAACTTCTCCATCGAAGGTTGGTTCAGGATGATGGCAATGTCATATTCGTTCAATACGGGAGAGCTGATGCGGTCGTCGCTCAGGATGACGGTTACGTTGGCTGTACCGCCTCGTTGTTCTGGGCCGTAAGAAGGCATCCAACTGACTTCCTTTCCTTCCATCAGGCCGGAATAAGCCAGGATCTTACCCATTGACAAAACCCCTTGTCCACCGAAACCTGCTATTATAATTTCTTGCTTCATTGCTTCAAAAATTAATAATTACTTATTATTCCTTATTCTTGAGATCTCTAACGGATAGAACGGAAACATGTGCTCTTCCATCCATTTGTTAGCTTTCTCAGGTGTCATTTTCCAACCGGACGAGCAGGTGGAAACGAATTCGACAATCGAAGTGCCTTTGCCGGCCATCGAGTTTTCGGAATGCCTTGCGAAGCATCTTTTTAGCCTTGCGGACGGCTGCCGCAGTATGTACGCTCTGGCGGGTGACCAGGCAGGTCCCTTCCAGTTGTGCAAGCAGGTCGCCGATCTTCAAAGGATAACCGTTTAGGGCGATATTACGGCCATACGGACAGGTTGCAGTCGGCATTCCTTCCAGTGTGGTAGGGGCCATCTGACCGCCTGTCATACCATAGATGGCATTGTTGACAAATACGATCACGATATTTTCTCCACGGTTGGCAGCATGGATTGTTTCGGCGGTACCGATGGCAGCCAAGTCGCCGTCGCCCTGGTACGTGAACACCATCTTGCCCGGATTCAGTCGCTTGACGGCTGTCGCGATGGCAGGCGCACGTCCGTGGGCCGCTTCGATCCAGTCGATATCCAGATAGTTATAGGCAAAAACGGCGCATCCGACGGGAGAGATGCCGATCGTTTTATCTTCCATCCCCATTTCGGCGATCACTTCGGCAATCAGCTTGTGTATCACGCCGTGGCTGCAACCGGGACAGTAGTGCATGGATTTTCATTCATCAACCTGGGTTTTCCATATACCAGGTTTTCCGGTTTTATTATTTCGTTAATTTCCATACTATGAATAATTTTTCAATGTGCTTATATTAATAATGTGGTAATTTGCCTATGTGCCAGTTAAGGAATGCGTCAACAACAATATGGATTGGCACATTGTCTGATTGGCACATTGCCACATTATTAACTTATAAATCTCATCAGATATTGAACCAAGCGGAAACAGATCGCCGCGCCACCGCAATACAGGAATGGCAGCCGGTTTTCAGGGAAGGCGAAGTAGCAAACAACTGCTGCCACTGCCAAAACCATGAATAACCAGGTCAATATCGTATCAATTTTACTTCCGCGAATCATCGTTGTTAATTTATGATTTATGAATTATGTATCACAATCGGTCATAATTCAAAATTCTTTTTCAGCGCATTCAGCACTTCATCCGGCGTGAACACGATACCTCCGAGACGGCCGAAATGTTCAACCTTTACTTTGCCGTTTACGGCCAGACGTACGTCTTCGACCATCTGTCCGGCGTTCAGTTCGACGGAAAGCATGCCCTTTACTTTCTCGGCATAAGCGGCGATCGCTTTTGTCGGGAACGGCCACAAAGTGATGGGACGGAGCAAGCCGAGCTTGAAGCCTTCCGCACGTGCTATTTCCACCACCTTCTGGCAGATACGGGCAGAAGAACCGAAAGCGATCAGCAGATATTCGGCATCTTCGCACTGGAACTCTTCGTAGCGGACTTCATTTTCTTCGATCTTCCGATATTTAGCTTGGAAGCGGATGTTGTTTTCCTCCATCTTTGCCGGGTCCAGCTCCAGTGAAGTAATGACATTCGGTTTACGGCCGGCTGTCTTTCCCTGTGTGGCCCACGGGCATTCGGCTATGATTTCTTCCTCTGTACGGCGTGTATGGAAAGGAGGCAATACCACTTTTTCCATCATCTGCCCGATGATGCCGTCTGCCAGGATAATGGCCGGATTACTGTATTTGAAAGCGAGTTCGAAACCCAGTCCGACAAAGTCCGCCATTTCCTGTACGGAAGCGGGAGCCAAAGTGATCAGACGGTAGTCACCGTGACCTCCACCCTTGACAGTCTGGAAGTAGTCTGCCTGACTGGGTTGGATTGTCCCCAGGCCGGGACCGCCACGCATCACGTTCACGATCAGACAGGGCAGTTCGGCTCCTGCGATATAAGATATACCTTCTTGTTTCAGACTGACACCGGGGCTGGACGAGGAGGTCATCACACGTTTGCCCGTACCTGCACCTCCATATACCATATTGATGGCTGCCACTTCACTTTCAGCCTGTAGCACGACCATTCCGGTTGTTTCCCACGGCATCTCTGCCATAAGGGTTTCCGAATATCTCCGACTGCGGAGTGATCGGATAGCCGAAGTAACCGTCCACGCCATAGCGGATAGCCGCATGGGCGATGGCCTCGTTACCCTTCATTAATTTTACTTCTTCTGCCATACCTTATATTTAATTGTCAATTGACAATTGACAATTTTGTTTTGTGATTAATATTCTGATTCCTTTTTCTGTTTGTTAAATTGTCAATTGTGCATTGTCAATTGTCAATTCTCTTCTTGTAGATGGTCAAACAACCGTCCGGACAAACCAACCCGCAGCTTGCACAACCGATGCAGTCATCGGGGTTTTTCATGTACACATAATGGTATCCCTTGTTGTTTACTTCACGCGGGTGCAATTCGAGAACATCCGACGGGCAGGCTACTACGCAGAGGTTACATCCTTTGCATCGCTCTGTGTTTACAACAACAGCTCCTTTTATCTTCGCCATAATTTATTATATTTAAAAACTAATGTAACACTAACTATCTCACTTGCGACTGCCAAAGGTAGTAAAAACTGTACAGAAAGAGCCTTTTTAGAAACTGTTTTGATTATTTCACCTCGAACGATATTGTCTTTCGATTGCCCTGGTCGTCGATCAGCGTCAGGCGATGTTTGCCGGGGGAAGCGGAGAAGCTGATCTGGTGGTGGTCTGTCGTTTCGCCGGCATACGTGTCGTCGAGATGCCAGTAGAGGATGGCATCCGGACGGGCGTGGGCAGCTTTGAAGACAAACTGCTCCCGTTTGCCGGAGAAGCCTTTCGGAAGATAAAGGATGGCGTTATGCTCCGGATAGATCAGTTCGATCTGCCGGCCCCTGTCTTCGCCGCATCCCGGTTTGACAGGAGGCAGGGGAGCGTAGTCGATATGATAGTTCCGGTAATAATATTCTTCGGAAGGAGGCAGTACGAACCACGGGCGTGCGATCATCCGGCCGACCGATTCGCACGAGCTGTTCACCCGGAAACGGCCGTCCGCAGAAAGATGGACAAGCTGGTGGTAGGGGCAGACTTCCGTCTTGTCGGCCGAGCGCGGCATGTAGAGCGTGTCTACCCGGTCACAGATGGCTGATGCCTTGTGCCCGCTGAGACGGCAGATGGCCATCGGGAGGAGTTCGTCGTAAGGCATGTCGAACCAGCCGCTTCCCGGAAGGAGCGAGAACAGGTCGAAGAGGACGGGAGCGGCATTGCCCACGCCTGTCAGTCCCGGCCGGCCTTCTCCCGAAGCGTTGCCCACCCATACGCCGACCGTATAGCGCGGGGTTGTCCCGATCGCCCAGGCGTCCCGTCCGCCATAGCTCGTTCCCGTTTTCCAGGCCACCTGCTTCATGGAGCCGAACTGCTGCCAGTCCGCCTCTTCTTCAGGGCGGTTCAGCGCCGACATCGCTTCGAAGGCGAACCAGATGGAGGCGGCGGAGAGGAACGGCTTGTCCGTAAGCCTTTTGTCGGCGACCGAGCGGACCGGGTCGGCCGGAGGAGCCGGGTAAGGAGTGAGCGGATGAATATCCGCCGGGTCATACCGCCCGTTGTAAGTCCGGTAATGTGCGAGCGTACGCGCCAGTGAAGCATACATGCCGGTGAGGTCCCATAACGTCCCTTCGGCGCCTCCCAGGATCAGCGAAGCCCCGTAATGTTCTTCGGAAAAGCGCAGCGTGGTCATGCCCGCCTTTTTCAGCAGCGACATGAACCGCCCCGTGTTGTAGGCCGAAAGCATCCGTACCAGCGGGACGTTGAGCGAACGTTCGATCGCCCGGTGTGCCGGGACCGCCCCGTAGAACGTCTTGTTGTAGTTTTGCGGCGAGAAGCCGTTCAGGTTCAGGGGACGTCTGAAACGAGCGTGCCGGGGAGCAGCTGCCCGTCGTGCAGCATGGCGGCATAAAGAAAGGGCTTCAGGATGCTGCCCGTGCTGCGCGGCGAAGTGATGATGTCTACCTGGTTCCCTTTGCGGGCGTCGGCCTTGAAAGTGACGTTTCCCGCATAGGCCAGCACCTCGCCCGTTTCGGCATCGGCGATGAGGGCGGCCAGGTTATGGATGTGGTTGGAGGCGTAGTCGCGGGCGTAGCGGTTGACGATCTCCTGTGTCTGGCGTTGCAACATCCGGTTGACGGAGGTCGTGATACGCGTTCCCGGAGCGTCGGCCGCCAACCGTTCGAGCAGGTGAGGGGCTTCGTCGGGCAGAGGCACGGGCGCTTCGGGAAGCGGTTCGAGGAGCGACAGCCCGTATTCGGTTTCGTCCAGTATCCCTCTCTCCTTCAAGGCGGTCAGGAGCTTGTCGCGTTTGGCTTTCAGCCGTGCCCGGTTACGTCCGGGATGGATCAGGGCGGGCGAGTTGGGCAGGACGGCGAGTGTGGCGCTCTCGGCCCACGAGAGGTCGGCGGCGCTTCGCCCGAAATAGCGCCAGGCCGCCGTCTCGATGCCTACCACATTCCCTCCGAACGGGGCGTGCGAGGCATAGAGGTTCAGGATCTGATGTTTGTCGAAGGCTGTTTCCAGGAGAAGGGCGTAGCCGGTTTCGACCATTTTTTCATACAAAGGTACGCTCGCGGTTGCCCCGCGCGATCCGTGCCAGTTGCATGGTGATCGTGCTCCCCCCGCTGACGACCTTGCCCCGGCTTAGGTTGATCCGCATGGCTCGGACGATGGCAACCGGGTCTACTCCCGGATGCCGGAAGAAACGTTTGTCTTCGTAGGTCAGCAGGCAGGTCACGAATTTGCCGGGAAGACTGTCTGCCGGAGGGAAACGCCATTGCCCGTCCGGTGCGATCCGTGCCCCCAACAACTGCCCGTCGGAAGAATAGAGCAGGGTGGAGCAGGCCTCCGGAAAGAGTGTCCGGGGGGCGGTCAGATGCAGGACCGTTCCTATCAGCAGCTTTATGAAAAACAGGTGGAAGACAATCATTCGCCATTTGGTTTTACTCCTCTAAGTTAGTCATTATTTTCGCGATTTCCAACCATATTTCCTTGAATTTTTCTTCGTCAGTGTGCTGGCTGAGGGCATTTGCGAGGCGGAAGAACCAGTGGAGCGTCGTTGCCGGCTTCAGCCCCTTTTAAAGTCTATGTAGATACGTTTGCTGATGTGGGCCGATTGGCAGAGGGTGTCGATGCTGATGCCCTCTTCGATCCTTTTTCTTGTCGATGAATTCGGCAACTTGGCTGATTAGGCCGGGATTTTTGAAGTCTTTTGTCATGATATGAGTTATAATTAGTTAAATAGCAGGAAGTTTTCGGTTGTCCGGTTCCCTTATGTGGGAACTTTTTTTGTTTGCCGGATAGTCCGTATTTTTATGCTGCTTATGACAGCGAGTGCAAATGTATAATTAATTTTAATAGTATTATGGAAAATCTTTCAGCCTGTTTGCCAATTTCAAGCAAACAACCCCATCGGAGATCACGTTGGACCGTGTTTACCGGCTCATCACTACCGACTCCGACTTGCGTGACCGTACCGAGAAATTCCGCTTCTACCTCCGGGTAGGAAACAAGCAAATGTCGGCCTGCGAAAAGACTTCATGCCCCGCCTTCACTCCCGCCGTGCGATGCGAAGGAGGCAGGAAGCGCATGCATATCAAGGCTTATACCGGTTTGAGCCTTTGCGATTTGGATCATATACCGGAAGAACGGATGGCGGAGGCTTTTGCGGCGGTCTGTGCCGACCCCCATGTCCTTTTGGCCTACCACACGATCAGCGGACGGGGGCTGCGCGTCATTTACGCTTTTCTCTTTGAAGACGGCAGTTCCGTCGCGGACGCCGACCCTGCCGATCGGAAGACGCTCCGGGTCTACCAGGAGGGCTACCGACAGGGTAACGAACTTTTCGCCCGCCTCGCCGGGCTGGAATACGACAGCAGTTGCAAGAATCCCGAACGGATCAGCGGTACGGCTTATGATCCGGACGCCTATTACAATCCGGAAGCCCTGCCGCTCCAGGTCAAGCTGCCGCCTGCTCCCTCCGCGAAACCGGGTCGGCCGAAAGGACGGAAGGCGAAACCGGGACGCTATACCGCAACGGTGGGCAAGGCGGCCGAGGTGTCCGGAAAACGGCTGGAGGACGAAGGAATCCGCTATGAGCCGGGCCACCATAACGAATATGTCATGCGCACCGGCTACCTCTTCAACCTCTATGGCGTGCCGGAGGCGGAGGCCGTCGCATGGGCGATCGAGGCGTTTGCCGATTATGGCGCGGAGAACGTCGAGAGCACCTTCCGTTCCTGCTACGCGGGAGAGGAGGAGCATGGCTCCGTGCGCCTGCCCCGGAGCGCTGTCGGCAAAGGCAGACGGAGGCAGACGAGGCGAACAAGCCGGCCGAGGTGGAGGCGATCGAGGCGTTCCTGTTTTCGCAGGCGGAGTTCCGCCACAATGTCATCACGCACCATTGTGAAATCCGCTGGACGGAGGAGGCCGGCTTCCTGCCGCTGACAGACCGTGACGTGAATACGCTTTGGGGCGGATGAACAAAACGGTGGGACGCGTCTATCTGACGGATATATACAATGTGATACATTCCGAGTTCGTCCCCCTCTTCAACCCTTTCCAATCCTATTTCGACCATTTGCCATCATGGGACGGCGTGAGCGACCCTATCGGCGACCTGGCCGATACGGTGCATGTCAAAAGCGACCAGGCGGAGTTTAGGGACTATTTCCGGAAATGGTTTGTCGGCATACTGCCCGCACTGCTCGACGATACGGTCGTGAACCATGAGATCCTGGTCCTTATCGGCGAACAGGGGCTTTACAAAACCACCTGGTTCAACTTCCTGCTGCCACCCGAACTGCGCTGCTATTTCTATACGAAGACGAACAGCGACCGCTTGAATAAGGACGATCTCTTTTCCCTTACCGAATTCGCCCTGATCTGTTTCGAGGAGCTTGACGGCATGCGGCCTGCCGAGTTGAACCAGTTGAAGGCGATGGTCACCATGCCCTACGTCAACGAGCGGGCGGCCTACGGGCGCAACAAGGAACGCCATCCGCATATCGCTTCGTTTTGCGGCACGGGCAATAATGTCCAGTTCTGACCGACCGACCGGCAACCGCCGCTGGTTGCCTTTCGAGGTGTCACAGATCCGGGACCCGCATCTGCATGCCATCCCTTACGAGCTGGTCTACAGCCAGGCCTATGCTTTGTGGAAAAGCGGTTTCTGCCACTGGTTCTCGCAGGAGGAGATACGGGTGCTGAACATGCATAACAGCCGCTTCGAAGTCCCCAACCTCGAAGAAGACCTGATCCGTACCCATTTCCGCAAGCCGTTCGAGGGCGAGGCGGGCATCTTCGTCACGGCGGCCGATATCCTGGAGCAGATCAGTTCTTGCCTGCGTTACCCCTGAGTCCGAATAAAATCGGGCGTATCATGGCGGGCTGGAGTTCGAATCGATCCGGTATAAAGGGAAAAGGGGCTATATCGCAGTGAAAAAGACCGGGGAGGATATCGACAGGGAACGGAGATCCGGCGCTTTGGGATTGTGATTTTGCTTCCGGCCCGTTTTTTGACACATTTGGCACATTTGACATGGGGTTGTAGAAATATATATACGCGAGATAAATAATTAATTATTTAATATACCTATGTAGGTATATATATACCTGAATATATATTATTCCCTATATATAGTTTAGCAACCCGATGTCAAATGTGCCAATTGTGTCAAATCCCGCAAGGTCCGTCTTCCGGCATTTCCATGATTGCCGGCCTGCGTTCCTGCAAACGTCGGCCCGCATTCCTGCAAATGCCGGGCGGCAATCATGGGAATGCCGGGCGGTGTGGCAGGGTTATAGCTTCCCGATCTCTTCGGCCGTCTCGATGGCGTCTTCCAGGATCACGACGTTGGTGAGGTGCTCTTCGTAGGCGTGGCGTTCCCCGCGTGTCATGGAGCCATCCTATGGTTCTCCCAGATATTCGAAAATCAGTGCCACCTGCCGGGAGGTGAAGAGCCGTTGTTTCGTGTAGTAGCCGGTCTGTCGCAACGCTTCCGTGAGCGGGCGGTTCAGGCGTATCCAGGCGGCGAGCCGGTTCAGTGCGGCCTGGGAGGTGATCTCCGGTGCATAGGCCTGTGCCAGTTCGCTCTTGCTGTAGGGACGGATTTTCATGATTTTTCTGTTTGATTGTATGGTTATAAAGATACGGAAAAAAAATCTGGGATACGGAAGTGTTCCTGCTCATGAATCGGTTATATATCTAACCTTATTCATGGTTGGCTCACTGTCTCATCCTGTCTCCCGATCGCCTTTTGCGCCTGCCGTATCTTTGTCTCAGAGATTAATAGCAGAGAAGTATTCATTTAAAAAAAGTAAGGTTATGCCATTAAATTACAGTATTGTTTTGTTGGGCAATCCGCGTAAGCCGGACGATCCGAAGAAAGCCTACGCCCGTTCGCAGGTCAGCAAGGAGCTTACGTTGAAAGGGCTTTCGCAACGTGTCGCGGCCCAGACGACCGTGAGCCGTGCGGATGTTTCAGCGGTGTTGATCAGTGTGGTCGAGAATATGATCGAGGCCCTGCGCGACGGGGAGCAGGTTGATTTCGGCGAGTTGGGCAAGTTCCGTTTGCAGGCGACCAGCCGGGGAGCCGATAGCGCGGAGGTGTTTACTGCCACCAATATCACCGGAGTCAATATCCAGTTCGTTCCGGCGACGATCTGAAAAAGATCTTCAACGGTATGAGTTTCAATCCCGTACCAGCCGTGCATCCGTACGTGCCGTACTCCGGGCCGAGAAAGCAGGCGAGACGACGGTCGACCTGTCGAAGAAACCGAACGAAGGAGGCGGGAGCGGAGGCGAAGATGACCGGCCGGGAGAACTTTAAGCAATTGATAATTGACAATTAAAAGCAAGAGAAAAGCGTAGGGCGGGACCCTGCCCCATGCTTTTCAAATCATAAATCATAAATCTCATCATGGAACAAAAAAACGAAAAGAAATCTGTCTGGGGAGTGCTCCTCAAAGTGATCATCGCCGTAGCCAGCGCCATTGCCGGTGCGCTCGGCATAAGCGCCTGCTCGTTATGACGGCGGGATGTTTCTATCAGAATTATCGGGAGGTACGCCTCCTGATAATTCATTGCAGCGCGACGCGCTATGACCGCGATTTCCCGGTGGAGGCCTTGCGGGCTTCACACAAGGCGAGAGGATTTGCCGATATCGGCTATCATTTCTATATCACCCGCGACGGCTATCTCCACCGTTGCCGTCCCGTCAACCAGATCGGTGCACATGCAGCCGGGTGGAACGACCGGAGCATCGGCATCTGTTATGAAGGCGGCCTCGATGAGGCGGGAACCCCTTCCGACACCCGTACCTACGCCCAGAAATGTTCGCTGCTCGACCTGCTCCGCCAGCTCCGGCAGGACTATCCGGAGGCGAAGATAGTGGGGCATTGCCAACTGAGTCCTTACATCCGCAAGGCGTGCCCTTGCTTCGACGCCAGGGAGGAGTATGCGGGATTGGAAGAGGAAGTGTCAAGAAAATAGACAGTGGTGTCTAATTATTAGACAGTCTGTTCGAACTGTAGGATGTATATTTTATTGATTATTTGCTCGTTATGCTATTTGGCATATTTTTTTTGTTATTATTGAAGCAAAACAGTTGGATATGAAAACGATTTTGCGAAATTTCTTTAGTGCTCCGCCGGTTCAAGACGGCTTCTGTTTTGAATGTTGGGGTTGAGCATTGCTTTTGTGGCGTTTATGCTCATTATGATGCAGGTGAATTATGATTATACGTTCGATCGCAGCCACCCGAACGCCGATGCTATCTTCCGGGTGGATATCGTGCACGGAAGCAAAGGGTCGCAAGCCATTATCTGCCGTCCGTTCGCGCGGGCGTTTACCGGGTCTTCGCCTCTTATAGAGGAAGGATGCCTTTTGAGTGCTTGGACCGAAAGCCGTTTTTTCTATATAGAGGATGGCGGACAGCGGACGAGCTACAAGGAAGATGCGTGGAACGTGACTCCCGGAGTCTTGGAAGTGTTCCGTTTCGATATGCTCGAAGGAAGCGAGCGCTCTTTGGATGAGCCCAACAGCGTAGTCCTTCCGGAAAGCATGGCGAGAAAGATCTTCGGTGACGAATCGGCGGTAGGCAAGCAGCTGATCTCTGCCAATCCTATGGAAGATGCGAAAATCGTGAAAGGCGTATATAAAGGATTTTCCCCGTAACTCTGCTTTGAAGAACGTCATGTACACGTCGATGAGTCCGAAGGAAAACTATGATAACTGGGGAAACTGGAATTATTTTTTCTTTGTCCGTCTGGGCGAGGGGATGGATAAGGCTGAGGTGTTGGACAATTTCAAGCGTAATTTTAATGCGAAGGAAGCCTTCGGCAATGAGTTCGAATGGGGGGAGGAGAATAGCTTGGATCTCCGCCTGACCTCTTTGCCGGATGTCCATTTCCTGAATAACGTGGATTTCGATTCGATGCCGAAAGCGAGCCGCCAGACGTTGCTGGTGCTTTTCTCCATCGCTTTTGTCATCCTTATTATCGCCGGTATCAATTTTACCAATTTCAGCACGGCGCTGACTCTATGCGCATCAAAGCATCAACACGCAGAAGGTGCTGGGCAGTTCCGACCGTACGTTGCGTGGAAGTTTGTTGGTAGAGGCGGTCTGCGTCAGTCTGTTTGCTTATCTGCTTTCGCTTCTTTTCTTATACATAATCCCCAAAAACACCGGTAGTCTCGCTGGTGGATGCCGACATCTCGTTCGGGGCGCAGCCGATGATCATTGCCGGCACGGCCGTGATCGCGGCGATCGTGGGAGTGCTGGCCGGCCTTTATCCTTCCTACTATGTCACCTCTTTCCCGCCGGCATTGGTGTTGAAAGGAAGTTTCGGCCTCTCGCTTGCCGGGCGCCGGATGAGGAGCGTGCTGGTGGGGGTCCAGTTTGTGGCTTCTTTCATCCTGATTATCGGCTCTTTGTTTATGTACCTGCAAAATCATTATATGCAGAATGCGCCGTTGGGATATGACAAAGGAGGAGATGATTATCGTGCACCTGAATGATAATATCCAATAAGAACCGGGATACGCAGCAAT
>VOFB01004605.1_pt1 | contig 43108 bp, 52 predicted proteins | sample 5384141 | NCBI WGS metagenome assembly VOFB01 (sample SAMN12384721, study PRJNA508395) | human gut metagenome | isolation source: healthy gut A | host: Homo sapiens
AGAGAGAACTTAACAACAAAATTGAGCCTGATGGAAACTAGAAATTTAAGAAAAGAAAGAACGGCGTGGTTACCAGCAACAAGATGGATAAAAGCATCACGGTTGCTATTAAATGGAAGGAAAAACACCCCATTTATGGAAAGTTCGTTAATAAGACGAAGAAATATCATGCTCATGACGAAAAGAATGAATGCGGTATCGGCGATACTGTAAAATTATGGAAACTCGTCCTTTGAGCAAAACAAAAGATGGAGATTAGTTCAAATAATCGAAAGGGCTAAGTAACATGATACAACAAGAATCAAGACTAGTAGTAGCAGATAACAGTGGTGCAAAAGAAGCGTTGTGTATTCGTGTTTTGGGCGGTACAAGAAAACGTTACGCCACTGTCGGGGATGTAATTGTAGTAGCAATCAAGAGTGTAATCCCGTCGAGTGATGTGAAGAAGGGTGCTGTTTCTAAGGCTATCATTGTTCGCACTAAAAAAGAGATTCGCCGCCCGGATGGTTCTTATATCCGTTTCGATGATAACGCTTGCGTATTGTTGAATGCCGGTGGCGATATCCGTGGTAGCCGTATCTTCGGTCCGGTTGCCAGAGAGCTTCGTGCAACAAACATGAAAATTGTATCACTTGCACCAGAAGTGCTTTAATTTTGTAAACTTAAAGTAATGAGTAAATTACATATCAAAAAAAGGCGATATAGTTTTTGTTAATGCCGGCGAGGACAAAGGTAAGACAGGTCGTGTTTTACAGGTCCTTGTAAAAGATAATCGTGCGATTGTCGAAGGTATTAATGTGGTATCAAAGCATACCAAGCCTAATGCGAAGAATCCTCAAGGAGGTATTGAAAAGAAGGAAGCTCCTATTCATATTTCTAACCTGAACGTTGTTGATCCGAAATCCGGTAAGCCGACACGTATCGGTCGTAAATTAGACGAAAAAGGTGCTTTAGTGCGTTATTCTAAAAAAATCAGGGGAGGAAATTAAGTAATGAGCAATACTGCCAGTCTTAAGAAAGAATATCAGGACAGAATTGTTCCTGCTTTGACGAAAGAGTTCGGTTATAAAACCGTAATGCAGGTTCCCGTACTGAAGAAGATTGTTATCAATCAAGGTTTGGGTATGGCTGCTGCAGATAAGAAGATTATCGATATTGCCATCAGCGAATTGTCTGCAATTACAGGTCAGAAGGCTGTTGCGACGGTTTCAAAGAAGGATATCTCTAACTTCAAGTTGCGTAAGAAAATGCCAATTGGTGTAATGGTAACATTACGTCGTGAACAGATGTATGAATTTCTGGAAAGACTTGTTCGCGTAGCCCTTCCTCGTATTCGTGACTTTAGGGGATCGAAAGTAAGTTAGACGGAAGAGGCAATTATACACTCGGTATTCAGGAACAAATCATTTTCCCTGAAATAAATATCGATAATATTACCAAAATATTGGGAATGAATATTACCTTTGTGACCTCTGCGAAAACAGACGAAGAAGGGTATGCTCTCTTGAGAGAATTTGGATTGCCTTTTAAAAATGCAAAAAAGACTAAGTAGTTATGGCAAAGGAATCAATGAAAGCCCGTGAGGTGAAAAGAGCAAAGCTCGTAGCAAAATATGCTGCTAAAAGAGCAGAATTAAAAGCAGCAGGTGACTACGAAGCTTTACAGGCTTTACCTAAAAATGCTTCTCCTGTACGTTTGCACAATCGTTGCAAAATTACAGGTCGTCCGAAAGGCTATGTACGCCAGTTCGGTATTTCTCGTATTCAACTGCGTGAAATGGCATCTCATGGTTTAATCCCGGGTGTAAAGAAAGCAAGTTGGTAAGAGTTTTTTTAATTTAAATATTGTCCGGGTGGCCGGATCAATTTAATTCATTTATATATGACAGATCCTATTGCAGATTATTTGACAAGATTGCGTAATGCGATCAAAGCGAAGCACAGAGTTGTTGAAGTGCCGGCGTCAAATTTAAAGAAAGAGATCACTAAGATCCTTTTCGACAAAGGCTACATTCTTAATTTTAAGTTTGTAGAAGATGGTCCTCAGGGTACAATTAAGATTGCCTTGAAGTATGACCTAGTAAACAAAGTAAATGCTATTAAGAAGCTTATTAGAGTTTCTACGCCCGGTTTACGTAAGTATACGGGTTACAAAGGAAATGCCGAGAGTATTGAATGGTTTAGGTATTGCTGTTCTTTCTACTTCTAAAGGTGTGATGACTGACAAAGAGGCCCGCGATCTGAAGATCGGTGGCGAGGTATTATGTTACGTTTATTAATTAGGAGGGAAGAAGAATGTCAAGAATAGGAAAATTACCAATTCATGTACCGGCTGGTGTTACAGTTACAATTAAGGATAATGTAGTGACTGTAAAAGGTCCCAAAGGCGAGATGACTCAGGCTGTGAATCCTGATATTAATGTGACTTTGGAAGATGGAATCATTCATCTGACACGTCCGACAGACGAAAAGAACCATCGTGCGCTGCACGGTTTGTATCGTTCGCTGATTAACAATATGGTGGTTGGTTGTTCAGAAGGATACAAAAAGGAACTGGAACTTGTCGGTGTCGGTTACCGTGTGACAAATACAGGTCAGCTGTTAGATCTTTCTTTTAGGTTATACTCACAACATCTACATGCAGTTGCCTAAGGAAGTGAAAGTTGAAACAAAGGCAGAGAGAAATAAAAATCCTCTTATTATCCTTGAATCGGCTGATAAACAATTACTGGGACAGATTTGTGCTAAGATTCGTTCATTCAGAATGCCGGAACCGTATAAAGGTAAGGGTATTAAGTTCGTGGGTGAAGAGATTCGCAGAAAGTCTGGTAAGTCAGCAGGTAAGTAATCTACGTAAACTGAAATTATCATGACAACGAAGCTAGAAAGAAGATTAAAAATAAAAGCAGGCGTACGCGGTCAAAATCTCAGGAACTACTGAGCGTCCGCGCCTGACTGTGTTTAGAAGCAATAAGCAAATCTACGCACAGGTTATAGATGATACTACAGGTAAGACTTTGGCTGCGGCATCTTCTTTGAAGATGGATGTTAAAGCTCCGAAAAAAGAGATTGCTGCCAAGGTTGGAGAACAGATTGCCAAAGTTGCCCAGGAAGCTGGTGTACAGGCTGTTGTTTTCGACCGTAACGGTTACTTGTATCACGGGAGAATTAAAGAATTAGCAGATGCTGCACGTAACGGCGGCCTTAAATTTTAATGAAGATGGCAGGAGTTAATAATAGAGTTAAATCGACCAACGACTTAGAGTTGAAGGACAGACTGGTTGCAATCCACCGCGTAACTAAGGTTACAAAAGGTGGACGTACATTCAGTTTTGCTGCTATCGTTGTAGTAGGAAACGAGGATGGTATCGTTGGCTGGGGATTAGGTAAAGCCGGTGAGGTAACGACAGCTATCGCATAAAGGTGTAGAAGCTGCAAAGAAAAATCTGATTAAAGTTCCTGTTCACAAAGGTACTATTCCTCATGAACAGTTGGCTAAGTTCGGTGGCGCTCAGGTACTGATCAAACCGGCTTCTCACGGTACTGGTGTTGTAGCAGGTGGTGCGATGCGTGCTGTTTTGGAAAGTGTGGGTGTTACAGACGTTTTGGCTAAGTCAAAAGGTTCTTCTAATCCGCACAACTTGGTGAAGGCAACTATCGCTGCACTGAGTGAGTTAAGAAGCCCGTTGATGGTTGCCCAGAACAGAAATGTTGCAGTTGAAAAAGTATTTAGAGGTTAATTAGGGGGGATGATAAGTTATGGCGACTATTAAAGTAAAGCAGACAAAAAAAGTAGAATTAAATGCCCGAAAGACCAAAAGAGAACGCTTGACGCGCTGGGTCTGAAGAAAATGAACCAGATTGTAGAGCATGAAGCTAATCCGGCGATCTTAGGTATGGTTGAGAAAGTGAAACATTTGGTTTCTGTAGAAAAGTAATAATGGTTGAAAAATAAATTATACGATATGAATTTATCAAATTTAAAACCGGCTGAAGGATCTACCAAGACCAGAAAAAAGAATCGGACGTGGTCCGGGTTCAGGATTAGGCGGAACTTCAACAAGAGGTCATAAAGGTGCCAAGTCTAGATCTGGCTACAAGAACAAGATTGGTTTCGAAGGTGGTCAGATGCCTATTCAAAGACGTTTGCCTAAATTCGGTTTCAAGAATATTAACCGCGTAGAATACAAAGCTATCAATCTTTCTACATTACAGGGCATGGCTGAAGCTCAGCAGCTCTCTAAGATTGGCATCAACGAACTGATTGAAGCAGGTTTCATTTCCTCTTCCCAGTTGGTTAAGATTCTTGCTAAAGGCAACTTGACAGCTAAACTTGAAGTGGAAGCTCACGCTTTCTCTAAGAGCGCAGAGGCAGCTATCCAAGCCGCAGGTGGAACAGTCGTTAAACTCTAAGTCATGAGAGCTGTTGAAACAATCAAGAATATCTGGAAGATTGAGGATCTGAGAAATCGGATCCTCACCACTCTTTTTTATTGGTGGCTATATACCGTTTTGGTACGTATGTCGTTCTTCCGGGTATTGATCCTAAAGCGTTGACCGCTTTGCAGGAACAGACAAGAGGCGGATTGCTGGCGTTGTTGGACATGTTCTCTGGTGGTGCTTTCTCTAATGCTTCTATTTTTGCGTTGGGAATCATGCCGTATATCTCCGCTTCCATTGTAATGCAGTTGATGGCAATTGCAGTTCCTTCTTTCCAAAAATTGCAGAGAGAGGGTGAGAGTGGCCGTAGAAAAATCAACCAGTGGACTCGTTATCTGACAGTGGCTATCCTTCTGTTCCAGGGTCCTACTTATCTTGTTAACTTAAGTGTACAACTGAAAGCCGCCGGAGCAGCTCTGCCTGCAGGTATATGGTTTACAATTTCTTCTACAGTTATTTTAGCTGCGGGAAGTATGTTTATCTTATGGCTTGGTGAAAGAATTACAGATAAAGGTGTTGGAAATGGTATTTCATTTATCATTTTAGTTGGTATTATAGCCCGTCTGCCGCATTCGTTGTTTCAGGAATTTGTTTCCCGGACGAGTGAGAAAACCGGTGGTCTGGTTATGTTCTTGTTTGAAATGTTGTTCCTTTTGCTGGTTATCGCAGGTGCGATCCTGTTAGTACAAGGTACTCGTAAAGTGCCCGTACAGTATGCAAAACGGATCATCGGAAATAAACAATATGGTGGTGCGCGCCAGTACATTCCTCTTAAGGTGAATGCTGCAAACGTGATGCCTATCATCTTCGCTCAGGCGATCATGTTTATTCCTATTTCAATCGTTGGTTTCTCAAGCACAGGCGAACAGTCTGGTTTCGTAGCTGCATTTATGGATAATACCGGATTTTGGTACAACTTCGTATTTGCTGTACTGATTATCTTGTTTACATATTTCTATACAGCTATCACGATCAATCCGACTCAGATGTCGGATGATTTGAAGAGAAACAACGGGTTCATTCCGGGTGTTAAGCCTGGAAAGAGTACCAAAGATTATTTGGATACCATTATGGACCGTATTACTTTGCCGGGTGCATTTTTCCTTGCGTTGGTTGCTATCATGCCCGCTTTCGCTAGAATTGCCGGTGTAAGTATGGAGTTCTCCCAATTCTTTGGCGGTACATCTTTGTTGATCCTGGTTGGTGTGGTGTTGGACACACTGCAGCAAGTAGAAAGTCATTTGCTGATGCGTCATTATGACGGTTTGTTGAAGTCAGGAAGAATTAAAGGTCGCTCAGGCGCAGTTGGTGCTTATTAATTAGAATGATCTATTTAAAAACAGATGAAGAAATTGAGTTGATGCGTGTGGCGAATCAACTGGTGGGTAAGACGCTTGGCGAATTGGCCAAACATATCGCTCCCGGTGTCAATACGCTTCAGCTTGATAAGATTGCCGAGGAATTCATTAGAGATAATGGTGCGGTTCCGGCATTTTTAGGATACGGAGGTTTCCCAAATTCCATATGTGCTTCCGTGAATGAACAGGTTGTACACGGTATTCCTTCTTCGAAGACAATACTGAAAGAAGGGGATGTTATATCTGTCGACTGCGGTACGGTTTTGAATGGTTTTGTCGGTGACTCAGCCTATACGTTTGTGTGGGCGAAGTCGATCCCAAAGTGAAAGCCTTGTTGAAGACAACAAAGGAATCGCTTTACTTGGGGAATTCAGCATGCCATTGAAGGCAAACGCCTCGGAGATATCAGCCATGCCATACAGTTTTATTGTGAATCGAAAGGTTACTCTGTTGTCAGGGAACTAGTCGGTCACGGTATCGGACGAAAGATGCACGAAGAACCTGAAGTCCCCAATTACGGGCGTCCTGGTTGCGGTCCCCTATTGCGCAGCGGTATGTGCATCTGCATTGAGCCGATGATTAATATGGGAAGTAAGAATGTCGTTTTTGAGAAAGATGGTTGGACGGTCCGTACGAAAGATAGAAAGTGTTCGGCTCATTTCGAGCATTGTATCGCAATCCGTCCCGAAGGTCCCCAGATCTTGTCTTCATTCGAGTTTTTTAGAAGAAGTTTTAGGTAATAATGCAATTTAATTTGATTTAATTTTATATGGCTAAACAGTCAGCAATTGAACAAGATGGAGTTATTGTAGAAGCATTGTCGAACGCAATGTTTCGTGTAGAATTGGAGAACGGACATGAAATTACCGCTCATATCTCAGGAAAGATGCGTATGCATTACATCAAAATCCTTCCGGGGGATAAGGTAAGAGTAGAAATGTCTCCGTATGATCTATCGAAAGGTAGAATTGCTTTTTAGATATAAATAAAAAAAACAACAAGATATGAAAGTAAGAGCATCTTTAAAGAAGCGTACTCCCGAATGCAAAATCGTTAGAAGAAAGGGACGCTTATACGTAATTAACAAGAAAAATCCTAAGTATAAACAACGTCAAGGATAATTTATTATTTTTGCAAAATAATCTAAGTAAGTAATATGGCTATAAGAATAGTTGGTGTAGACTTGCCACAAAATAAAAGAGGAGAAATCGCCTTGACTTATATCTATGGTATTGGTCGTAGCGCTGCAAAATCCGTATTAGATAAGGCTGGGGTTGATCGTGATATCAAAGTTAAGGATTGGACAGACGATCAAGCCGCAAAAGTTCGTGAAGTCATTGGCGCTGAGTACAAGGTTGAAGGTGACCTTCGTTCAGAAGTTCAGTTGAACATCAAGCGTCTGATGGATATTGGTTGCTACAGAGGAGTTCGTCATCGTCTTGGTTTGCCTTTGAGAGGCCAAAGCACGAAGAACAACGCTCGTACTCGTAAGGGTAAGAAGAAAACTGTTGCAAATAAGAAAAAAGCTACTAAATAATAAGAGTTAATATGGCAAAGAAAAAACAGTCGCAGCAAAGAAGAGAAACGTAAAAGTTGACGCTTACGGTCAAGCTCATATTCATTCTTCTTTTAACAACATTATTGTGTCTTTAGCGAATAGCGAAGGTCAGGTAATCAGTTGGTCTTCTGCTGGTAAGATGGGATTCAGAAGTTCTAAAAGAACACTCCGTATGCAGCCCAGATGGCAGCTCAGGATTGTGCAAAAGTAGCTTACGATCTTGGTTTGAGAAAAGTAAAAGTATTCGTAAAGGGACCGGGTAACGGACGTGAGTCTGCTATCAGAACTATCCACGGTGCAGGTATTGAAGTAACGGAAATCGTAGACGTTACTCCGCTTCCTCACAATGGTTGTCGTCCTCCGAAAAAAGAGAAGAGTATAATTAACTATAGTTTCTTGAACATTGAATCCGGAATTGTGAATAGATTACACAAAGACCTTATCCTCTCTGTAATCGCGGCTGCACGGTTCCAGATTCAGAACAGAACATTAAAAAAATAAAAAAATGGCAAGATATACTGGACCAAGAACAAGAATTGCCCGTAAGTTTGGTGAGGCAATATTCGGTGCGGATAAAGTTCTTTCAAGAAGAACTATCCTCCTGGACAACATGGTAACTCCAGAAAAAGAAAGACTTCTGAATACGGTATCCAGCTTCGTGAGAAGCAAAAAGCAAAATACACTTATGGCGTATTGGAAAAACAGTTTAGAAACCTGTTTGAAAAGGCATCACGTTCAAAAGGTATTACCGGTGAAGTGCTGTTGCAGTTACTGGAAAGCCGTTTGGATAACGTAGTATTCCGTTTGGGTATCGCCCCGACGCGTGCTGCTGCCCGTCAGTTGGTTTCTCATCGTCACATTACAGTAGACGGTAAGGTTGTAAACATTCCTTCTTACTCTGTAAAAGCCGGTCAGGTTATTGGTGTTAGAGAAAAATCCAAATCTCTTGAAGTGATTGCCGACGCACTGTCAGGATTCAACCACAGCAAGTATCCTTGGATCGAATGGGATCAGTCTTCTTTAAGCGGAAAATTACTGCATCTGCCGGAAAGAGCTGACATTCCTGAAAACATTAAAGAGCAGTTGATCGTAGAATTGTATTCTAAATAATAATTGATTTCCATGGCGATATTAGCATTTCAAAAACCCGATAAAGTATTAATGTTGGAAGCGGACAATTTCTTCGGAAAGTTTGAATTTCGTCCGTTGGAACCCGGCTATGGTATTACAATAGGTAATGCTTTACGTCGTATTCTCCTGTCGTCACTTGAAGGTTTTGCTATTACATCCATTAAGATCGACGGGGTTGACCATGAATTTGGTACAATCCCGGGTGTTATCGAGGATGTGACAAACATTATCTTGAATCTGAAGCAAGTTCGTTTCAAGCATATCGTAGACGACATCGAGAATGAAAAAGTGAGTATTACTGTTTCGGGTTCGGAAGTGTTCAAAGCCGGTGATATTGGTAAGCAACTGACTGGATTCGAGATATTGAATCCTGATTTGGTTATTTGCCGCTTGGATCCGACCGCAAGTTTCCAGATCGAGCTGACGATTAACAAAGGTCGCGGATATGTTCCCGCTGATGAAAACAGAGATCCGAATGCAGACATGCACGTGATTGCAATCGACTCTATTTACACACCTATTCGCAACGTTAAGTATTCAATCGAGAACTTCCGTGTTGAACAGAAGACGGACTACGAGAAGTTGGTTCTTGAAATAGCCACAGATGGTTCTATTCATCCGAAGGAAGCGTTAAAAGAAGCAGCTAAGATTCTGATTCACCATTTCATGTTGTTCTCAGATGAAAAGATTGCGATCGAGACAGCGGATACTGAAGGCAATGAAGAGTTCGATGAAGAAGTACTTCATATGCGTCAGTTGCTTAAGAGCAAGCTGGCTGATATGGACCTTTCCGTTCGCGCATTGAATTGCTTGAAGGCCGCAGATGTTGAAACATTAGGTGAACTGGTTAAATTCAACAAGAATGACTTGTTGAAATTCCGTAACTTCGGTAAGAAGTCACTTACAGAACTTGATGAACTGCTTGAGAGCTTGAACCTTTCATTCGGTATGGATATCACAAAATATAAATTAGATAAAAAGAGTAAGTAAACGATGAGACATAATAAGAAATTCAATCATTTAGGTCGTACAAATACTCACCGTGACGCAATGCTTTCGAATATGGCTTGTTCTTTGATCAAGCATAAGAGAATCTTTACGACTGTTGCTAAAGCTAAAGCGCTCCGTAAGTTCGTAGAACCGCTTATCACTAAGTCTAAAGAGGATACAACTCACTCAAGACGTGTGGTATTCAGCAATTTGCAAGACAAATATGCTGTAACAGAATTGTTCAAGGAAGTATCTCAGAAGATCGGTGACCGTCCGGGTGGTTACACTCGTATCCTGAAGACTGGTAACCGTCTGGGTGATAACGCAGCCATGTGCTTCATTGAACTGGTTGATTACAACGAAAACATGTTGAAGACAGCTACAGCTAAGAAAGCGACTAAGACAAGACGTTCTCGTAAAAAGTCTACAGCTGCTGCTGAAACAGAAGCTCCTGTTGCAGAAGCACCGGTTGCAGAAGAAAAAGCTGCTGAATAAATTCCGGCTTATTCAACAAACAAATAAAGCCTGTCTGCCTTTCGCAGACGGGCTTTTTGCGTTTTTACCAGAGCCTGACCTAACAGACAGTCTCAAATAGAGGTTCATTCCTCTTCTCAAGATCTTGATAATCAGGTAGAGGAAAACTTTCAGGGCTGATGGGAGGTGTTTCATCCGGTACAGGTTTAAAGTGGAACAAAAAATTCAACAAAGCCAAGATAAATTCAAGAACCTTTCTGATCTTCTTCATGATGGATAGTCGTTTAGAGTTTATAATACATTGCACTTGATGCGGGGTCGCAAAAAGACAGACCTTATCAATCAGATTTTTGTAGCGTCGGTTTTGATGCGATCCCGCGTCAAGCGCGGGAACAGGATCGTTTTGACCCCTCCCTACGGGGTGGTTGTTTGGTATGGCATACAGTTGAACCGTTATTCTCCGATTAACGCCATCACCGCCTGTATCGTTTGTGTGATCTGGATGATACTGTGCCGATACGTTTCCCGATTATCGCCGTTCAGTTCGCTGATGTAAGGACTGTAGGCGATCTCCTTTGCATAGGCCTGCGGGTCGTTGCTTACCTGCCAAGCGGAGCGATAATTGTTCCGTATCAAGCGGGCGAAATCGAGGAAGGAATTCTCTCGTGTGTCGTAGCGTCGGAAATTCAATGGATAGGAGGATGCCTTTACGGTAGTTTTCCCGCCATGCCAATAAGCGTTGCTGCATCCATAGGCGGTCAGTCCGAAATAGTTTCGGCACTCCTTTGCCAGATTGCTCGTTCCCCAGCCGCTTTCAAACGCCGCCTGTGCCAGAATGACCAGCGGATTCAGGTTGAAGGCGGCTCCTGCCGACACAGCTGCCGGTAGGCATTCTTTACGAAGTTGATTTGCGCTGGTTTCATAATTCTCCGGGTCTGTCATCTTCACCACCTGCATTGGACTTATCTGTCTCTTGTCCAATACGTTCAATACTCACTTTGGCGATCATTTCGCGCAGCTTAACTCCCGGAGAATAGATTATTCGCGGCTTCCTGATCAATGATGCGTGAAAATCATCCGCATTTACCACTCCAGAGCTTCCGAGTGAGAGCCGGAAGTTGCCCAATGCACCCAATTGGACCACTTCTCCACGCAACAACGCTTCCTGCATGCAACGGATCAGTCCCAACAAGACGAGAGCCACGTCACCGTCGCTGGCTGTTGAACGGTCTGCCACCACATCGCAGATCGTGTCGAAATCCATCATACCAGTGACATTGGCCGAGGCATAATACCGCTTGGCATCGGTTGCCGCACCTTTGGTCAAGTCTTTTTTTTTTTTAAAACAAGTTTGTACTTTACTGACATACGATTAATAGATTAAGGGTTAGTGATTTACTACATTACAAAGATACGGTGTCCTGAGGTCTGGCGGGAAAGGTATATACGGTTAGCTGAGGTTTTGGCGGTATTTCTTGTTTTTTTGTAAAATAATTGTCGGATTCCTTGCATGGTACCAAAAAATGTCGTACATTTATAATGTATTAGAATGTTTAAATCAAAATTATTATGAATGATAAAAAAATAGAGCTTATATCGGCAAAAGGAGCCATGGGTGTTACCGAATTCGCGCTCCTTTATTTCCCGGAATCTCCCCCTGAGACTGCCTATAAAAGGATGTGGGTATGGATACGGACTTCGCGTGGTCTGAAAGAAAAACTTTTGGCTGCGGGATGGGTGAAATTCCAGAAACTTTATACGCCGAAGCAGGTCGCCTGCCTGGTTGAGCACTTGGGGAACCTTAGAAAGAATAAACAACCGAAAGAGCCGCACGAAGCGTTCCTGCGGGAACTGTAGCCTTTCATTTAATACACAATAGTATGGTAATACAAAAAGAAGTCGAAGGTACTTACTTCGACTCTGCGTTCCAGACAGGGAGCGCCAGTTTGATGACCTTGAATCAGTACATCGGTAAGGTGAAGAGTGGTGAGTATGCGAGACCGATCGCCTATCTGCGTGGGCTTATCAAAGCCGGCAAGAAGGATGAAGCTGATGCTTACAAGAAAAAACTGCCCCTCTATGTCGCCGGCGGCGTGATGGAAGGAGGTCGTAAGTTGGAACACATGGCGCGCTATAGTGCTTGCATAGTGATCGATATAGACGATTCGCCTATACCCGTCCTTGAATTGCTCCGCCGGGCGGCTGAGTTCCCGTATGTGAAAGCCGGTCATGTCAGCCCTTCCGGACCGGCGTCAAGCTCTTCATAATGGTCGACAGTGATTTGAAAAATCATAACTTGGCCTTTGAAATCGTCAAACACCATGTCGAAGTGGATCTTCCGGGCGTGAAGGTGGACATCAGTGGAAAAGATCCGAACCGTGGCTGTTTCGCCGGCCATGATCCGAACGCTTTTTATAAGGAAGAATCTGAAGCGATCGAAATCCCCGTTGCTGACCCGGAGCCTCAGGCCGCTTCCGGACATTCCTCCGGAAGCGTGTGCTCCGGCACGCGGCTTTCGAACTACATTGACAAGTATGAACAAAGCAATACTTTTGTTGCCGGTAACCGTCATTCCTATCTTGTAAAGCTGTCCTCTGTCTTGAACAATGCCGGCTTTTCTCTCTACGACGCTGTCAGTGAGTGTGTCCGCCGCTACGGTTCGGCCGACTTTCCGGCTGCCGAGGTCGAGACAACAGTAAACGACATCTACCGACGCTACAGTGCCTCGCATGGGAGCTGTGCGTTCCGTCCGGACGGGACCAGTTCCGTCCCGAAGTCTGCCAAATCTGCCAAGTCTGCCACCCCCTTTCCCAAAATGGCACAAAAGGATGCAGAATACGGCGAATGTGATGATATAGAGCTGGATAACACCCTTCTTCCTTGCTTTGACGAGAATATCTACGATCACTTACCACCTCTTCTCACGGACATATTGAAATGTGCGTACAGTCGTACGGATCGCGACATTTTGCTGATTTCTTCGCTGACGCTTCTGAGCAGCGTGTCTCCTGGTGTCAAAGGTTCGTTGGGCGAACACGATTACACACCTGCCTTTTATTCGATCATAACCGGCGGTTCTGGAAGTGGGAAAGGGCGTATCGCTGCCCTGCAACGGATGCTCGAACCCTGGCAACAGTATATTTATGACAATTCTCGTCACCAGGTTGAAGAATATGAAGAGTTGCAGGAAGCATACGATAACTACAAGATGCATAAACGTCAGAAACAGACCTCCAAACAGCCGCTCGGTCCGGCTCCGTCAAAGCCGAAGGTGGTGAAACAGAGAAACCTTGCGCTGACGGGTAACGTCACGCAGGCCCGGCTCGTGGAACTGCTCGAAGCCAACTATCCTTACACATCCTGCATGGTCGATACAGAGATGGAGACGGTCTTGAGCATGTTCTCGCAGGATTTTGGCAAATATAACGATGTGCTGAACAAGTCGTATCATCATGAACCTGTAGGCAGCTCGACGAAAAGCAGCGGATCGTTTATGGTCAAACGGCCCAACTTGGCACTACTGCTGAGCGGTACTCCTGCCATGCTTCCCCGCCTGATCCCTTCGACCGAAAACGGTCTCTTCAGCCGTATTCTGATGTACCGCATACCGGGAAGCGGGACCTATCGTCCGTTGACTTCGGCCGACGATAGCCCGGCAGCATCCGAATATTTTGAAAGTTGGGGGCAGCGTGTGCTCGATATCGGAGTTTTTCTCGACAACTCTCCGACCTGGGTCAAATTTAGTGATGCCCAACGTAAACGCCTCGATCGTTTTTTCGAGCGCGAGTACTACAATGTCCGTTCTTTCGGTAACGAAGACATGGAATCGACGGTCCTGCGCTATCGTCTGGCTATTTTTCGCATAGGAATGCAACTGACCGCGTTGCGCAAGGGCGAGAGTGGTTGCTCGGAGCGTGTCTGGACGATCAGCGACGATGATTTCGCCACCGCCTTCCATCTCGGCAAGGTTTGTCTGCAACATGCCTATGTCGTGGCTACATCGTTGCAGAGTGCTTCGTCGGAAGTGCACTTCCGGTTTCCACACCATTTGCGCAACTTGTTTGTCTCCCTTCTTGATTCTTTCAAACGCATTGACGTGGTCAAGGAAGCGAATGTCCGTGAAATTTCAGAATCGACTGTCGATAAATTCCTTCGGAAACTGCAAAAAATGACCTAATCATCTCAGAAGGAAATGGTTATTACCGGAAGACGGAACGGGGAAAAGCAGGTCGTCGAAATTTAAAAAGGCCCCGGCAGACTTGGCGGACTTTGGCAGGTTTTTCACTGAAAATCCGAAAAACTTCAAAAAACAGACCGGTAAGCATCGGGTCAATGACGGACAAGCACCCTTTCGAAACACAGTAGGCATCGGGGTTTTTCTAAAAACACCGATTTTTGAACGAAAGTGGTATTAATGAATTTTTAGAATGCTGTTTTTGTAGATAAATCTCTGTGGATGAGCTATTTGTGGATAAAATGACGAAAAAAACGATCGTTTCTTTTTTCGTCATTTTTACACCACAAAAAATACATATACTTTTTTAAAAACCACAACCCTTTTCCTGAAAAAAATCTTATCTCTATATCCTTTCTTATCAATCAGATAGCAATTTAAGGACAAAAACACCTTTTTCAACACGAACTCCAAAAAGAGGCGAAAAAAATGACGAAAAAAACGATCGTTTTTGCTATCAAAAATACGAAAGTTAACACGTGTACATTATTAACGCGTACATATATATAGGACGAACATTTCAATTATTGTATTATTAATATTAAAGTTTAGATTATGAACAAGAAGATTTCTACGATGTTCGCATCGACCCTTCTGATGGTAGGGGCGGTGTTTGGCACGGCGGATGCACAGGTGTCGAAAACGGTGGACCTGTATAATGCCGGAGGTAACTATTATTACATTGGGTTACCAGTTACTGAAGGGCAGAAAAGTGCAGCTTATCTGAAGGCTGTCGAAGTTGAAAACACAGTAGGCGCAAATGACGGTAAGACCTTTATTTCTCTTGAAGGTGCGGCAACTGTTGACCAGAACGAAATTGACGCTTATCTTTTCCAAATCGAAAAAGTATCTGACGGTGCTTTGGTTCCGACTTATTACTTCAAGCTGAAAAGTAAAGAGTTTAATACTTATGTTGTTTTCAAAGGAGGTACGAGTTTAACGGAAGGAACCGGCTTGACTGCAACATCTTTTGGATTTGATCGCAGCAAGCGATGATGAGAATGCTGTGAAGACTTATGTTAGCCAGATCGGTATAGCAAGTTCTGTTATCAGTTCAGATAAAAAGAAAGCGGAAGTTAAGGCTAATGTCGGTATGATCTTTATTCCTTTCACGATTACAGGAGCAAATGCCAATACGGACGAGTTGAAGTTGGATGCTTCGGTTACTCCTTCTTTGGCCGTTACAGCAAGCGGTGGCGGTACAAAACTTCAATTCTTTGGTGTCTCCACAGAAGACGTTGCTGCTTCCGACTTGAACGGAACCCTGAAAAACGGCTTTATCCTGAATGCGAAAGACGTAGAAGATAACATCTTTGCAGACCAGACGATCAAGGCGTTCACGGTTTCAGCACCTGGCATTACAGTAGACGGAGCAGCTTACACGATCCCTGCAGGTACCTATTTCGCCACTTCTTATCCGAAAGAACTGGCACCGACAAATGTGACTACAATCTCCGGCGCTGACCTGTTCAGACAATGTACATTCATCGCTTTGGATCCGGTTACCAACCTGAACACAAAGAAGGACGATGCACAGAAAGCCGACCAGAAAGCCGGTAAGAACTTCGGCCTGAAGCTGGTTGACGGAGATGATTTCAACTTCTACACAGAAGATGATGAAGATGCTGCCGGTTATGCAGAAAAGATCTCCCAGGGGTCACAGGTATCTGTTTACAACGCTATCTTCAAAGTTGAAACAAACAAAGACAATGAAGACAAGTATTCATTGACGGTTGAAAACTTCCGCTATAAGAAAGAGGCCGACAAGAATGAGCATGGCACGGCAACGGTACGCGTAGGCATCAGTACTATCGATGACGAAAAAGTGGTGGCTACTGCTACAGGTGATGCACAGTTCGCATTTACTTTGGGCGACGCTCCTGTCGTAAAACCGATCGACTTGCTGAACGAGTCTGCTGCTTCTGTCTACAACATCCGTTTCGTCAGCGGTGAAAAGGCTGATTCTGAAAAGGGTAAATATTTGGGTGTGACGGTTAAAAGTAGCGGTACATATATTTTCTCTGCACAAGGCTCTGCTATTGCTGAATTGGGCAATCCGCAGTACCAGTTCGTGATCTCTGATGTAAATGCAGAAGACAATGAAATCACTTTCACGAACCGTGAAACAGGAGAAGACTTTACTTGCGTATTGTTCTCGACTGACAAAGAAAATCAGTATTTGGTAGCTGATGGCAACACTCAGTTTACAGTTGCCAATTTGACGAAAGACGGTTCTGTTGATTATGCCTCAAGTCCGATGAATCTGGAAGGAACGACAATCGAGTTGACGAAGGCTACAGTCGATAAGTTCGCAGGTTTTGCCAACAGAAGCGAAAATGACGGTTATACATTCATCAAGTTTGCTTTGGACAACGTTTCTGACGACAACTTGTTCATGATGGTATTGGATAACGGTACTCCTGGTGTTCCTAATTACGATGTTAAAAAAGCAACCGACAAAGAAGAATTGGCCTCTCTGTTCGAACTGGTAAAAAGCGAAAAACCGGTCTATATCCGTAACAACTATGCTTACGAAAAGGACGATGTTGCAACAATCAAGACAAAAGCAGATACGGTTGCTTACTATACTTACGCTATCAAGTGGATCAATCCGGAATTGGATAAGGTTTACTATTTGAAGGATGATTTGAGTCTGAATGAAGTATCAAATGATGATCCGAAAATGCAGACCAGTTCATTATCAAGGAAAACAAAGACGGTTCTGTTTATATCGTTAAGGATGATAAACTGGCTAATGACGGCGAAGCTATTGTTTGCGATGATAACGGAGATGTGACCATCGATGCGGTTCCTTATATAATCAAGGATGCTGATGCTGTGAAGTCTTATTTGTCAGCCGAACAGTTGGGTGCAAGCCTTGAGGCTAAAGAACAGCATGTAGCATTCAAGTCAACAACAGGTGGTTATCTGTCAATGAACGAAGATGCAGAGGGTGTGGTCGCTATCAAGACTGCTGCCGACGAAGATCTGACTTTCTGGTTGGATACTGCTGATATTGATGCAACTCTGCCTTCATTCTTTATCTCTAAAGGCGTGAAAGATGCAGAAGAAAGAATGTTCATGTATTTCGCAGAGGATTCTGCCGATTATTACATCAACAACCCGCATTATAGATTCGATAACGGTTCTGTCAAGATGATCTTCAAAGCCGGTACATTGACAAACTCTGACACATTGGCTACGACTGTAAATGGTAAAGCAGTGAATGTTTCTGTGAAACCGAATGCTGACGGAACACTAGGTGGTTTGAACAACTTCAAGTTCCAGATCTTCAAAGCAAACGAAGGGGATGATGATGCTTACGTGATCCGTTGCAAAGAAAACAATAAGTATCTGACAAGCACTAATGGCTTGCTTACACTTGCTAACCGTGCAGATGCAATCAAAGTATATGCTGAGTTCCAGGAAGCTCCGACTGCTAACGAAGGTGTGGAAGTAGCAGCAATTAAGGTTATCGCTGGCGAAGGCAACGTGACGATTGCCGGTGCTCAGGGCAAGAAAGTTGTCATCAGCAACATCTTGGGCCAGGTAGTGGCTAACACGGTTGTTTCTTCTGACAACGCTACAAATCGCTGCTCCGCAGGGTATCGTAGTCGTAGCTGTTGAAGGTGAAGAAGCTGTAAAAGCTATCGTTAAATAACGATTGATACTAAAAAACAATACTGTCTATCTTAAGGGCGGAGTAGAACCCTGCCCCTACAGAGACATATGACATTTTATAATCAAATAATTCTAAATATCACCGTGCGGTATTTCCCGGATAGCCGGCCTTGCAGCCGTTACTTGGGACGACAATTACCTCGCGAGGGGGAACAAGCGGTGAATATTAATACTAAAGTTAATGAAATTATAAAAGTTCTTCTGCCCTTCCCTCTGTGAAGACCGGGAGGCAGACAAAAAACAAGCCCCTGCAATCGTTTGGTTGCAAGGGCTTCGTTATATTATTACGTTGCAGTTCATCTTGATCCTTCAAGGCTGTAATTCATTTCAATAGCGCCTCTACCTCTTTTTCCGGCAGTCCCGCAGTTTTGGCGATGGTGGCAAGATCCATGCCTGCTTGCTTCATGTTCAAGATGATTTTGCGCATTCCTTCGGTGATGCCTTTAGCTATTCCTTTTTCCTCCCCCTCCTCAAAACTTGTAGCCATGCAGGCAGCCAGGTCGCGTTCGGCTGCAATGCTTAGTTCGTATGCTAAGCGTTCTTTAGCGCTCATGCGTTGTAGTTCGATAGCGCTTTTGAGTTTTCGCAGGAGTTTGTCGTTTTGTATTGTTTCTTTTGATAACTGTCCCATAATGTCTATGTTGTTCATCGTGTATAAAAATTTTTTGTAAAACGTATCGCATTCCTCAAAGTTCAAGTTGAACTTTGGAAGCTCCAAGTAGATCTCATTCAGTGTTTCGCTGAACGGAATTTTCAGTTCACGGTCCATGCGCACGACATCCCAACGATATTTGTCTGTGTAGCGCGTATCGAGCCGGAAGTCCAAAAGCAGACTACATACACTTTGTTGATATGATAGTTCCACCGTCTTCTCTCCTCCTCCTTTGCCAACCGGAACTTCTCGCTTTCTATATCAGCCTGCATTTGTATAACAAACGAAGCGTAGTAAAGTACACGGTCGGAGAAGTACTTTTTGTCTCTTTTTCTGGATTTCGACAATGAAAAGCTCTCCATCCGATCCTTCACAAAACAAAATCGAATACAGCTTTCCTGCTATCAGTATTGTTGCCTTGCATTTCCACGTTGTGGAATATGATATCTTTGATATCCTTTTGTTAAGCAGGCTGTTCAGGAAGCCGATTGTAAGCTCCTTGTTCGACACAGTGCCGAAAAACCTTTTAAACGCGTAATCCGATTTCGGATCAATAAACATGTCTGATTTCATAGTTTGACAGGTTTTAGGTCGCTATCCAATGCCGGATAGTGTAACAAAGATAATCGTTTATCCGAAAGCCGGAAAGTTTTGTTCGGAAAAAGTAGGGGAGGTGGCATTTCCTTTTGGGATTCGTTATGTATAAACATTCTATCGCATAATGAACGCTTTAGGATGTCGGATCGAATTGTCGATGTCGTTGTAAATGGGGCGATAGACAATATTGATCCCCTTTCCCCAACAAAGCCTCGTCCTCTTTTGTTATATTTATACGAAAGATAAAACTCAAATAGTAAAAGTATGGAAATTGTAAAAAGTAGTAGGACGAGAAGTTCTTGATTCACGTGGTAACCCGACTGTTGAAGTAGATGTACATTTGGCTTCCGGCGCTTTTGGCCGTGCAGCTGTTCCCTCTGGTGCCTCTACCGGTGAAAACGAAGCAATCGAGCTTCGTGATGGCGACAAAAAACGCTATGGTGGCAAAGGCGTTCTGAAAGCTGTCGATAATGTAAATAATGTAATTGCTCCCGCTATCCTGGGCATGAGCGCCCTGAACCAGCGTGAGGTCGACCATAAACTGATTGAACTCGACGGTACGAAGACAAAGTCTAATTTAGGCGCCAACGCCATGTTAGGCGTTTCTCTGGCTGTTGCCAAGGCGGCAGCTAACTATTTGGACCTGCCTCTTTACCGTTATATCGGCGGGACGAATGCATATGTATTGCCTGTCCCGATGATGAATATTATCAATGGCGGTTCGCATTCTGATGCCCCGATCGCTTTCCAGGAATTTATGATCCGTCCGGTTGGAGCTTGCTGTTTCCGTGAAGGTTTGCGTATGGGGGCCGAAGTCTTCCATGCTTTGAAGAAGGTGTTGCACGATCGCGGCCTGAGTACGGCTGTCGGTGACGAAGGTGGTTTCGCTCCTGCTTTGGATGGAACGGAAGACGCTTTGAACTCCATCATGGCCGCTATTAAAGCTGCCGGATACGAGCCGGGTAAGGATGTGACGATCGCTATGGACTGTGCTTCTTCCGAATTCTATCATGATGGCGTATACGATTATACGAAATTTGAGGGAGCCAAAGGTGCTAAGCGTACTGCCGAGCAGCAGGTCGCTTATTTGTCCGAATTGGTTGCTAAATACCCGATCGACTCTATCGAGGACGGCATGGACGAAAACGACTGGGCCGGTTGGAAACTGTTGACTGAAGCGTTGGGAAGCAAATGCCAGTTGGTCGGTGACGACCTGTTCGTGACAAACGTAGAATTCCTGAAGAAAGGCATTGAGGAAGGCTGTGCCAATTCTATTCTGATCAAGGTGAACCAGATCGGTACGTTATCCGAAACACTGGATGCAATCGAGATGGCACACCGTAACGGTTATACTTCCGTCACTTCGCATCGTTCGGGTGAGACTGAAGATGCTACGATCGCCGATATCGCTGTTGCTACCAATAGCGGACAGATCAAAACCGGTTCTTTTTTGAGCCGTTCGGACCGTATGGCGAAATACAACCAGTTGCTCCGTATTGAAGAAGAGTTAGGGTGACTTGGCTGTTTATGGGTATATAAGACTTACAAGAAGTAAGAATCTCTGTTAATGATTTAGATGTAAGTGAAGAGGGTTGCGTCAGTTTTTTGCGCAACCCTCTTTTTTTATTTATTTTCTCCATCTTTCGATTAACCGGCCTATCTCTCCGATCCAGAGAACCAGAGAAGTCGAGCCGATAATGGTTCCCCAGTCTTTCCAAGATAACGGGACGACACTGAACATTTCGCCGCCGAACGTGACGATCAGATATTGCCCGGCGATGATAAGCAGGGCCACCGTCAGGAAACTCTTGCTCTCTTTGAGGTTGGCGAATGCCGAGCGGTCTTCCATAAACGCTTTTGCATTGAACATATTCCAGAATTGAAGCATCACGAAGAAACTGAAGAACCAGGATAGGTCGTGCGGCGTCAGTCCATCCTGTGCATGGAAGTGGAGCAACAATCCCATCAAAACGATTACGAATGCGAGACCGACACCGAAAATATTGTAAGCCATCGGGCGGGTAATGATAAAGTCGCCGTCCTTACCGCTTCGGCGGGGTTTGTCTTTCATCACCCGTTCGTTAGGCGGCAGCGAAGCCAGTGCACCGGCGGCAAATGTATCCATAATCAGGTTTACCCAAAGCATCTGGGTGATCGTGAGCGGAGATTCGGTTCCTAACAGGGAGCCCAATAAGACGATCAGACAAGCGGCAACATTGATGGTCAATTGGAATAACAGGAATTTCTGGATATTCCGGTACAGGGAACGTCCCCACATCACCGCACGGGTAATGCTACTGAACGAGTTATCGATAATCGTGATGTCGCTTGCCTCTTTTGCCACGGAGGTTCCGTCTCCCATAGATAGTCCGACCTGTGCGGCTTTCAGGGCCGGGGCGTCGTTGGTACCGTCACCTGTGACGGCCACTACGGCTCCTTTTTGTTGCAACAATTGTACCAGGCGTTGTTTGTCAGTCGGGCGGGCGCGGCACATGATCTTCAAGTCGAGCACGCGATCCAGCGCTTCTTCGTCAGTCAAGGCTTCGAAGCCTGGGCCGGTGATGATGTTGCGTTCGGTGTCTCCGGTCTTCCAGGTTCCGATCTGCCGTCCGATCTCTTTAGCCGTTCCCGGAGTGTCGCCGGTCACGATCTTGATGTCGATGCCGGCATCAAGGCAACTTTGGACAGCAGCCGGAACATCAGCACGGACAGGGTCGGAAATAGCGACGATACCTAAATAAGTAAGGTCCGTCTTGTGCAGTCGTCCGTTCACGAAGAATGTGGCATCCTGCCCGTCTTCCAGTATCTGATAGGCGAATCCCAACGTACGCATAGCTTGGTTCTGATAGTCCAGCAGTTGCTTTTCGATACTGGCTTTGCATTCTTCTACCGGTTTGTAGGTCCCGTCGATAGCCACCCGATTGCTGTTCGCCAGTACGATTTCCGGGGCACCTTTGACATACAGCACGCGTTTGCCCAATAAGGATGATTGTACGACTGTTGCCATATATTTCCGTTCGGTGGAGAATGTCAGTTGGTCCAGTATCCGATCATTTTCTCTTATTTCCAGATAATTCTGATGTTGGCTGTTCAACCATAGCAGCAAGGCTGCTTCCGTCGGGTTCCCCAATGTTTTTATCTTTTCTTCGGAGAAATCGAGGAAGGCAGTCGAATTGACTGATATTCCTTCTTTGATTAGCACGCTCAGTTCATCGTCTACCAATTTCTGGTCTTTCAGGTTGTAAAAGTTCGTTTGATATACCTGCATCTGGTTTTGCGTAAGTGTCCCGGTCTTATCGGTACAGATAACCGTGGTAGCCCCCATTGTTTCGCAGGCATGCATTTTTACGGACTAGATTGTTTGTTTTCAGCATGCGGTTCATGCTGAGTGCAAGGCTGAGTGTCACGCTCATCGGCAAGCCTTCCGGTACGGAAACGACGATTAACGTGACGGCTACCATAAAGATATTCAGGATGTGCGAAATCAAGTCCATGACCGGCATCCCGGATGAGGACAGCAAGACTTTTGTCAGCAGCGCAATGAAAGTGATGGCAGCAATCGCATAGCCGGCTTTACTGATCACCTTTGCCAACCCTGCCAGCTGCATCTGCAACGGTGTGTCGATATTATTTTCTATCTGCGAGCCTTCATACACTTTCCCGTATCCGGTTTCATCGCCGACTTTCTCCACTGCCATTACACCGTGTCCGTCAACGACGGTCGTTCCGCGCATGACAACATTGGACGGGTAGGTCGCTTCTTCGTCGAAGTCGGCTTCATTTGTCGTCTTGCTGATGATCGGTTCGCCGGTCAGTGTCGATTCGTTAATCTGGAGGGAGATCGCTTCCAATAAATGTCCGTCGGCCGGGACCTCTTCTCCTGTTTCAAGTACGACTATATCGCCGACGACAACCTCTTTTCGCGGAATTTGGCAGATATTCTTCACGGATCACCTTCACGAAAATATCATCATTGACCGTGTTTAAAACATTGAATGCCCTGTTTGCTTTGACTTCGAAAAAGAAGCCGACACAAGATGCCAACATGATTGCAAAGAATATGCCGATCGGTTCGAGGAAGGCAGTGAAGCCTTTAGCCTCCGGTCCCCAACAATGTACGCCGGCGATAATCATGGATAAGAACCATGCCACCAATAGGATCTTGATAATCGGGTCATTGAATTTTTCAAGAAATTGGCTCCATAGAGGCTTTCTCTGGAGGAGTGAGGATATTTTCGCCGTGAAGGCGCCTGCTTTCTTCTACTTCTTGTTTGGTTAATCCTTGATACTGATGTTTTTTCTCCATAAAATTATTAATCTGTTTCAGAAAATTGAAGGGACAAATAAAGCAAAGTTAAGGGACATATACAAATGCAAGTAGTTAATGTTTGAAATCAGATCGTAATCAAGTCTTTGTTTTTAAGGTAATTTAATGATAAACGAATAAACCTTTCAAGGCTTAGAATTGTCTTTATATACATAGGCAAATAATAGTGTTTAGTTATTTAAGGTTATATGAGAAACATTAGGTTATTCTTTTTTGTAGGGATTGTTCTTTTTTTCGGGGGACAATCCTTTATTCTCAAAGTAAGAAGGAAAGGGAAGAACAGAAAGCAAAAGAAATAAAAGGAAATGATAGAAAACGGCCGGTTTACGATCGAGGTAGATCGGGCGTTACCAATGGGAGGACGTACGGTTCATCTGACGACTCCTTATTCTCTTGAAATGCGCGGTGATTCGGCGATTTCTTATCTGCCTTATTTCGGTAGGGCATATTCTTTACCGTATGGTGGAGGTGACGGGATGCGTTTTGAAGAATCAATTACCGATTATCAATCAACCTTCGATAAGAAGGGGACCGCTCGAATTAAATTCGTAGCCCGTACCAAAGAAGATACTTTCCGTTTCGATGTGCAAGTATTTTCAAATGGTTCCGCGATCATAAGCGTAACGCCGACTAATAGGCAGAATATCACATACCAGGGAGAACTGGCTCCGAAGAAGGAGGATTGAGCAGACGCCCTGCCGTGCATTTCGTTCTGAAATACGTTTATTTACCTTGGCTGTAAATTCAAAATTCTTAAGCCCCCAATCTGGTGCAATCAGCAGCTCTTTGGGGGATTGTGATACGAACCTCTCTACGACAATAGAGGGGTTTAATCGTTCTATGAAGTCAATGACCAAGTCGATGTATTCATCGGCGGTATAGAGATGAAACTGTTCGGGGTGTTCCGCCTGTTCCCTAGCCATGCGCGTGCCTCGGATAAGTTGCAACTGGTGAAGCTTCAGTGTTGTGAGCGGAAGGGCGGACAGGATGTCGGCATGGTGTAATATATCTTCCCTGCTTTCTCCCGGAAGGCCTAAGATCAAGTGGGCTCCCGTGTATATGTTCCGGGCCGCTGTGCGGCGGATGGCCTCTTCCGATTCGGCATGTGTATGTCCCCGGTTGATACGGGTTAAAGTACGGTCCAGCGTGCTCTCCAGGCCATATTCGATCATTACGAACTTCTTTTGGGATAAAGCGGAGAAATAATCCAATAGTGCGTCCGGCATACAGTCCGGGCGTGTTCCGACGATCAGTCCGACGACATCCGGACAGGCGAGTGCTTCTTCATATTTAGAAATCAACGAATCCAGTTCGTCATACGTGTTTGTATAGGCTTGGAAATAGGCCAGATATTTCATCTCCGGATATTTGCGGGAGAAAAAGCGAACGCCCTCTTCCAGTTGTTCCGTTACACTTTTTTCTGTATGGCAATATTCCGGGCTGAACGTCTGATTGTTGCAGTAGGTACAACCGCCGAAACCTTTCGTCCCGTCGCGGTTCGGACAGGTAAAGCCGGCATTGATTGATATCTTTTGCACTTTATAAGGAAATAGTTCCCGCAGGAAATCTCCGAATTCACGATATGGTTTGCTGTTTTCCATAGGGGCAAAGATAATAAATCCGCAAGAATGTAGTAACTTTGCAATCCGTTCTAACTGAAATATTAAGATAAAAATAGAATCATACATGAAACGATTAGGGGTTGGTGCTTTACTTTCGTTCTTGCTGGTTGGGAGCCTGGCAGCCCAGAATGGGAGCAAACGTGTCGATTTAAAAAGAAATTACAGACGGTCAGTTCCGCCAGGTTACTAATATTGGAGAAATGCGTTCTATGCCTGACGGCGAGCATTATACGGCGATGAACGATGCTCGCAACATGATTATAAAGTATTCTTATCGTACTGGAAACCGGTCGATACTTTATTCAATACAGAGAAAGCGCGTGAGTGTACGTTTGACAAGTTCGACGGATACACGATTAGCAGTACCGGACACCATATTCTTGTATGGCGCGATACGGAACCTATCTATCGCCGTTCATTCAAGGCGAATGTGTATGACTACGATGTGCGCCGTAATTATGTGAAACCGATTTCAGATTCGAAAGGCAAGCAGATGATTCCGACATTCTCGCCGGACGGGAGGATGGTCGCTTATGTGAGTGACAATAATATATGGATTCGTAAATTCGATTATGATACAGAGGTCCAGGTGACGAAAGACGGTGAAATGAATAAAATCCTGAATGGCATTACCGATTGGGTCTATGAAGAAGAGTTTGCCGTAACGAACCTGATGGCTTGGTCTCCGAACAGCGAGCAGCTGGCTTTTTGTGCGTTTTGACGAATCGGAAGTTCCCGAATATTCGATGCAGATGTTCGGAGAGGGATTATATCCCGGATATTATAATTATAAATATCCGAAGGCTGGCGAGAAGAATTCGAAAGTTACGTTGCATTCTTATGACGTGACGACGAAGGATACAAAAGAATTGAAAGTTCCGGTAGAAGCGGACAGCTATATTCCGCGGATTGTTTTTACGAATAATGACGATCAGTTGGCTGTGATGACCTTGAACCGTCATCAGAATGTTTTCAATATGTATTATGCGAATCCGAAAAGCGGTGTTTTCCGTTTGATCCTGCGTGATGAAAATAAGGCTTATGTCGATTCGGAATGGTTGAACTCCATCCATTTCTATGCGAACAGTTTCTCATATGTAAACGAACAGGATGGTTATGCGCATATTTATCTGTATTCTCCTACGGGTGTCATGCAGCGCCAGGTGACGAAGGGCAATTGGGATGTGACTGCGTTTCTGGGTTATGATGAAGCGACAAAGACGGTCTATTATGAATCGGCCGAAGAAAGTCCGATCCGGCGTGCTATATATAAAATCGATGCGAAAGGAGTAAAGACGAAACTTTCCACACAGGAAGGAACGAATAATGCAACATTTAGCGATAACTTCGCTTATTATGTAAATCAATATTCAAATGCAAATACGCCGGTTAAAATCACCGTAAACGAGACGAAGTCGAATAAAGTCCTGCGTGTCCTGCAGGATAATGCCCGTTTAGTCGATAAGCTGGCTGGTTATTCATATGCCGAGAAAGAATTTATCAAAGTGCGTACAGCTTCCGATTATGAACTGAATGCATGGATCGTGAAGCCGGTCGATTTCGACGAGTCGAAAAAATATCCGGTTCTGATGTTCCAGTACAGTGGCCCGAACTCCCAGCAGGTATTGGAGAAATATAGCTTTGACTGGGAACAATATCTGGCGGCTAACGGGATCATTACGGTTTGTGTGGACGGACGTGGTACAGGAGCCCGCGGAGAAGCCTTCCGTAAATGTACCTATCTGCGGATGGGGGAACTAGAATCCAAGGACCAGGTGGAAGCGGCACAGGCTTTAGGCAAATTGCCGTTTGTCGACAAGAACCGCATGGCTATCTGGGGATGGAGCTTCGGCGGTTACAATACGCTGATGGCCATGAGTGTTGGCAATGGAACTTTCAAAGCCGGTATTGCTGTTGCACCTCCTACCGATTGGAAATATTACGATTCTGTCTATACGGAACGTTTCATGCGTACGCCAAAGAAAATTTTGAAAGGGTATGCCGCTACTTCACCGATCCGTCTGGCGAAGGATTTGCAGGGGAAGTTGTTGTTGATTCATGGCACAGCCGACGATAATGTGCATTTCCAGCAGACAATGGATTATGCTGAGAGCTTAGTACAAGCCGGTAAACAGTTTGAAATGCAGGTTTACAAAGACCGTAATCATAGTATCTACGGTGGAAACACCCGCTATCATCTGTATACCAGAATGTCTAACTTTTTATTTGATAATTTGTAACTTATAATGTCAGAACATTTGAGAAAGCCGGATTGGCTAAAAATCCGGCTGGGTGGGAACGAACAGTTCACACGGACAAAAAGCATCGTTGAATCCCACTGTCTGCATACTATCTGCACCAGCGGAAAATGTCCGAATATGGGAGAGTGCTGGAGCAGAGGGACGGCTACCTTTATGATTGCGGGAGATATCTGTACGCGTTCTTGCCGTTTCTGCAATACGTTGACTGGCAAGCCGCTCCCGTTGGACCCGAAGGAGCCTGCGAATGTGGCGGAAAGTATCCGGCTGATGAATTTGAAACATGCGGTCATTACTTCTGTTGACCGGGATGATTTGCCTGATTTGGGTGCGCAGCATTGGGTGGATACGATCCGTACGATAAAAGCGGTTAATCCTGAAACGACAGTAGAGGTCTTAATCCCCGACTTTCAGGGACGGTTGGAACTGGTGGATAAAGTGGTGGCAGCCGCTCCCGAAATAATATCCCATAATATGGAAACCGTTCGCCGTATCAGTCCCGATGTGCGTAGTGCCGCGAAGTACGAAGTGAGCCTTTCCGTGCTTGCGCGTATAGCTGCACAAGGCGTTGTTGCCAAGACCGGTATAATGGTAGGCTTAGGTGAAACAGTCGAGGAAGTTTGCGAATTGATGGATGACGTGCGGGCTGCCGGTGTCTCCGTCTTGACAATCGGGCAATACTTGCAGCCAAGCCGGAAAAATATTCCGGTAAAAGAATACGTTACGCCCGAACAGTTTGAGTCTTATAAATCAATTGCTTTACAAAAAGGGTTCAAAAAGGTGGAAAGCGCTCCACTGGTCCGTTCCTCTTATCACGCTGAAAAACACGTATGATGGCGAAAACATTTCTCTGTACAGTTTGTTATGTTATAAAGGGAAAAAAAGGAGGGAAAGGGTATGAACAAAGTGAAGAGGAGCCTGGATAATCAGGCTATAGGCTTAGTGCCACTGTTGCTGTTTATGTTTTGGATAATTATTTTTCATATTTGTTATCCTTCATAATCGGCGTTACCTTTTGTTTCGTTTGTATTTTCTTGTTTCAGATCCTGAGTAAGGATAAGGTTTATCATTTTTGTTGTTACCGGCTGCGACAACATTAGTTCTTTATTCGATTTTTCTTTGCCTTCGGCTTGAACCGGTGTTGTTTATTTATTCTCCGTTGATAACAGAAGTGTTGTTGGTTGTGGTATTGGCGTTTTTGGGGTTTGCCAAGCGGACAATATTGCGGCGGATCCGGACTTCTCAGCATCCGACCTACAAGCGGACATTGATGCGTACTACGTTAAATGAATTCTTTTTTGTCGCCCAGCTCATCCAGAACCTTTATACATTGCATCTGTTCATTATTTTGGTATACAGTATTCTGCCCGAAACGATGCAGAGCGTGCGTATGGAGCGTTTTTTATACAGAGAGCTTGGGATCGTTATCGGAGTATTTTTGATTCTATATGAACAGATAAAGGATTTCGATGATGCAAGGCAGCCTTCGGAAAGAAATGTGGTTACCTGTTCTGAACGACGGTGGAAAGGTGATAGGTTGCATAGCTCGATCCGTAAGTCGTTCGTTACCAAAAAAGTATTATCATCCTGTCGTACGTGTGGCTGTTATTTATCAGGGAATGCTTTATCTGGTAAACAGAGGGAAGAAGTCTTTTGTATCTCCGGATACGATCGACTATCCGTTCTACAGCTATGTTTTTGTTCCGCCATAGTATAGAAAGTACGGTACGTGAAACAATGGGTGGCTTGGGTGAAAAAAGAAGATGTCATGCCCCGCTTCCTGATTCGGTACACATTTGAGAACGAAAAGGTGAAACATCTGGTGAACTTGTATGTGATGTGTGCGTTCAGAAAAGGTCATGGATCAGATCAAACAACCGAACGGAAAGCTCTGGACTTCCAAACAGATTGAAGAAAATCTGGGTTCGGGTGTTTTCAGCGAATATTTTGAACAGGAGTTTGCTTATTTGCAAAACACGGTCCTGCTGGCAGAAAATTTCTGCTGTGCTGGTTGTTAGAATCGATAAGGAGGTATGTCAGAACAAATTACTGTTTACTGAAAGATCGTGATGAAGATGTTTTGACACCTTCTTATCGGTTCCCCAATTCAATAACTTCCAAATCCTTGATCTGTTTCCCGTCTATAACGAAACGTACCAGAGTCCTTACCTGATGAAACCCGCTTTTACCGGCTGCTCCCGGATTTATATACAAACAATTCAAACTTCTGTCGAAAGCGACTTTCAGGATATGCGAATGTCCGGCAATGAAAAGATTAGGGCGGGTGTCGTACAGTTCTTTCCGGATAAGCGGGTTATAACGTCCGGGATAGCCTCCTATATGTGTCATCATCACGTTTATTTCTTCAACTTTGAAATGAGCGACCTGCGGATATTGCAGCCGAAGCGATTGCCCGTCGATGTTGCCATATACGGCACGAAGCGGTTTCAAGGCAGCCAGGCGTGCCGCCAGTGTGTCCGAACCGATATCTCCAGCATGCCAGATCTCGTCACATTCCGAGAAATATTCCATGTACTTGTCGTCCCACCAGGCGTGGGTATCTGAAAGAAGTCCTATTTTAAGCATAACAATTTCTTTTATCCCACAAAAGTATTTATATTTACCGACCGAAGATAATAATACGATGGAGAATTCACATAAATACTTTAAACGTGATATTAGCTGGTTGTCCTTCAACTATCGCGTTTTGCTGGAAGCGGAGGATGAAACGCTCCCTATCTATGAGCGTATCAAGTTCCTGTCGATCTATTCGTCCAATCTCGAAGAGTTTTACGAAATAAGGGTTGCCGAGCACCGGGGAGTAATCATGAAAAAGAACTTCACCGAAGAAAGCGGGGCGGAAGCCGAAGAGACGCTTGCCGAAATCACGGAAGAGGTGAACCGACAGCAGCGCGAATACTATCGCATATTCTCCAAAGTATTGCAGGAATTGAACCGGCAGGATATTTACCTGTATCAGGACAGCCGGCCGGAACCGTTTCATGAAGAATTCGTGCATAACTTTTTCAATGAAGAGGTGTTCCCTTTTCTCTCGCCGGTCATGATACAAGCGGGGGATATCCGTACGTTCATACGCGACCGTCGTCTTTATCTGGTGATCCGGATGGTGAAAAAAAAGAGCAAGCGGATGGCGGAGCCGGATTATGTGCCGGACTATTATTATGCCCTGATGAAAATCCCGTATGCGAAAGTACCTCGTTTTATCGAATTGCCTACGCATGAAGGAAAACACTATATCATGTTTATCGACGATATTATCCGGGCCAATTTGTCCAGTATCTTCCCCGGTTATGTGGTGGAGAGTTGTTATAGCATCAAGATTTCACGGGATGCCGATATTTACCTGGATGACGAGAAAGGCGGGAATATCGTGGAAAACATTCGTAAGAAAGTGAAAAAGCGCAAGATCGGTGCCTTAAGCCGGTTTATGTATGACAGCAATATGCCTGATGATTTCTTGGCGTTTATATGCAATGCTTTTGGTATTACCACAGACGATCTGGTATTGGGAGGACGGTATAACAATTTGCAGGATCTGATCAAACTGCCGAATCCAAGAGGAAAAGAACTGGAGCAGCTGGTCCCGTCTCCCATGCGTGTGCCTTTTCTGGACGAGATGGGCTCTGTCTTCCGGGCGGTGAAAAAACGGGATATCCTGTTGCATTTCCCCTATCAGTCTTTCGACTACCTGATCCGCTTCTTGATGGAGGCGGCTTTTGATCCGAAAGTAGATGAGATCAAAATCACGCAATACCGGGTGGCGGAGAATTCGGCTGTTATCAACACGTTGATCAGCGCTGCTCAGAACGGGAAGAAGGTGACGGTCTTTGTGGAGTTGAAAGCCCGTTTCGACGAAGAGAACAATATGAGTACGGCCGAACGGATGGAGCAGGCGGGTATTCGCATCATCTATAGCATCCCCGGACTGAAAGTACATGCAAAAGTGGCGGTTATTCTGCGGAAAGATACGGAAGACGGCTGCAAACGGCGGGATTTTGCCTATTTGAGTACCGGCAATTTCAATGAAAAACGGCACGCATCTATTCCGATATGGCGTTGCTGACTTCGAATGCGGAATTGATAACCGATATAAACAAAGTGTTTGCGGTGCTGGAAGGGAAGCTGGCCGGACCGACATTCCGCCATCTGCTGGTCGCCCGCTTCAATATGGTGCCGGAACTGACTCGCATGATCCATCGGGAGATTGAGCACGTGAAGGCCGGACGTAAAGGACGCATCGTGTTGAAGATGAACGGACTGCATGACCAGAATATGATCAATGAATTGTATAACGCAAGCGAGAACGGGGTGGAAATCGATCTGATTGTCCGGGGGATTTGTTGCCTGGTTCCGAACCGTCCGTTCAGTGCGAATATCCGGGTGACCCGTATTGTGGACATGTTTCTGGAACATTCCCGCATCTGGTACTTCTATAATGACGGCGAGGAAGATTTGTTCCTGACTTCCGCCGATTGGATGCGCCGGAACTTGAATCGCCGTATAGAGACGGCTTTTCCGATTCTGAATGCGGAAATCAAGCAATGCATTATAGATATTCTGAAAATACAGTTGCAAGATAATGTGAAAGCCTGTCTGATCGACGAACACCTGCATAACAATTTCAAACGGGATGACAACCCGGTGAAAGTCCGGGCACAGTTGGCTATTTATGAATATCTGAAAAATAAAATGTAGCTGTTATGGATCTTCCTTCTCCGATCTTGAGTAAGGATAATTATGGCAAAGTCGGTGGACACCATAGGCAACCGTAGCCGCTCGCCTATGGCAGGGTAGATGCCCACCTATGGCAGCCATAGATGAGCACCTACGGCTACCATAGGAAAATATCTGTTGAAAGCCGTTAGAGTTCTCCCGGTCTTTCATCTTCGCCACTGCCACCGCTACTTGGAACCTTGCCGATGTAAAGGGGTGTATATATCAATGTACGGGGAGATTTCAGAAATGTGTTGTTGTTGCTGTAATACGTTTCGATCTCCAGCCGGTATGTCCCATCCGTAAGGCTGGCTGGGACGACCAGTATGACACGCCCCGGATCGTTGATCGTCAGCGAAGCGATCGTTGCCGCCACCGCGTCTGTTTCGACATTGACGAACTTGATGCTTCCGATGCCCGACCCGTCGGCGTTGAGGCTGCGGATCTTCTTGCCCGTGATGTCGATCGTGTTGCCCGGTGTCATGAATCCGTCCGTGCGTCCGGTGGCCGAGTCGGTCACCAGCCCGATGTATGCGCCGCCTGAGTCGAGCACGTTGCCTGAAAAGACGGGCAGTACCGTTTCCAGTTCCTTGCGGAAGCCAGTCGAGGGGTTGATGTTCACATACGGTTTGTGCTTGGTGCGGTCCACCACGCCGTCCGTCCCGATGAACGAGCCGGGCAGGGCCGGTGCGTAGAGCGTCGAGCCGGTGTTGACGGTGTTGCCCTGGCAGACCGATTCGATGATTTTCTTGTCATACAGGGTGATGACGCCGATGACTGTCTCGCGGTTGTAGGCCGTTTCCTTCACGATGTCGTCGGCGAGGTTGTCGACCGTCTTCGGAAGGAGGGTTTTCACTGTGGCGATGTAGTCGTTCGTCACGTCTTTTGTCAGAAGGTTTTCGGTGAGGTCGAAGAACCATTTGTAGCTTTTTGTAGCCATATTGTTTGTATTTATGTTGAAGGCAAACTTACCTTTTTATATTGGATTATGGCTTTGAATATCAATATATTTATTATGTTGTTCAACACGTAAGCGAAGTGGGAGGCGGTTGATAGGCGTGACATGTGGTCGGGCGGATAGGCGTGACTGCTCCGTCCGGCCGGAATCCCCTGGAAAGTGTCTAATATATTTACACCGCTGTCAAATAATTAGACACTTCTGATGGCCTTGCATTGTTGCAAGGTGTTGTATATTATATAATTATGTGTATTGGCATGTTTTTTGCCCTTGTTTCAAGAGTCGTAACTTTAATTAGATGGTATCATGCTTGCACTTTATCTGAAAATCGCTTTCCGTAATATGTGGAAATTCAAGACACAGTCGCTGACCGGTATTTTCGGATTGGCCTTCGGACTTGCCTGTTTCGTCCCGGCGCTCTATTGGTTGCGTTATGAGACGTCGTATGATGGTTTCTATCCTGATGCTGATCGCATTTATCGTGTTTACTCGTTTGACAAACAGGCAGGCAAGACAAACGATATGGTTTCGGGCATTCTGGACCGGAAACTGCATGACCGGTTTCCTGCCATGCAGACCTCTACCGTCTTTTTTATCGATCAAAATGACTGCAAGACCGAAGGGACGCCCTACGTTCGATTGCTTACGCTTTTTACGGACAGCGCTTTTTTAGATGTTTTTCCGCAGACGATCGTGAGTGGCGACGCCTGGCATCCGTTGCAGGTCGCCAATAATATGATCCTGACGGAGACGGTTGCCGTACGTTTGTTCGGGGACGTGGAAAAGGCTGTCGGACAGTCTGTAAAAAGTACAGGCCTGACTCAATATGATCCGCCTTATACCGTTACGGCAGTCATTAAAGATCCTCCAGGCAACACTAATTTGTCGTTTGAGGCTATTCTTTCGCATGAACAGATAAAGATGCATAAGACCTTTGTGGATGAATCCGGGAAGGCGATATGGAATTTTGCCTCTTTACAGATGTATGCGAAGTTGCCTCCTTATACGGATGTCGGTCGCCTTGCCGGTCAATTGCGTGATTATCCTTCGCGGTCACTGGCGAACGAGAATGTCGAAATACGGATGTTGCCGATAGGAGACGTACGCTACCGGCTGAAGGATGAGGCTCCGTTTACACTGAATTTCATACGTCTGTTCGTTGTCGCCGGAATATTGTTGCTTTTCAGCGCCTTGTTTAACTTCCTGAATCTGCATCTTGATCTTTTTCGTCAACGCATGCGCGAGTTGCGTCTGAGGGCTGTGAATGGAGCGTCGGGCGGACAGCTTATCGGGCAAATGTTGTTTGAATTGACTTGTGCTATCTTTTGGCGTTGCTTCCGGCCTGCTATTTGGTGGTGGCTGTCAATCCGGTCTTTTCCGGATTGCTGGGGATTTCGATGGAGATGCCGCGGGTATTAGGGCTTTTTGCCCTCTGCGGAGTAGGAGTGATGCTATTGGTGCTCCTTGTCGGTTCTGTCCTTTTTTGGCGGTTAAGCCGGTTGGCTGTCCGGCCGCGGGCGGAAAGGAAGACGACCGGGCAATTGGGCTTGCAGCGCGTAGCCGTTACCTTGCAATTGGCTGTCAGTATCCTGTTTATTGTCGCTGCGTGGGTGGTGATGTTGCAAATGCGTTTCGTCAATCACAAGGATCTGGGCTTCGATCGCAATGGGATTGTCTATTTGTCCGGCATACAGCTTTTTATTAATGAGGATGTGCGGGTGGCCTTATTGAAGGAGCTGGCTTCGATCCCGCAAGTCGGGAATGTGACGGATACCTATTTTACGCCGAAGCACAGTGCGACTCCTTCCGACATAAAAACGGATATCGAGTGGCCGGGGAAGACGCAATCCGAAAAATCGGCATTCTGTGTCGTGCCGACCGACAGCCGGTTTGCCGAAACCTTTAAGGTCAACATGCTTCAAGGGGAGTGGTTGGGTGAAGGTGGAGAGCGTAATGTCGTGCTCAACGAGGAAGCTGTCCGTGCGATGGGGCTTGAGGAGCCGGTGGGCACCGTTATCCGCATGACATTGAATGAGCCGGAAGAATACCGGGTGGTCGGTGTTGTGAAGGATTTCCATCTCTTTTTCGCTTCGTAGGCGCATTCTTCCAACGATCTTCTTCCCATCGGTTTATCCGACAAACAGTCTGTATGTCCGTGCTGTGCCGGGGCAGGAGCAAGAGGCGATCCGGCGGATAAACGCAGTGTTGCCCGAGATAGATGCTTCTTTTGTAGATGTTCATCCGGTACGGTTAAGCGAGATGTATGACCGTCTGAATTATTCGGAGCAAGCCGGCTTGAAGATGTTTTCCGTCCTGGCGATCGTTTGCCTGCTGATCTCGTTGTTCGGCATTTATGCCGTAGCCTCAGCCGCCACGCAGCGCCGGCGCAAGGAGGTAGCTGTCCGTAAGGTGGTAGGGGCCAGAGTGGGCGATATCATCCGCATGTTCTTCCGCGAATATACGGTGCAGGTGATGCTTGCCGGCGCGGTCGCGCTCCCGTTGGCTTACATCGCCATGAGCCGTTGGCTGCAAGGGTATGACTACCGTACGGACATCCCCTGGTGGTTGTTGGCCGGCGTGATAACGGGAGTGGTCGCGGTGGTACTCCTTACCGTGCTGGGGCAAGTGTTGAGGGCGGCCAACAGTAATCCGGCGGAGGTGGTGAAAAGCGAATAGTGTCTATCACAAGCGGCCGTCACGTCCCTAAACCTTCATTTCGAATGTCTTCACCTTCTACGGCACATACCCTGTGCGGATGCGCCATTCCTGCGGGTAGAGGTTGTTGGCACGGTTGCCGAGATGTTTGGCGAAGCCGAGCGGGAAACCTTTATGACAGATCAGGACATAGCCTTTTTCGGTGCTGTCGGGGAGGAGAAGGGCTTCTTTTTTCAGATACCGGATGGCGTCTTCCCAATCGAGGTCAACCGTAGGAAAAGCCTCTCGGCGCAGGGCCGTGCTGAGTGCCAGCTCTTCGGCGGGGATGAAGTCCTTTCCTTTGGCTTCGCCCATGCAGATCCCGGCCGAAAGAATGAGCAGGTGCTCGCGGAGCAGGGATACACGTCTCGGACGGGTTCGGGGAGCATCAGAGGGTACTTCCGCTCCATTCGGGTGTGAAGGAGGTGGTGTCCGACAGATAGGCTCTGGCTGCTTCCGGGACGGCAGGAACTGTTTTTCCCTTTTCTTTTTTATTCTTGTTTTTGAACCGGATCTCCTCCGTCTCGCCATCCGCTTTGCGCAGGGCGGCGAGGAAGAAACCTTCGCCCTTGGTCTTGTGCGGGAAGAAACGGTAGACCGGATGGTTATATTTCAATGGGCCGGTGATTTGCCATTCGTCCTTTATGGGGATGGGCAGTGTTTCGGCTCCCAATTCTTCCGTTATATAATGGATATTCTCTTCATCCTCCTCCATGTTGTAGGTGCAGGTACTGTAGATCAACAGACCACCGGGCTTCAGTGCGTTCCAGACATCGTGGATGATGCGGCGTCCGCGTCCGGCACAGAGTTCGACGTTCGCGACACTCCATTCGCCTGTGCTGTCGGTATCTTTGCGGAACATGCCTTCGCCGGAACAGGGTACGTCGGCGACGATCACATCAAAGAAATGCGTAAGGCAGCCGATCTCTTTCGGATCATTGTTTGTCACGATGCAATTCGGATTTCCCCACTTGGCGATATTTTCCGCAAGTATATGACTCCGGCTACGGATCACTTCATTGCTGACCAGCAGGCTCCCTTCCGGCAGGCACGCCGCCAGATGAGTTGATTTACCACCCGGAGCTGCACATAGGTCGAGACATCGGACAGGCGTTTTCACATGACTGCGGATCGCCTGTTCGAGAAACATGGACGACGCTTCCTGTACGTAGTAGGCGCCGGCATGGAAGAGCGGATCGAAGGTGAACGAAAGCCTTTCGGGCAGGTAATAGCCTGTCTCGCACCAGGCCACCCGTTCGCACGGCGCACCGGCCGTCGACGGAGCAGGAGTGCCTTTCTTCTCGTTGATACGGATACTGACGGGGACATCGGCCTGCAACGCCGCTTCGAAACTGTCGAACTCATTTCCCAGCAATGCACGGGTACGTGTGATAAAATCTATCGGAAGTGCCATCTCTTTTCGCTTGTTTTCGGCAAAATACTACTTTTGCGTAAGATTTAAGATTTATGATTTATGATTTATGGCCATGTCGCCTTTTTTATCATGGTCATAAATCATAAATCATAAATCATAAATCATAAATTCATGTCCGCTCTCTATCTCATCCCTGTCACGCTTGGCGACGTCGAACATCGCCGGGTCCTTCCCGAATACAACCGGGAGGTTATCCTTTCCATCCGTCATTTCATTGTCGAAAATGTACGTACGGCACGCCGTTTCCTGAAAAAGACAGAGCCTTCGATCGTGATTGACAATCTTGTCTTTTATGAATTGAACAAGCATACGTCGGCCGAAGCCGTTGCCGCTTATCTGGCTCCTTTGGCGGAAGGCGAGTCGGTCGGTGTGATCTCGAGGCCGGCTGCCCGGCGGTTGCCGATCCGGGGCAGATGTGGTGGCTATTGCACAGCGTAAAGGTTACAAGGTGGTTCCGCTGGTCGGCCCTTCTTCGATCCTGATGTCGGTGATGGGTTCCGGTTTTAACGGGCAGAGCTTTTGCTTTTCATGGCTATCTGCCGATCGATGCTTCACAGCGTACGAATGCGATCAAGAAGCTGGAAGGGCGCATTTATTCGGAGAACCAGACGCAGTTGTTCATCGAAACGCCTTACCGCAATAATAAATTGGCGGAGGAGTTGATCCGCACGTGCCGTCCTTCGACCAAATTGTGTATTGCTTCGAATATCACTTGCGAAGATGAATATATCCATACGCGTCCTGTTAAAGAATGGGCTGGAAAGGTTCCTGATTTGAGCAAGAAACCGACAATCTTCTTAATATATAAGTAAATGGAAACTTATAAGGCACATGAAACAGCCGTTATCGATCCCGGATGCACAATTGGAGACGGCACACACATCTGGCATTTTTCCCATATTATGCCGGGGTGCACAATCGGTTCGGAATTGTAATATCGGGCAGAATGTCGTGATCTCTCCTCTGGTGGTTTTAGGGAATAATGTGAAGGTACAAAACAATGTCTCCGTCTATACCGGCGTGACTTGTGGGGATGATGTTTTTAGGACCCAGCTGCGTTTTTTACAAATGTGGTCAATCCCCGCAGTGCCGTTTCCCGTAAAGACCAATATTTGAAAACACATGTCGGCAAAGGAGCTTCTATTGGTGCGAATGCAACGATCGTTTGCGGCCATACGATCGGCGAATATGCTATGATCGGCGCAGGGGCCGTGGTCACTAAAGATATTCCGCCATACGCTTTGGTTGTCGGCAATCCTTCCCGTCAGATCGGTTGGGTGAGCGAATACGGGCATCGCCTCTCCTTTAATGAAAAAGGTATCGCCACATGCCCGGAAAGCAATCAGCAATACCTGTTAGAGGGGGGCGTCGTGACGCGTATTTCGTAGAGACGAGATCCGCCCGCCTTAATGTCTTTAGCAAGCCTTAAAGCTCATATCCAGCCCCTTGACAGAGTGTGTCAGGGCTCCGACTGAGATATAATCCACACCGCATTCGGCATAATCGCGAAGCGTGGCGAATGTGATGCCACCTGAAGATTCCAGCTCGTAACGTCCGGCAACCATTTCGACGGCTTTCTTCGTATTCTCGATGTTGAAGTTGTCCAGCATGATACGGTCGATACCGCCGACACGCATTGCTTCCTGTAACTCGTCGAAGTTACGAACCTCGATTTCAATCTTCAAATCCTTGTTTTTCTCTTTCAGATACTGATGGCAGCGTGTGATGGCCGCTTCGATACCGCCGGCAAAGTCCACATGGTTGTCCTTCAGCAAAATCATATCGAACAACCCGATACGATGGTTGACACCGCCACCGATTTTAACCGCTTCTTTCTCGACCATACGCAGACCCGGAGTCGTCTTACGCGTATCTAACACGCGTGTTTTCGTTCCTTCCAGAGCCTTGACATATTTGCGTGTCGTGGTGGCAATACCGCTCATGCGTTGCATGACGTTGAGCATCAAGCGTTCCGTTTGCAACAAAGACTGTACCTTCCCTTCGACAACGAAAGCGATATCGCCTTTCTTCACTTCGGCTCCGTCATGGATGAATGTCGTCATTTTCAGATCCGGATCGAATGTGTGGAAAATACGTTCAGCCATTTCGACACCGGCCAATACGCCGTCTTCTTTCACGATCAGCTGGCTCTTCCCCATTTCCGTAGCCGGAATGCAACATAAAGTCGTATGGTCGCCATCTCCTATATCTTCTGCGAATGCCAGGCGGATCAGTTCCGCAATCAGTTGTTCTTTTGTCTCTTGTACGTTCATGTTACTGTTGATTTATGATTTATGATTTATATGCGACAAGGTATAAATCATAAGATCTTGTTATTCAATTCTGATAGACTGTATAATCGCTTTGTTTCCTTCTGCACGGTATGTCACGTTTACGCGATATTCACCGGATGAAGTGGGTAGTTTACCGACAAAGAAACCAGTCTCTTTTTTATCAGCATGGTGAACGACTGTGAATCCTGTCGGCTTGTTCCCTCCGAAGAAGGCATTCAGCATTGAAACAGCGTCGTTTGCGTTGCACTTTTTGGATGAACCCGGTAGGGCCATGTCGACTTCCTTGTCCATTGATCCACTGAGCGACGAGACGTTGCCTCTTTTAAAAGCGTTCGATATAGGAACTATGTCGGCAGCCATTACACTCAGAACCGAGAGAACCAATGCCAACGTCAAAAAAAATAATCGTTTCATCTTTCTCCTCTTTTTTGTGAGTATTATCGTACAAAGGTATGTATTTTTTCCTGTATTTAGCACCCTCAATCTCTAAAATGTAAACGAATGAAAATTGCGCTGATTGTGATCGGCAAGACGGATGCCGGCTATTTTGTGGAAGCGATCAATGAGTATAAGAACCGCCTAGTCCATTATATCCCTTTGAAATGGAAGTGATTCCTGATATTAAGAACGTCAAAAAATCTTTCCGAATCCCAACAAAAAAGAGAAGGAAGGAGATTTGATTCTGAAAGCATTACAGCCGGGTGACTATTTGGTTTTGTTGGATGAAAAAGGAAAAGAATTTACATCGGTGCAGTTTTCCACCTATATAGAAAGAAAGACGCATACAGTCCCGAAGCGCTTGGTTTTTGTTGTCGGTGGTCCGTATGGTTTCAGCGATGCTGTTTATAAAGCCGCCGCCGAGAAAATATCCTTAAGCAAAATGACTTTCTCCCACCAGATGATCCGCCTGATCTTTATCGAGCAGCTCTATAGGGCGATGACAATTCTGAATAATGAACCCTATCACCATGAATAATTGGCAATTGACAATTAAAAAATACAATCTGATAATTGTCTGATACATTTAATTGTCAATTGTCAATTCTCAATTTCGGATTTTCTGCATAAGCAGAAAATCCAACAGTGTCATTGCTGCCATTGATTCGACGATAGGGACAGCTCGAGGTAAAACACACGGATCATGGCGTCCGCGGGCTTTCAGGATCGTGTCTTCACCTTCCGTATTGACGGTTTCCTGTTCCATCAGGATAGTGGCGACCGATTTGAAGGCAACACGGAAATAAATATCCTGCCCGTTCGAGATACCTCCCTGTATGCCACCGGAATGATTCGTATGGGTGTTGATGTGTCCGTTGTCGTTGAAGAAACGGTCGTTCCGTTCCGAGCCACGATATAAGGCCGCTTCGAAACCGTCACCGTATTCGAACCCTTTTACGGCATTGATTGTCAACATCGCATGTCCCAATGCCGCATGCAACTTTCCGAATACCGGTTCGCCCAGACCAATGGGAACTCCCTGTGCTACGCAGGTGATTACGCCGCCGATCGTATCTCCTTTGGATTTCACTTCGGCGATCAAAGCCTCCATTTTTTCGGCGGTCGCCGGGTCCGGACAACGTACGGCCGTATCTTCCGCCTTGTCCAAGTCGTAATCCGTGTATGAGCCGTTAAGTTTGATGTTCCCGACCTGTGAGGTAAATGCTTGTATCCGGATACCTTTCTGGCGAAGAACCAGTTTGGCAATTGCTCCGGCTACGCAACGGGCGATCGTTTCACGTGCAGACGAACGTCCACCTCCGCGCGGGTCGCGGATTCCGTATTTGGTCTGGTAGGTGTAATCTGCATGGGAAGGACGATAAACATTCTTCATATTATCGTAGTCCGCCGAGTGCTGGTTCTTGTTCCAGATGATGAAACCGATCGGAGTCCCTGTCGTTTTTCCTTCGTAAATACCGGAAAGGAACTGTACTTCGTCGTCTTCCTTGCGTGGGGTTGTGATTTTGGACTGTCCCGGTTTACGGCGGTTCAGTTCACTTTGGATAAATGCCGTATCTAGTTCGATACCGGCAGGGCATCCGTCTATTACGCCTCCGATTCCGGGACCGTGCGACTCTCCGAAAGAGGTCAGCCTGTATATGTTTCCAAATGTATTCACCCTTGCTAAAATTGTCAATTGTCAATTTTTTAATGGCATCCGCCACATCCGCATCCACCTTCGTGGTTATGGTCGCCACAACCGCTTCCGCAGTCGTCACATCCACAACCGCATCCACCAGCGGGAGCTGTGAGGGCTGCGATTTCTTCAGCTGTCGGTTCGTGTACATCAATAACTTCACCATTGAAATGCAATGTTTCGCCAGCCAACGGATGGTTGAAGTCCATAACGACAACATCTTCTTTTACTTCCAAGACAGAACCGTTCATGCGGTTGCCGTTCGAATCCATCATCGGTACCGTGTTGCCTTCTTTGATCATTTCCGAGTCGAACTTGCCGTCTACCTCGAAAATATTCTTCGGAAGATCCAGTACGTGTTCCTCCACATATTCGCCGTATGCATCAGCCGGAGTTATGGAAAAATTAAATTTGTCGCCTACTTCCAGTCCTTTCAGAGCGTCTTCAAAAGCGGGGAGCATAGCGCCTGTACCAAAGATGAATTTCAGAGGTGTTTCAGCTGTTGCTCTTTCCATCAATTCGCGTTCTTCGCCTTCGCCTACATTCAGATCGTAAGTAACTGCAACGAACTTATTTGCTGTAATTTTCATTTGTAATTGTATTTATGATAAATAAAATGGCAACAAATTTACGCATAATTTCCGACTTGTCTGCCCAATCTCTGGATAATTAAATAGGCAAACGGCTTTATTTCTTATCTATCGCTTTTTTCAAAGCATCCAGTGCGGAAGACAGGACGGAACGCGGACAGCCGATATTCAAACGCATATGTCCTTCACCTCCGGGACCGAACATGCTTCCGTCGTTCAGCAACAGGCCGGCTTTATCTTGGAACAAGCTTACCAGTTCAGGCTGGCTTAGTTTCAGGTCACGGCAATCCAACCATACAAGGAAAGATGCCTGAGGGGGATAGACTTTGATCTTCGGGAGTTTGGATTTGCAATATTCATCTACGAAGCGGACATTCTCAGTGATATACATCCGCATCTGTTGCAACCATTCGGCTCCGTATGTATAAGCCGCTTCTGTTGCCGTATAGGCAAAGATCGTCCCGGCATTGAATTCTCCTGCTTCCATGAAGGAATAGAACTTTTCGCGTATTTCCGCATTGGGAATGATCGAGTAGGAGGTGACGATTCCGGCAATGTTGAAAGTCTTGCTCGGAGCCATGAAAGTAATGCTGCAATTGGCGGCTGTCTCCGAAACCGTTGCAAACGGATGATGCGTATATTGCGGATAAGCCATCTCTGCATGTATTTCATCGGAGATAACGAGTATATTGTGTTTGGCACAAACCTCGGCCAACTTGACCAGTGTGTCTTTTTTCCAGACGACACCGCCTGGATTATGAGGGTTGCAAAGGATCAGGACCTTGCAATGCTCATCGATGACCGATTCAAGATTCTCGAAATCCATCTCGTAAATGTCGTCTACTGTTTTGAGCGGGTTGTAGACAACCTCACGGTGCATGTTTTCCGGAACGATGCGGAAAGGATGGTAGACCGGTGGCTGGATAATTACTTTGTCACCAGGTTTGG
>VOFB01003003.1_pt1 | contig 43095 bp, 68 predicted proteins | sample 5384141 | NCBI WGS metagenome assembly VOFB01 (sample SAMN12384721, study PRJNA508395) | human gut metagenome | isolation source: healthy gut A | host: Homo sapiens
TATCCTTCAGCTCTGAATTAAATCCCATGGACGTCTTCTTCTGAAGACGTTCTTTGATGATCTCTTCAATATCCGGGAACGCTCCTCCGCAGATGAACAGAATATTCTTCGTGTTCACTGTGGTCAGCGGAACCATCGCATTTTTGCTGTTGGCTCCCACCGGAACTTCGATGTCGCTGCCCTCGAGGAGCTTGAGCATTCCCTGTTGTACCGCTTCTCCGCTCACATCCCGCTGGCTCGCATTTTTCTTCTTTGCGATCTTGTCAATCTCATCAATAAAAATAATTCCCTGCTCTGCGTTCTACATCATTATCTGCTGCCGCAAGTAGCTTTGATACAACGCTCTCAATATCATCACCGATGTAGCCCGCCTCTGTCAGGATGTCGCATCCGCGATCGCCAGCGGTACATCCAGTAATCTGGCCAGGGTCTTTACCAGGTAAGTCTTGCCACTTCCAGTCGGTCCGATCATCAGCATATTGGATTTTTCAATCTCAATATCATCCATCGTATTGGTTGCCACCCGCTTATAATGATTATAGACCGCCACTGCCATGGTCTTCTTTGCACGTTCCTGACCTACCACATACTCTATAGTACAAATCCTTCAAATATTTTTGTGAACTCTTAATCAATTTTTAACACCACACTATTGTTCCATCATTTGATCAACGTCTCTTCCGAAATGATCGGCACCCAAGTTCTCTCCTTTTTGTTTTTGAAGAAGTTGAATTTACATCATTATTAATCAGATAATTGGTCTTTGCGTCACACCCCGGTCACTTTTCCTCCACGCTTTCAATCCGCCTTTTACCTCTGCCCGATTGGCAAAATGTTCCACACTTTCCTGTGATCACGAAATTGATCCTGCAAAATTCTGATCTTGTTCTGACGTTTCCTTCGTAAGTTCTACCTCTCCAGCAGTCTGCTGTTCTCTACATGCTTCGTATCTTTAAAATATTCTACAATGTCTTTGCCAGATCCTCTCCAATGCCCTGAATCGCTATTTAATTCTTCTTCCGTCGCCCGGATGACCCGTTTGGATCTTCTCCCAGCGCACGACAGATCATTTTTGCGTTTGAGATTCCGATGTTCGGAATCCCAAGACTGTATAGATCAGCCTCGGAAGCGTTGTCTTTCTTGCATTTTCTATCCTTTTTCGCAGATTTTCATAAGATTTTTCTCCAAATCCTTCCATCGTCTTTATTTCCGCTTCATATCTGTCAAGATGGAAGATATCCGTAAAATCTTTTGACATACCCGTTAATGCAGAATGAATTTTTCCAAAGTCGCCTCGGAAAGTCCTTCGATATTCATCGCGTCTCTGCTTGCGAACAGGCTGAACGACTTTACGTGCTTTGCCTGACATTTCGGATTCATACAATACAGCGTTTTCGTCATTATTTTCCATGATATTTTTGTCGGCTTTTTACAGACAGGACATTCTTTCGGAATCTCGCTTACTCCGCTGCGCGTCAGATTCTCCGCAATCTGGGGGATGATCATGTTCGCCTTATACACCGTAACCGTATCTCCGATCCCCAGTTCCAGTTCTTCCATAATACTGATATTATGAACACTTGCACGGCTTACTGTTGTTCCTTCTAATTCTACAGGATCAAAGATCGCAACAGGATTGATCAGTCCTGTTCTGGACGGACTCCATTCAATCTCACGGATCGTCGTCTTTCGATCTTCATCCTCCCATTTAAAGGCAAAGGAATCTCTTGGGAACTTCGCTGTTGTTCCAAGTGACTGTCCGTAAGCAATATCATCATACACAAGCACAAGACCGTCCGATGGCACTTCGTTTTCCCGAATATGCTCTGCAAACCACGCAACTTCATCACCGACGGTATCCGGGTAACGAGATGATGCTCTACAACATGTAAATCCTTGTTCCTGCAGCCATTCCATCTGATATGCTCTTGAATTTTCAAAATCCACATTGTCGCTTTCACAAGCGTGAACGCATAAAACCTTACATTTCTCTTCGCCGTCACTTCATTGTTTAACTGGCGGACCGATCCGCTGCACAAGTTACGGGATTCTTGTATTTTGATCGGCATCTCCATTTCTTCATTGATCTTTTCAAAATCTTTATAAGAAATAACAGCTTCTCCCGAAGCACAAGCTCCCCTTTAAACGGAATAGATAACGGAACATTACGAAAATACTTTTGCATTGTTCGTCACAACTTCTCCGACTTCCCCATTTCCCTGGTAACCGCTTTTTTTCAAAACTCCGTTTTCGATAAGTCAGAACAATCGTCAGACCATCCATCTTCCATGAGATCACCGCCTGTTGATCTCCCAAAATTCTTTTCAATCGTTCTACATCTTTTCGTCTTATCCAGGGACAACATCGGCGTTTCATGACCTTTCTTTCGGAGTTCGCTCAAAACTTCATATCCCACATTGACCGTCGGACTTGAGGCAAGCGTTGTTTCCAAGTTCTTTTTCTAAGGACAAAGTTCGTCATAAAGACTTGTCATACTCATAATTGCTCATGATCTCCTGTGCTTCCTGGATAGTATGCTTTTGAAGCTTTATTCAGAAGGCTGACCAGTTCCTTCATTCATTTTCCTGCTCTGTTCTTTGACTGTCCCATATAATTCTTTTAACTCCTGTTCTTTTAATCCTGCTTACTTCTCCCGGTTTAAGATTATTCCCCAGTTCTACATTCATAATTCTTATTCTCACAAGCTTTGTCACCTTATATCCAAGACTTCGCACATCCTGCGGATCTGTCTGTTCATGGCCCTGTGTCAGAATAATGGAAAATGTGTATTTTCCATTCTTTCCTTTTACACGGACCTGGTCACCGCATCCAGGTTCTTTCTCCCTGTCTCTGATATGCCTCATGACTCATTTTTTCTATGAACCTCGGTGTGATTTCTTTATTAACTGTGACCTTATATTCTTTCTCATGGATATCTTGCACGCATCATGCCATTGATCAGATCACCATCATTGGTCATGATCAGAAGTCCTTCCGAATCTTTATCCAGTCTTCCCGCATAGGTCACGCGTAGCGGATAATTCAGGAATCTGATAATATTCTTCTTTTCCTTTTATCTTCTGTGCAAACAATCCCAGCGGGTTTATATACCGCCAGGACTGTCTTTTTTGTCTTGCTTTTATCCGTTTTTTTCCCCCAGACTTCCTGTCCGTCTTCAACCTTCATTCCAGGTACGGCATTTTTTCCATCCACCGTTACAACGCCAGATTCTATCAGCCGGTCCGCCTCTTCTTGAGCACACACCGGCTTCGCTTTAAATATTTATTCAGTCTAATCATTCTGTAACACCCCGCTGATACTGTTATCTTTTACAAAAGTATTTCCATTATATAAAAATAATACACTTGTGATATTATCCTTCTTCATGACATTTTCAATCAATATCATAATAATACCTTGGATCGACAACCACAATTTCCCTGTAATAAGGTATCAGGAACGGAATCAGACTATTGGCATAAGAATCTTGATGATCAGAAGCCTGTCTGTCGAATCTGCCGTCGTCTTGATGTCAAGGATCGGATAATTTCCGCCAAGAAAAAGTGCATATTTGTCTTTTCCTTTAAGCTTGGAAGTATCATAAAGAGTTGCCGTCTTCTTTTTTTCATTTACATTATTTACTACAGCCTCTGTTGCATTCTTAAGATTGTCGGGTGCATAGATATATATCGGTTCTTCATATCCCGTTTCATATCCGCTCGTCGAAGCCAGTGTTCCGTTAAATGCATTGGTCACCGCATAAGGCTTCATGTCAGAGGTTTTGGATGTATCAAGCTTCATGCTTTTGAAAGAGCCTGATAACCGTAATACGCGCCAAGTGTTGTCCAGTGATGATCTGTGTGATAATAGATTTCTTCTGATCTGTGTTTTTTTAAAATATCACTGACATCCACCCATGTATAAACAGATCCCAGTGTACTGTGAATTGCTTTTAAATTGCTTCTCCTGATTCTCTGTAACTGCATATCCCGGAAGTTTATCCGATTCGATATTAGCCGCATTCGGAACCAGCATCATGTACATTGGTATATCTTTATATTGTTTTTGAAACATTTTCATTGCAGACAGATTTTCTTTCATCTGATCTTCATCCGGTTTTGCAATATCCTCCAGAAGATAATGGTCTTTTCCTTTGAACACGCCATTCACTTTTCTCTTTCCTGCCAGCAGATCCACCCTGCTTTTTAGCATTACCCAGAAATCTCTTCCCGCGAACTGATCTGATACATAGGATTCGTACTGCTCCATCCATCTTCCGCTTTCTATTCCTGAAATTGTAAGTTCCGGTCTCTGTTCCAGTGCCCGGTTCTCTGTCGCCGAGAATTCCCGGTCACCGTTGCCAGATTCACAACACAGAAAGCGATCATCATTATGACAAATATCACCGCTGCTAATTTATTTCTATGCACTTCTCTTCTTCTTTCCCATTTTTTTCTTGACTGTCTCATTTTTACTCCTAAAATCTGAAATACAGGAACGGATTATATGTCTCTGTCACCAGATATGCGATACACAAAATGAACAGTACCGCATATACGATTCCATTCAGAAGCGTCGTATTCCACTTCTTCCGGCGCAGCATATGCTGATATCTGACATCTGTAAGCGGAGTAGAACCAATGATCAGAATGATCCACAATACCAGATTCGTTGTAAGCAGATACAGGCTTTCCTGTCTGCCACCCGTGTGCTCCTGCTCCGAACATCATTCCCAGATATCTGGCCGCCCCTCCAAGTGAAGGACTAAAGAATAATACCCATCCGATCACAACCAGCAAATACTGTAAATATGGCGTACAACCGAAGGGAGTTTATCCAGTACCGGTGACAGGATATATTTTTCAATGATCAGTATGATCCCGTAATACAATCCCCATGCGACGAAATTCCATGCAGCTCAGTGCCATAATCCGGTCAGAAACCACACAACCATTAGATTGAAGATATGCCGGCTCTTCGATACTCTGTTGCCCCCGAGCGGAATGTATACATAATCCCTGAACCAGCTGCTCAGAGAAATATGCCATCTGCGCCAGAATTCGGTAATACTTTTTCGCTATGTACGGATAATTAAAATTCATACAGAACTCAAATCCAAACATCTTTCCAAGTCCCACTGCCATATCCGAATAACCGCTGAAATCAAAATAAATCTGAAACATATAGGCAAAAAGCACCAAGCCATGCACTCAGTACCGACACATTGCCCTTTCCAAGTCCGGTTACTTCCGTAAATATCATACCAGAAGTATTCGCAAGCAATACCTTTTTGCAAGTCCACGTATAAAATACATGCACCCTTCTCCGAACTTGTTCCATGATGATTTGCGGTTTACAAGCTGCTCTTCAACATCTGCATACTGTACGATCGGTCCTGCGATAAGCTGCGGAAACATTGTTACATATAATGCAAAGTTCAGGATATTCTTCTGAACTTTAACATTTCCCCGATAAACATCTATAATATAAGACAATATCTGAATGTATAAAATGAGATACCGATCGGCAGTGCCAGCGGATGATATGTAATATGCACCGGCAGCACCGCATTCAGTGAATCCAGCACAAAGCCTTCATATTTGAAAAATCCCAGGATTGCAATGTTCACCACAATATTGAATATAAGGCTTCTTTTTGCCAGCCTTCTGTCCGTCAGATTTCTTGCTATATCAAGTCCACTGAAATAATTGAACAAAATGGATAACAGCATCAGGAAAATATAGACCGGTTCACCCCATGCATAAAAAATCAGACTTGCAAGCAGCAAAAACCGGATTGTGGAATCTCTCCGGCAGCAGGTAATACAACACCAACACAGCCGGTAAAAATGTAAATAAAAAGAACAATACTGCTAAATAACATCTTTCTAATTCCTCTGCCTTCTAATAAATACTATTCTTAAATGCGGCTTCTATGCGATCCGCATCTTTTGAAACAGCTAATAATATGTAATCCCCCTGGTTTCATCGATTGCAGAATGAAGAAGCCTGGTCTGTTTTACACCATAGCCCTCAAAACTCTTCTTCTGTGTAGACAAACGCTCCTCTACAGCCTTCTCCACATCTTCTACCTGGCTCTTATCTTTTACTTTTACTACCAGTATCTCATTTACACTCATGACATCATCCGGTATATACAACATTGTTCCGGCATAATCGTTGGCATTCAGACCATAATACTTCTTAAGGTCCTGAGAACTTCCCTTTTTCATGCCTTTCAGCGAAACAGATTTTTCAATCTTCTTTTGTATCGTATCTACGGATACGGTATTATCTCCCTCTCCGAAACCAGCAATACCACATAGGCAATCAGTGCGATCACCATCAGATACTTACATGTATTAATAATATCCAGTCTTCCTTTTCTCATTATAATCCTGCTGCCTCCGCCATATGATCTACCCATTTCGTATAATAAGATGGTGACATATGGATCCCATCATCGGCATAATACTCCTGTTTTACCAGATCTGTATTATCGATGAATGTCACTTTTTCTTTTTTACATAATTTTTCAGTTTTTGATTGAACTTTGGAACATTGGCAAATAAAGGTCTTGTTTCAATCGCCGACTGCGCCGCCGGAAGAATACAATTGACATAAATCTTCGTATCCGGCAGTGACTCTTTCAGATCCTCTATAACATTTTATATGCTTTCACAAATCCGGATGCATTTCCATTCTGTGCTTCGATATCATTCATTCCATAGGCAAGAAACAGCACTTCCGGCTTCATCTCTTTGGCTTTTTTTATATGTTCCTCAATCTTTTTACTGCTGACTTCCGAAACTTCCGTTCCGCGGTCTGCCTGTACATTCGCCTCATCCAGCACTCCGTACTCATATAAGCCCTGTGTGATCGAATCTCCAAGGATCAGACAATCCGCAAACTTTTTCGCTTACGGATCTGTTATCTGCTGCTTCTTCCTTCACACGTTCTTCCTCTTCAAGTTTCTGGATTTTTTATTTACTTTTCCGACATCCGTACGATCCATCTCACTCAGGATCTTCCTGCCTTTCGTTGTGTCCTGCTTTGGATTATTAAGCCTTACTGCTACAACGATTCCTCCAAGCACAATGATCACTGTTGCCAGAATTACTGCAGTCCTAAGCACATGATCCTTTTCTTTTTCCGGAATCTCTGCCGGCTGTTTAGCTTCCTTCTCCTCAGAATTTTTATTATCTATTTCCAAAAAATTCCTCTCTTCTACATTTCTTTTTGTTGATAAATATATATTCAACTTATTTTACTGTTTTTTCATTCCCATGTCAATTTATATCAATTTTTGTGCTATAATACAGATTACATTTATTTTTATCCGGAGGTTATTCCTTATGAACGTATACCAGTTATCAGCCAAAAATTGTATGTCCCATCTTCTTTTAAAGGATACTTTTGATACATTTCTCTTTATCGAAGGAGAATTCACTACATTTAACAAATTCACCATAAGCGGTTATCTCCAGGAAGACTTCTTCGACGAAAAACTGGAAGAGACTTACTCCCCGCTGGGGAAAAGATCCGTGACTTCTGCTTCCAGATCATCCGTGGCAAACGCACTCCTCTGAACTTCAAGATTGTCCTTGCTCTCCCGGACGATCAGATTCCTGCCTTCCTGACAGCCCACGGCCTGACCGCTTACCGCCCGGAAGACATTCAGGGACTCTACCTCAATTTCCACTACGATGGAAGCACCCTCAATGCATCACCGGCACTTCCCTCAAAACCTTTTCTATGGATAAGTCCATCGAAAGAGAATGGGATACCGAAGTAAAATCCATCTTAAAATCCAAAAATATCGAAGGCGAATACTAGAATACAAACAAAAACCATGCAACTATGGATTTCTCTTTCCACAGCTGCATGGTCTTCTTTACTTCAACTCTCTGCCAGACTTACTTCGTAAGCAGCATCATAATCTCATTACTTCTCTTTACAAACGCTGTCATCTCTTCAGGATTCAATGGCTTATGTGCCAGCATTGCCAGATCATACAACTGTTTGCAGATAATACTTTGTATTCTCGCTGCCCTTATGATCAACTACATACTGAACCAGCGGATGATTTGCATTCAGGATCAGTGTACTTGTTGTACCCATATCCATGCCGGTCATGCCGTACATCTTCATCATTTCCTGCATACGGCGGTTCTCTTCAGATAATGTCATCATAGAAGCTATATTTTCATCTTTTAATTTTTCGATCTTAACATCCAGTTTCTCGTCACCAAGCTCTTTACGGAAGATTTCTACCAGGCTGTCAGATGTCTTCTGGAATGCTTCTTTTTCCTCTTCGGCAACTTCTTCTTTTGCTCCTGCTGTTACATCTGCATCAATTCTCTGGAACTTGATGTTCTGATTGCGCTGCTCTAACTGTGTAATAAACGGTGAATCAATATTGTGGCCGAGGATTACTGCATCCATGCCCTGTTTCTTAAACATATTGATGTACTGGCTCTGCTGGATCTCATCGGTTACATAGTAGATGATCGTCTTGTCTTCTTCTTTCTTCTCTGTGTTCTGATCATCTGCTTTGTTGTCCTCTGTCTTGGCATTCGGATCTTCTACGGTTCCACCATTTGCCTCGATACAGTCTTTCAGTGTCAGATACTTGTGATCCAGATTCTTGAACAGAACCGCGTCTTTCATCTTGTCACAGAACTTTTCATCTTTCAGGCATCCGAACTTGATGAACGGACTGATGTCGTCCCAGTATTTCTCATAGTTTTCCCTGTCTGTCTTGCACATTCCGGACAGCTTGTCTGCAACCTTCTTGGAAATGTATTCAGAGATCTTATTCACAAATCCGTCATTCTGTAATGCGCTACGTGATACGTTAAGCGGCAGATCCGGACAATCGATCACGCCTTTGAGAAGCAGCAGGAATTCCGGAATGACTTCTTTAATATTATCTGCGATAAATACCTGGTTATTGTATAATTTAATCGTTCCTTCAATAGAATCATATTCTGTATTGATTTTCGGGAAATATAAAATACCTTTCAGGTTAAACGGATAATCCATGTTCAGGTGGATCCAGAACAATGGCTCTTTGTAATCCATAAATACCTTACGGTAGAAGTTCAGATAATCTTCATCACTGCATTCATTCGGATGCTTTGTCCACAGTGGGTGGATATCACTTAATGAAACCGGACGTTTTTTGATCTTTACTTTTTTTTTCTTTGGCAGGTTCTGTCTCTACCATCTCTTTCTCGCCGTTTTCATTCTCTTTTTTCTTCCATCTTGGCATCTTCGTGAATATGCTCGATTACTTCATCATCATCTTTCAGATCTGCTTCGTCGATCGTCTCATATTCAGGCTCTGCATTTGCCTTAGAAAGGAAGATTTCTACCGGCATAAATGAACAATATTTCTCCAGAACTTCTCTCATTCTGTATTCATTAGCGAACTCCAGGCTGTCCTCATCCAGATACAGGGTCATTGTAGATCCGACTTCCTGTTTGTCGCCTTCTTCCATCTCATACTCAGTTCCGCCGTTGCTTACCCAGTGTACCGGTTTTGCGCCTTCTTTGTAAGAGAGTGTATCGATATGCACCTCATCTGCTACCATAAATGCAGAATAGAATCCCAGACCGAAATGTCCGATCATATCGTCTTCTGTTGTCTTGTCTTTATATTTTTCAAGGAACTCTGTAGCTCCTGAAAATGCAATCTGAGTAATATATTCTTCTACCTCATCGGCTGTCATTCCAAGACCGTTATCTGTAAATTTCAGAGTTTTTTCTTCTGGATTAACCTCAACTTTGATCGCCGGTTTGTAATCATCCGGTAACTGGTATTCACCCATCATATCCAGCTTCTTCAGTTTTGTGATCGCATCACATCCATTGAAACCAACTCACGTGCGAAAATATCGTGATCGGAATATACCCATTTTTTAATAATTGGGAAAATGTTTTCACTGCTGATTGAAAGACTACCTTTCTTTTTGCTTCCATTCTAAATCACTCCTATTTCTACTTTTATATTTCTATCATATTAGTGACAAAAGATGCCGTATTGCCGACTGGCCCACATCTTTTGTTACATTTTTCATCTAACAGATATGATAATACTGCATATTTTAAAAGTCAATAGAAAATTAGCACTCTTTTAAAAAGAGTGCTAACAATTCTATGAAATTTATAAACCATTTATAAACTTTGATATTTTTATGATATTTTCGCCGAATATCCTTATATTAATATTATATGTGCCGTACCATTTTCCCGGCTACTCTATGCTTTTCAATGATTCTACCATGTCAATTTTCTTTAACTTGAAATACATTACCCAGTTTACGAATAATGAAAATCCTATCGTAAATAAAAGCTGTAGATATAACTCGGAAGATAAATGCTTCGTCCAAACATCGCCGCATCCACTTCCACCGTCTGAATTACGAACAGATGCAGGACTTTACCGAATATCACACCTACGAAAGCTCCAATAAGCGTCAGCAGGATATTTTCCCGGAATACATATTCCGCTACTTCCACATCATAGAAGCCAAGCACTTTCAAAGTTGCAAGCTCTCTCTGACGCTCTGTAATGTTAATACTGTTCAGATTATAAAGTACTACGAATGCAAGCATTCCCGCCGAAACGATCAGGACTATGATCACCAGATTCAGGCTGGCAAGCATATCATCCAGCTGATCCTTAATATCATGCAGATAAGAGATTGTCAGTACCTGATCTTTCGCAAGGATTTTTTCTCCGGCTTTTTTTCACCTGCTCTTCTGAATATCCATCCTTTGCCCGGAACATGATACAGTTATATTCTGCTGTCTTTCCATATACTTTCTTATAATACTGCGGCGTAAAATATATGTAATGTCCCATATAGTTCTCACAGATATGCGCAATTTTTACTGTGACACCTTTTGCCATACCATCCTTAAGATTTATCGCATCTCCTTCTTTTACATTCAGAAGTTTTGCCGTCTTCTCACTGACAATTGCACCATTGTCTGTAAGTTTGTATGATTCTTTCGTCTTTCTGTCATGGAAATCTTCATATTTTCCGACAATATCCGGATTGCCAAGTACGCACTGATAAACGCTGCGTTTTTTATTTCCCTTTGATGCCGTCACGCTCTGCATCCTCGCATCCATATAAGTCTGAATATCCGTATCTTCTTTCAGATATTCCTTCAACTCTTCTTTTCTCTCTGTCTTTGTTACATCATCCTTGTAGAAAATATGCCCGTCATACAGTTGGATCTCATCGTACTGAATATCTGCGATCTCATATACCGAAACCCCCATATCCAACCAGCATCAGTGCCATACAGCCGCCAATTCGAATATCGTCATAAAGAAACGTTTTTTATAACGCATCAAGTTTCGATTGTTGATTTCCATGTGAAATTCATTCGTTTCAGATAAATCCAATTCTTTCTAGGAACACTCTTCTTCCCTTTTTTTGGTGCCGGCGGACGCATCAGCACAGCCGGTTCTGCAGCCAGTTCTTTATAGCAGGATGCAAGTGTCGCCCCATGGTACACACGATCGAAGCGGCCGATGCCATCACCGCATAACTCATATGATATGGTACATAAATCTTCGGAATATGCGGATACATAATCTCATATGCATAAATGATAATATACGGCAAGATCTTTTCTCCTGTCAGCACTCCCAGAATACTTCCTCCCGCTGTTGCAAGAAACGCGTATCCCAGATACTTGGAAGCAATAGAAAAATTACTGTATCCCAGTGCTTTCATTGTACCGATCTCAATTCTCTGCTCTTCCACCATACGGGTCATACCGGTCAGACTGATCAGAGCAGCAACTAAGAAGAACATCACAGGAAATACTTTTCCGATTGCACGCATACGGTTTGCATTTTCCCAAATCCATCATATTCTACCAGTGTACTTCTATTGTATACATACCATTTTGGATTTTTATCTTCTTAATCTGTTCTTTTTGCATCAGCAAGCTTTTTCTCACCTTTGCGATTTCTTCCTCAGACGTCTCTTTTCCGTCCTCATATTCTTTTCTCGCATCGGCAAGTTTGGCTTCATTTTGAGCAATTTCTGTCTCGCCATTTTGCAATGTCTGTTCCTGTGCTTTCAACTCTGCTTTACCGGCATCTAATTGTTTCTGTCCGATTCTATACTTGCGGCTGCACTGGTAAGCTTTGCTTCACTGGCGTCCAGCTTCGCTTTTGCCTGGTCAAGCTCGGCTTTCCCACTTGCGAGCTTTTGCTTTTTGCTTTGCATCAAGTCCGGCCTTCTGGGTCTGATAATCCTGTTCTTTTGCATCCATTGTCTTCTTGGTCTCCTGCGCCTGCAGCTCCATTACCTGGATCTTCTGTAATAATTCCTGATCCTGGTTGGGATTCTCCTGATCCTGGTTGGGATTCTCCTGATCCTGGTTGGGATTCTCCTGATCCGATTCTGTCCCGAACCGCCTGCTGCCTGTGCTTTTTAGTGCCTCAATCGTATTCAGAAGAGTCTGATATCCCGCCCAGCCTTTATCCAGTTCGGCTCTGTATGTAACCAGGCCTTCCTCTCCTGCCTGAATCTTTGCCTGCGCTTCTGCATACTGGGAATCATACGCAGCTTTTTCCTTGTTCGTACTGTTTCTTTCCCTGGGAAAGCTCTTTCAGTCCATTTTGATACGTCTTTTTTCGCCTGATCCAATTCTTTTTGTTTTGTATCTATCGTCTGCTTTGCTGCTGCAATCTGCGACTTTCCACTCGCGATCTTTTCTTTTGCCTGCGAAACCTGCGTCTCTCCATCGGTAATCTGCTTTTTGGCATCCTCAAGCTTCTGCTTCGATTCCGCTTTGCCATCATCCAGCTTTTTCTGCGCTTTCGCAAGTTTTTCATTTGCCTTATCTTCAAGTTCCGACTTCCGGATCTTTCCTCTTTCTTCTGTGATTGCTTCGATTCTCTTTTGGACGGTCTTTACTTTCTCTTTATATGCCTTCGTATAAGCAGTCAGATCTTTTGCACCTGCCACCTGTACGTACATTTCCGTATACACATCCAGATCAAAGGTTTTCCCGGAACCACTACGAATCCGCTTATCGTACCGGTTCCAATGGTTTGTGCTTCCTCGGCTCAGTGAAATGTAGTATGGGAATTTCCTTTTCCGACTACTTTTAATTCGTCCGTCTTCAATGTATCTGTCACCTTGTCATCTGTTCCGGACTGTAATTTTATCGTCTCGCCGATTTTATAATTCATCTGGTCATCAACCAGACATTCCCCTGCTTTTTCCGGCATACGTCCTTCCCTTACCGTGATCTTATTCATATCCTCCATCGCTGACATCACATGAAGTACATATTGCTTCTTATTCTTTATATTCAGGAAATCTGCACTGTAGGCACCTTCAGCCTTTTCCCACTCCCTTTACGTTTCCGACCGCACTTACATCCTCTTTCGTAATTCCAAGCGTACTGACAGCCTTAATGTCCATCAGATCCGATTCATCAAAATACGCATCTCCCGTAATTCTCATAGATGGTTCCGATGCCCGGATTCCAGAAAAGAACGCAACACCCAAAGCAACAATAAAAAGAATTGAAATAAAACGGCCAAAATTCCGTCGGATCTCCATGTAAAAATTCTTTCGTGTTATCTTTCTTGCCATCTGTTATCCTCACCTCTTTTGTCTTACCATTCTATGGTCTCAACCGAAACCGGCTGCGGATTTTCGATGATCTTATCAACCCGTCCGTTCTTGATCTTGATCACCCGGTCTGCCATCGGTGCTATTGCCGAGTTATGTGTGATCAGTATAACTGTCATACCATTGTTCCGGCATGTATCCTGAAGTAATTTCAAAATGGATTTGCCTGTATTGTAATCAAGCGCTCCCTGTTGGTTCATCACAGAGTAATAATTTCGGATTCTTCGCAAGTGCCCTTGCAATCGACACTCTCTGCTGTTCTCCTCCTGATAACTGAGCAGGAAAATTATCCAGACGGTCTCCAAGTCCTACTTCTTCCAATACCTCTTTTGCATCCATCGGATTCTTACATATCTGGAGTGCAAGCTCCACATTCTCCAGTGCCGTCAGATTCGGTATCAGATTATAAAACTGGAACACGAATCCGATATCATCTCTTCTATATGCAGTCAGCTGCTTCGTTGAATACGTAGCAATATCCTGCCCATCTACCAGCACCTGCCCCTCAGATGCCGTATCCATGCCGCCAAGAATATTGAGAACTGTGGTTTTCCCGGCTCCACTCGGACCAACAACAACTGCAAATTCTCCCTTTTTAATCTCAAAATCAATTCCTGCGGCCGCCATGATCTCAACTTCGCCCATCTGATATATCTTCTTAACATCTTTCAAAGTCACAAATTCACTCATGCATACTTCCTCCGTGTGCGTATATTCGTATGTCAATTATACCATGGAAACCATAGGGGCGATTTTCTATTTAATGCATTAAGCGGTTGATACCCGGCAAAGTCCTGCGTGCTGATTCAATCATGGAGTATTTCTAAAGCATAAAAAAGTCAAAAAAACATAACTCGCAAGCTCAAACAATGATTTTTTGACTGCTAACGGTCAATTTTGATGCTTAAGAAATACTAACCATGATCTCATATGCACGCAGCGGGACTCTCTTCCTTTTCTTCCTTACGTTATCGCATACTGTAATGATTCAATAGTGGAAGCGTAACCAGCGTGATACCGAAAGTGTACAAAAAATCCGGAAAATCAAGGCTTCCACCTCAACTTTCCGGCTGCACACAAAGGTTACAACCCTCTATTGAATTCATTATCATTGGCCAAGCACGACATGAGAAAGACTTGGTGCTCTGTTTGTCGCGTATATGGAGTGATGTTTAGAAAAACTTAGGTGTTCAAATCTCCGTTAAAGGCATGGAACGAATTGTTTGAGCGAAGCACCGAGTTATGGAGTGGAATGCAACATTTGCTGATTCACACCATTCCAGATTTTCTTCGGTTTTCCAAATTTCAGTCTCTTCATTTGTCCGACGAGTCCTTTTACCGCCTTTTGTAATCTTACATCATATCGAATCTTTCTTTTAAATCTCCAGTTTTTACCAGAGATGTATCATCCCATTCATCATGGATCAGCTTTCCGGCATCCTCTTCCATATGGATCTCATGGATGCGGACTTTCTTCTTTGTATCACCAACTGTGATCTCTACATAGCCATTTCTTGCGATTGGCTGATAGAGCTGTGAGATCTGATAGTTCTGCGGGTTATCCGGATAAAAATAGTTCTTACGGTCGAATTTGCACACTCTTGTAATATCACAATGTGTTAAGGCCGATTCCCATTGCATATTCTACAACTTGTTTATTTAATACCGGAAGTGATCCCGGCATACCGGTACATACCGGGCATGTATGTGTATTCGGTGCTCCTCCGAATGCAGTGCTGCATCCACAGAAAGATCTTCGTTTTGGTTGCAAGCTCAACATGAACCTCAAGTCCTATGACTGTCTCATATTGTTTTGCCATGACTATCTGTCCTCCTTTGCAAGTTCTGGTGCTTCATATGCCTTCGTCTGTTCAAATGTATATGCGGTCTGAATGATTTTGTTTTCTTCGAAACAATTTCCGATCAACTGCATACCTACCGGAAGTCCTTTGGAATCTCTTTCCTACCGGGATTGTGATTCCCGGAAGTCCTGCCAGGTTGACGGAAATCGTGTAAATGTCTCCAAGATACATTTTAATCGGGTCACTTAAGCTCTTTCCAAGTTCCGGTGCTGTCGTCGGAGCCGCCGGAGCTACGATCACATCATATTTTTCAAACGCTTTATCAAATGCTTTCTTAATTAACGCTTTTGTTTTCAATGCTTTCAGATAGTATGCGTCATAATATCCGGAGCTCAGAACGAAAGAACCAAGCATAATTCTTCTCTTTACTTCCGGTCCAAATCCTTCAGAACGAGTCTTTTTATACATATTGTGAAGTCCTTCATATTCTTCTGTACGGTAACCATATTTTCACGCCATCAAAACGTGCCAGGTTGGAACTTGCCTCAGCATCTGCAATAATGTAGTAAGCCGGAATCGCATATTTCACAAGACTTAAGTCAAATTCTTCTACAACTGCGCCTTTTTCTTCCAGGACCTTCACTGCCTGTAAAATATTTTCTTTCACCTCAGCGTCCAGTCCATCTCCAAAATAATCTTTCGGTATACCGATTCTCATGCCTTTTACATCATCTACCAGTGCAGATGTGAAATCATAGCTTTCGCGTTTGATCGATGTACTGTCCTTTGGATCATAGGATGCAATCGTCTCTAAGATTGTTGCACAGTCCGTCACATCTTTCGCAATCGGTCCGATCTGATCCAGAGAAGAGCCGTAAGCGATCAGACCATATCGTGATACAGCTCCATAAGTTGGTTTGATTCCGACTACGCCGCAGAAAGAACTTGGCTGACGGATGGACCCGCCTGTGTCAGATCCAAGTGCATATGGTGCTTCTTCTGCTGCCACCGCTGCACAGCTTCCCCCGGAAGATCCCTCCCGGAACATGCTCTAAGTTCCATGGGTTCTTTGTCGGTCCGAAATATGAAGTCTCTGTCGTACTTCCCATGGCAAATTCATCCATGTTCGTCTTTCCTAAGATAACTGCTCCTGCTGCTTCCAGATTCTTAACTGCCTCTGCGGTAAACATCGGTTGGAAGTTGCCGAGAATCTTCGAACTGCAGGTTGTGAGCATTCCTTGCGTACACATGTTATCTTTGATCGCCACCGGTACACCTGCAAGCGGTTCTGTAAGTGTTCCGTCATCGATTAATTTCTGAACTTCTTCGGCGCGTTTTAATGCGCCCTCTTTATCCAGCGTCACAAAACTATTTACATCTTTTTCTACTTTTTCAATCTGTGCAATGGAGGCTTTCACGGCTTCCGTAACTGAAATTTCTTTTGCTTTTGATTTTCTTTCCGAGTTCCACTGCTGTCAGACTCATAATATCCATAACCGTTTTCCTCCTATCCGATCGTCTTTGGTACTTTGAAGCTCTGGTCTTTTTCCAACGGTGCATTCGCCAGTGTCTCCGCACTGCCGTCTCCATTTGTCACGACATCTTCCCGGAATACATTCTTCACCGGAAATACATGTGACATTGGCTCGATTCCATCCGTATCCAGTTCATTTAAAGTATCTATATAATCTAACATTTTTTCCATATCTGCTTTGGCATCTTCTTTTTCCTGACCGGATAATTCCAGTTTTGCAAAGAATACCAACGTATTCTATGGTCTCATCTGATATTTTGTTTGCCATCTTTCTGCTCCTTCTTTCCTGATGTTATCAATTCCCTATACTTTATATTCAGTAAGCTTATCTGTTATAAAAAAGCCATAATAATCTGTTGATGCAATCTGTTCTGACGGTGTAAGCCTTATTTTCAAGTCTTCTGACACTTCCATTGTTGCATTTTCCGGAATTACCAGATAATGGAATGTCTCTCCGTCTATTCCATCTTCCGACAGACACTGGCTCCATGAATTTATTTCTTCCTGTTCGTCCGAATAAATAATTACATCCACATTTCCAGCCCCTGATACACCGCTGAGATCATATATTCCCGGTTCGAGATTTCTTCCAGCCGTCAACGTTTTTCTGACCTTTGATATCCACTGATTCTGTGAGCGGATTACTCTGTCCGGCCGTTTCCATTGCCTCCACATCCTGTGCATTATCGGTATGCAGTTTTACTGTTGTCCTACAATTTAATGTAAGATGCGCTCCTTTATAAAGACCGATATCCTTAATCTTGTCTTTCTTGCCCTCGGTATATTCATACAGATAGATGCTGTTCTCAGGATCATCGATCTGTACGGTGTCATAGTCATCTTGCGGTGTCACTGTATAGATTCCTCCGGGATCTCCACACCTGCCACATAATTGCCGGAAGCAAGTTCATAGTCTGCACTTTCTCCTTCTTTCGAGATTTCCCGAGTCACATACTGATAATGATCATAGTCTGTTTCATCCGTATCATTTGTCTTTTGATCTCCCGTATCCTGAAATACACCTTGAACTGCATCTCCAACTGCATATTCTATATCGTACTTATGTTCCTCATAGAGATTACCCAAAACTGCAATCACGATAATTGCCAAAATCACTATTTTCAATGGTCTTCTCCGGTTTGTAATATCCGGAGTCTGCACATCTTTCTCCGTTTTTCCCGGTCATATCAGACTCATTCATACGGTAGCCTTGTTTTCCGTAATCTCTTTTTTATGATTTGTCCCTTTGTGATTTATTTCCCTGTGATCTGCTTTCCTGTCCGGTCTGTGTTTTCTTTCTCCTCATGTACATGTGTAAGCGGCATTCCGTCACAATCACTCCGGTTGATCCGGTAATTCTTATCCGATGTGCTGTTATCAAGCCCACATTCCGTACAGATTCCTCTACTGTTTAACTTTCCTCCGCATAAACTACATCTTTTTCCAAACATATGATTTTCCTCTCATGACATGTTATCACCGGTATCATATCTATTATACCTTACTCCCCCGCTATGGCTCCAGTCTGCTTAAGTCTCTTGGGAATAATGTTGTTTCTCTTACATTGTCTTCTCCTAATAACTGCATCGTCAGACGTTCCAGTCCGATTCCAAGACCTCCGTGCGGCGGCATTCCGTGCTTAAATGTCGCAAGATACTGTTCCATTCCTTCTTCTGTCATTCCCCTTGCCGCAATCTTGTCTGTCAGCATCTTATAGTCATGAATACGCTGTCCGCCGGTCGTAATCTCCAGTCCTCTGAACAACAGGTCAAAGCTTAATGTATATCTTGGATCTTCCGGATCATCCATAGCATAGAACGGACGCTTCTTAGATGGATAATGTGTAACAAATACAAAATCACTTCCCCACTCTTCTTTCGCATAACGTCCGATCAGTACTTCTTCTTCCGGCTCAAGGTCGAATGGATTTCTCATCTTATGGTTGTATTTCTCTGCAACAATTTCTTTGATATCTGCAAATTTCACTGCCGGGATCTGACTCACATCAGGGAGTTCAACCCCCAATACTTTTAACTCTCTTGCATAATCTTTTTTTCAGCAATTCCATCGCATACTGGAGGAATCCTGTCTCCATTGCCATGATGTCTTCAAATCCATCAATATAACCCATTTCAAAATCAAGACTGGTATATTCGTTCAGGTGGCGCTTTGTGTTATGTTTCTCTGCACGGAATACCGGTGCAGTCTCAAAGACTCTGTCAAACACGCCGACCATCATCTGCTTATAGAACTGTGGACTCTGCGCCAGCACTGCCGGTCTGTGGAAATATTCCAGTTTGAAAATGTTGGCTCCCCCCCTCGGCTCCTTTTCGCTCCGATCTTCGGTGTATGGATCTCTGTAAATTCCTGACTGTAGAGGAAATCTCTGAATGCTCTTGTAAGTCCTTCCTGGATTCTGAATTTGGCACGCTCCCGGATATTTCTAAGGAAATGGAACGATAGTTCAGTTTTGCTTCCAGAGATGTGTTCAGTTTCCATTTGAAATTGCAAGCGGCATCATCTCGTCTTCCGGCTCACTTAAGATTTTTACGTTCTCCATACGGATTTCAATTCCATTTGGTGCTTTTTTCATTCTCTTCTAAGACGCCTTCTACTTCGACAGTTGCTGCTTCTTTGATGTCTTTCAGTTCGAAATCAGCACTGCCTTCTTCATAGACACACTGAAGCAGACCTTCTCTTTTTTCTTAAGATCACAAATGCAACAGTTCCCATATCACGGATCGTATGCACTGCTCCGTTGACTTTTACCTTTTGCTCCTACGGGGTTCAAACAGTTCGCTCCGTCCCTTTAACGGGAAGTCAAACTGCCTAAGAACTTCTACACATCGCGCCAAAATACGCATCAAACACAATACCAAGTCTTTCTCATGTCGTGATTGGCTGATAATGAATTCAATAGATGGATTGTAACCGTTGTGTAGCAGGAAAGTTGTGGTGAAACCATTGATTTTCCGGCTTTTTTGTACACTTCCGGTATCACAAAGGTTACGGTTCCTCTGTTTAATTATTATGGCATGCGAAACCTCAGGAATAAAACTACAAGGTCCCGGCCTGTGCATACGGACTCATGGTTGGAAATTCTTAAGTAAAAAAGTTGACCGTTTGCTCACAAAAATCCACTGTCTGAGACGAATGTCGAGTTTGGATTTTGTGAGCTCGTTTTTAGGTCAACTTTTTTGCTTTAGAATTTCCCCCATTTCCCCATGTGGGAGTCAGCACAGGTGACAGCCGCCATGATGCATTAAATAGAAATCAATTCTAAAATTGAAACTCCTCTGCCTCTTTCCCTATCTGACACAACAAACACCCATGCATGCATTAAATGGTTAATTCATATTCATATTTTCTGCAAAGGCTCATTAAATGTCTCAGGAATGTTTTATATTCTTCCTGAATCTCGGATCTACATCCGTGGCTCTTTTTTCAATGATTTCAAGTTCTCTTTCGAGAACAAATACATCTCCTCCGGTCTGAGCTTTTACTTCTGCTACATGTTTCCCACACTCCATGCGTTTCAGAAACAGTGGTTTCATCTGTGTATCCACCGCATCAATACCTGCACGTACTTCTTCCAATGTCATAACTTTTTTTCCTCTCTTACTATCAACATATACGATCGGCATACCAGAATATCTTCTATAATAAAACTCCCTGTCTGTCCAGTTCTGCTCTGATCTTTCTTATATCTGCTTCGCCGTATTCTGCCTGTACAGCGGCGCCACTCCGGCCAATGTCCGGTGGCAAACAGGTTCCCATAACCCTTACTACCGCAAATGCTGTTTCATCTGCAGATATCATCCTTCCGGCCGCATACAGATTCCCGATATTATCTGACTGCAAAGCCCCAAGTGCTATATCGAACCAGCTTCCTTCTTTTACATCCATATATGTTGCCATCTTATCTGTATCTTTGTGGATCTCCGGCTTCCATCCGCCTCTTGCCACACCATCTTCACATTTTTTTTTCTGTTCAGTACATCTTCCGCTTTTTATCATCGACTTTCCTTTGATCCTTCTTGTCTCACGGAAACCGATAGACGGACCGCTCATCGTCAGTTCACATTGCTCCATCCCCTTAAGATATCTGCGGAATGCCTCTACATAATACAACACCTGTCTTCTGGTGTCCAGTTCCATCTTCGTAAGTTCCTGACTGCTAAGCCCGGTCGGCATAACACTTGGAAGTAATACTGCTACCTGATTCGATCCTTCTCTTTTAAGAATAAATCCTTTTTCTCGCGTGAGATGCTGGATTCTTGCTTTTTTGCCTTGATCACGGCCTGTTCTACAGCTTCCGAGTCAGATCACAGGATATATTAACGCCACTTAACCGAAATGGAAGAGTTGCAGCCTGTACATTTCCCTCTTCATCCCGCCAGACGTATTCTCAATGATACAGAGCAGTTAAAATACAGCATGTTAAAATACAGTTCTTTGCAGACAGGAACTCTGAAACTAGGCATGTTATGGATTGGAGGTTATCTGAATCTTCCACAGCTGATCACGGATTATCATGACCGACATCCACTTGTCACCTGCCATCTTGATGTAGAAGGAAGCAAAACACTGTTTCATATGCTTAAAGCAAGAGATTTGCATGCAATCTTCATCATCGGTTCTGAAAAACAGCTGCGAAACCAGTCAGTCTGATATTGTAATACAGCTTGCCTCCAACAATCTGGCCATTGGATTTTCTTCAAACTCAATTGCAGTCCGGTTAAAGAATCCGGGATGTAAGATCGTGCCGCTTGAAGTTACTTTATCAAGACCGATCTACTATGTAACACACAAAGATATGCTGAATTATCCGACCATTCATTCCTTTACAGACTTTATAAAAGACAGATTTCAGCCAGATAAACCAATACCGTAAAATGACTTGCGGATTTCTCTCTTCACCAGTTATAATAAACAGAAGAGAATCTATCTTTGGGGGATTATTATGATAAAAACATTGTTCAAACACATTTCAAAATACTACAAGGACACTTTTGTCCTGGCCATCGCAGGTGTTGCTGTCGGCGTCCTTGTCGGACTCGTTGATGCAGCATTCGGGCTGGGACTTAATGCCTGTACCGCTATCCGGACGAAATACTTCTGGTATCTGATCTGGTTCCTGCCTCTTGGCGGTGTCTTCATCTGGTTCATCTATCACCAGTTTGGCAAATCTGTCGCCAATGGTATGAAGATGGTCTTTCACGTCGGCCTTGGTAAAAACACCAAACTTCCAATCCGTATGGTGCCACTATCCGTCATCGGAACCTGGACAACACACCTGTTTGGAGGAAGTGCCGGACGAGAAGGTGTTGCTGTTCAGATTGGTGCGGCTGTTTCTAATAATATAGGACGTCTGGTCGATAAGACTATTGATATCGAAAACAGCCGGAAGATGTTCTGATCACTGGTATGGCTGCCGGATTTTCCGGACTTTTCTGTACTCCGCTTGCTGCAATCTTTTTTTGCATTGGAAGTACTGGTTGCCGGAAAACTTGAATATCATGCTTTGATTCCAGCAACGGTAGCCTCCATCAGCGCTGCATTTACATCCAGAACACTCGGGCTTCGGAAATTCCATATTAATATACTGGAAACCTTGAATTACCACCCTTCTACCTACAATGCCGTTTTACTCTTAAAACTGGCTGCGATGGGACTGGTCTTTGGTATCGTTGGTTCTTTATTTGCTCTGATTCTTCGGTATCTGCGTTTAAAATTCGCTTTCCGTTTTTCTTCGCCTGTAAAAAGGTTCTGATTATGGGATCTGTTGTCGCAGTTCTTATGATGATCTTTCATCAGGAAGATACTCCGGAACAGGCTCTAACCTGGTTGCTCTGTGCTTTGACGGTATTACAGACGATATATATGCTTATGACTGGATTCTTAAGATGGCTCTTACGATTCTGACACTTTCCTCCGGATTCATCGGCGGTGAAGTTGCACCTCTGTTTTCCATCGGTTCCTGCTTAGGATATGTACTTGGACCGGTATTCGGATTTGATCCGATGTTCGGTGCAGCTCTTGGATTCGCTTCCGTGTTCTGCAGTGGATCAAATACTTTGCTTGCAGCTATCCTGGTCGGCGTGGAAAGTTTCGGATATAATATGCTCCCATTCTTTTCGGTTGTATGTTTTGTATCGTTTATCTTTAACTTTAATAATTCGATCTTTACAGCACAGAGAGTTGCATTTACACATCCTGTACGGCATCAGCAGTTGAAACAGCGGATTGCACCAAAGGGAAATTAACGTATTAGCATATACATAGTAGTTCCTGCAAGTGGCAATGTATCTTACATACTTTGTATCTACAGGACTTACCACTGGCAGCTCTTTACGAATGCATGGCAATAAAAAATAAGTGTACATCCTTCCACCGAAAGAATTGTACACTTATTTTTATTTTCTTATTTCAATCTCAATTTCTTATAACACAACTTCCGTGTCTTCCAGAACCTGCCTCAGACTCCTATGCCATGATTGGCTTCAGTGCCTCAGCAAGCTTGTCCTTCTCAGCCTGTGCCTCAGCAAGATCATTACCAAGTGTTGTGTAGTAAATCTTAATCTTAGGCTCTGTTCCTGAAGGACGTACGATAACTGTCTCATTGTTCTCAAGCTTGTAAACTAATACATTTGCTACAGGAAGTCCTGTTTCTTCTGTCTTAGTATAATCTGTTACTTCTGTTACCTTGTATCCAGCGATCTCTGCCGGTGCATTCTCACGCAGGTTCTGCATGATTCCAGACATCTTGTCCATTCCACTGAGTCCAGGGAATTCAAAGCTGTCTACTTTGTTCAGGTAACGTCCGTACTGTGCATAGATCTCTTCCATTCTCTGTTTCAGGGAACTTCCGATGCTTCTGTAGTATGCAGCCATTTCACAGATCAGCATAGATCCGATAACAGCATCCTTGTCACGTACATATGGTCCTGCAAGGTATCCGTAGCTCTCCTCAAATCGAAGATAAATCTGTCTACTTCATCTGCTGCTTCAAGCTGTGCGATCTGATCGCCGATCCACTTGAATCCTGTAAGTACGTTTCTTAATTCTACTCCGTAATGAGCTGCTACTGCATCAGCAAGTGGTGTAGATACGAGAGATTTGACTGCTACTGTTTTTCAGGCATTGTACCTTTCTCGATACGTCCTGCATATGTAATCCAGAAGAAGTACTCCGACTTCGTTACCGCTTACTAATTCATAAGATCCATCCGGGCATTTCATTGCAATACCAACACGGTCTGCATCCGGGTCAGTTGCAAGCATTAAGTCTGCACCTGTTTCTTTTGCAAGGTTTAATCCAAGCTCCAGAGCTGCAAAGATTTCCGGGTTCGGATAGCTGCAGGTGGTGAAGTATCCGTTCGGATATTCCTGTTCCGGAACGATTGTGATATCTGTAATTCCGATATCTTTTAATACCTGAGTTACAGGTACAAGTCCTGATCCGTTTAACGGGCTGTAAACCAGTTTCAGTCCTGCTGTCTTGCAGAGACCCGGACGAACCTGACGGGATTCGATTGCATCATAAAGTGCTCTCTTACAGTCATCTCCTACAAAACGGATCTTTCCCTGTTCTACGCCTTCTGCGAAGGACATATATTTCACACCTGTAAGTATATCGGTTTTCTGAATCTCTGCATATACGATGGCAGCCGCATCGTCGGTCATCTGGCATCCGTCCGGACCGTATGCTTTATATCCGTTGTACTTTGCCGGGTTATGAGAAGCTGTTACCATAATACCTGCATTGCATTCATAGTAACGTGTTGCAAAGGAAAGTGCCGGTACAGGCATCAGTGCGTCGTAAATTCTGACTTTGATACCATTTGCTGCCAGTACGCCTGCTGCTGTTTTTGCGAATACATCGCTCTTGATACGGCTGTCATAGCTGATGGCTACCGTCTGGTTTCCGCCCTGTGTTTTTACCCAGTTTGCAAGACCCTGTGTTGCCTGGCGAACTACATAGATATTCATACGGTTGGTTCCGGCTCCGAGAACTCCGCGAAGTCCGGCTGTTCCAAATTTCAGCGCTACCGCGAAACGTTCCTTGATCTCTTCATCATTTCCTTCGATTTTGGACAATTCCGGCTTCAGATCTGCATCTTCAAGATCTGCTGCAAGCCAGCGTTTGTATTCTTCCTGATACATCTTTTATCACTCCTACTTATTTCTTTTCCGGGTTTTTGTATATTTTCACAACAAACCTATTAATAATATACCATTTTTATACTTTCAGGCAATAAATGTACTGTAAATTATGTGAAAACTTTTCGTCATTTTTCTCAAAAATCAGAAAAAAGGCGGAGGGCACATTTTCTGTGCTGTTTCCGTCTTTTTTTTCTGAAATTCCAAATTTTTTCTATTGATATGTTTTATTTATCTACCGACATCATATTTTCTACGATTGAACTTCCGACCTCATATACCATATTGGAATCTTTAAGCTGTACATAACGGTTATCACCATTTACATTTCCAACATAGACAGTACACGTCTTCTTATCCCCTGAAGTACTATCCTTATAAGTTGCCGTTACCGTAATCCGGTTTGCTTCATCCAGACCATATTTTGCAAGATCTTTTACATTATAATCTGCACACTGGGTAAGTGAGATGGTTCCCCATCCGCCTGCCAGTTCGGCCCGCTCTTTCTTTTTTTCTTATAAGTCGTAGTCTTACCGTTTTGTGTTACCTCTACCTTCTTAAGGTTTCCACTGCTGATCGATGGCAGTGTGTCATTCTCCGTCAGAGATGACAGGTCGAATACAAGATCCGATACCAGTGTACCTGAGATGGTATACACCGCATCCGAATCCTCGATCATTGCATAATAATTGTCTCCGGCCGCATTACCAATCTGAATCGTTCCTTTGGTTCCGTCCTTTGCTGCGTAGGTAACAGTGTAATCCGGACTGTCCAGTCCATAGTCTGATTTTTCATCCGGATCACTTAACTTGCGGACTGCCGTAAGTCCTGTGATTTCTTTTCCCGTACTCTTGATCGTGCTCTGGTTCAGACGTACTCCGTCATCCTCATCGTATACCCATTCGCCATTCTCTTTGGTAAAGCTCATCTTACTTCCGCCGCTTTCATAGGCAAATGACTTCAGACTCTTTACATCTACCAGGCTGACTTTTTCTTTGTCTTCTTTTGCCTTCTTCTGCCTGTCACTGTGACTGTTCCATGCTTTCAGACCTCCGTACAGTACCAGCAGTACAGCAAGCACGACCACCATGATGAGCATTGTCTTTTTCTGTTTCATCAAAGTTCCCCTTTTCTGTCCATAAATATTCTTAATTTACGCTTTTCTTCTCTTCCACCAGCGCATGAATCCATAGATCAGAATTACAAGCGGAATTCCGAAGATTGTCAGGATGCTGATGATTCCCGCATGCTGCATCGTGTTGTTACTTACTTCCAGGCTCTTTGCCTTGATTGCTACGTTCTTTGTCTTGTCAAAGTTCGCTGTCACCGCGTTCATGAACAGGTCCAGGTTCTCCAGTGTTGTATACGTATCTGTAATCTGCGAATCGATCATGCTTTCAGAAGAAATCACTGTCAGACGGCTGGTCTTTGTCGCATCAGACGAGCTGTCTTTGGAAGAACTGCTGTCGGACGAATCGTCGGATGTGATCTGCTCGGTTGCGACTGCTCCCAGTGTATAGGTTCCTTCTTCCTGCTTATCCTCTGTCACGGCATAAGAATTATCGGATGTCTGCATAAATGCCGTTGTTGTGATCGTATCTCTTGCCGGATCTGTTGTAATCAGACCGTGTGCATTGATCATCAGTACCATCTCTGATTCCAGATTATTGGCCAGATCATCTGTTGCTGTGATCTCAGGAAAGATATAATAGTAGTTGCCCTGGTAGCTTCTCTGCATATCCGCAATGTAAACCATCTGCTTCCTGCATACCATATTCTTTCAGTACTTCATCCAGGTTCGGTGTCTCATCCTCAGAATCTCCAAGAATGATAAATACCTTTCCGCCCTTTTTTCAGGTAATTCAGAAGTAATGTTTTCTCATCATCTGAAATGTCTTTTGATGGGGCATCCATAAATAACAGATCACAATCGTCAGGAATTTTACCTGTCATCATCAGATTTACTTCATCTGTCGTCAGGTTATTCTTACTGAACAGTTTCGTCACAGAATCTGAAAATGTTGCTTCCCCATGTCCGGTTGTATAATATATTTTCTCTGTCTGTTCACTTGTAACCGAATTGATCGCACTTGTGAACTGGCCTTCTCCGTCAAATTCGGATGCAGAACTGCTTCCTGTCGTATAGTAGGAATAAGAATCCGAAACTAAAATATCATCAAAAGAAACGGATTTCGTTTTCCGGTATCTTTACAGGAGATTACGATCGTATTCTTATCGACTCCCGCTTTCGTAAGTGCTGCCGGATGCAGAACAGGATCGATCCATTTTACACTGATCTTATCGGACAGCGCCGTATATTTCTTAATGAATGATTTGATCCTTGTATCTGTCGAATCTTTCTCTGCATAGATTTTAAATGTTACTTTTTTATCCAGTTTGTTCAATGCCTTTTTACTGGTCTTTGATACTCCGTAAATGTTGTTATCACTGATATCTATGCTCTTAACATTCTCCGGAAGCTGACCTGCGATCAGATTGACAACGATCACCATGCAGATCACAAGTGCGATCATTCCCACACTGTAACTTCCGTTTTTCGATGATGCACTCCGGAATGACTTCTTGATTTTTTCTAACATTATGCTCCTCCCTAACTCCAACGTCTCTTCTGAATCATCTGCATCGTCAAAAGAAGAACAAGACGATCAGTGACAGGTACAATATAATCCCGCTCACATCCAGAAGATGGTTATCGGCAATATTGGAAAATACTTCTGTCAGTTCCAGTTTGCCAAGTACTGTGGAAAGCAGACTTTCAAACACTGTTTTCTTTACAAAGTAAGTAATCAGTGTTCCTGCCAGTACGATCAGCTCCAGTACCCCGCTGATCACGACATTTTCGTCATATTCAGACTGCAAGTACGACCAGCGTCAACAACACCGCAACTGCCAATGTATTTGCCCATGCTGCCGAAGGGATAAAGTTCAGGATGCCGCTCCAGAGATAAGTCAGAAGCAGGATACCGAATGCGCCGATTGCCGCAATGATCACACTTTCTGTCAATGAAGAGACAAACATTCCAATGGAAATATATACGCATCCGAGTAAGAAGAACACAAGGATTGCCAAATAGTCTACCTTAATGTATGCCGTCCCTTGCGCTTTAATGATCAGTGGAAAGATCAGATAGACCACACACGGTACAGCCGTGATCGTTACCATTGCAAGATATTTTCCAAGCACGATCTCGAACAGGCTGACCGGTGCTGTCAGTAACATCTGATCCGTCTTATTCTTCTTATCTTCTGCAAAGCAACGCATCGTCAGGATCGGAATTGCTACCAGGTATACGAACAGAATCCCTGACAATACATAAGAAAAATACGGATATCCATAGTTCAGGTTATACGCCAGGAAATAGATTCCCGTATAAGCTACCAGGAAAGCGATAAATACATATCCTATCATAGAATGAAAAATAGGATCTTAACTCTCTTTTATAAATAGCTCTCATCTTACTTCTCCTCCTTTATCATTCTATTGCCTGACCCTTGTGTCAGCTCCAGGAATATCTCTTCCAGTGTTGTCTTACTCTGATTCAGGGTAAGCATCGGTACATCTGCATGGGAAAATACAAGGAATAACTCTTCTCTGATATCTTCCCCGCCTTTTGCTATAATCTGCGCAGTTGTAATGCTGCTCGCACTGGTGCGGTATTTTTACTTCTTTGATCTTTCCTGTCCGGCGGATAATATGATCCATCTCATCCCTGGAAGCCTTTGCTTTCACCTCTATCTGACCTTTGCCACTCATCATATTCTCCAGATTCTCGGTCGTATCACTGGCAACCAGCTTTCCTCCTGATATGATCATGATATAATCGCAGACTTCACGGACTTCCGCCAGAATATGGGAACTCAGGATTACCGTATGTTTCTTCGCAAGCTGACGGATCAGTTCACGGATCTCTATGATCTGTTTTGGGTCAAGTCCTACTGTCGGCTCATCCAGGATAATGATCTCCGGAATCCCAGAACTGCCTGTGCAAGTCCGACTCTCTGCTTATAACCTTTTTGACAGGTTCTGGATCAGCCTGTTTTCTACGGCTCTCAGCTTTGCAAGTCTTATAACCTCTTCTATCTGCGATTCTCTTTTGTCTTTTTAATTCCTTTTAATTCAGCGGCAAATTCAGATATTCCCGCACCGTCATTTCCATATATAACGGCGGGATTTCCGGCAGATAGCCGATATTCTTCTTGGCCTCTTCAGGCTCTTTCAAAATGTCATGTCCGTCGATCAGCACCTGTCCTTCTGTAGCTCCCAGGTAACCGGTCATGATGTTCATGGTAGTCGATTTTCCGGCGCCGTTAGGTCCTAAGAATCCATAGATTTTACCGGATTCTACGGTGAAATTCAGATGATCTACCGCCAGATGGTTACCATAACGTTTGGTAAGATTCTTTACTTCTATCAAATTTCCTTCCTCCTGTTAAACTCAATCTGTTAACAATATAAGGGGATGTTTGAAAAGTATGTGGAAAAAATATGTTTATTTAGTGAATTAAAGTTCAGTGGTTGAACAAAAATATCAGAACGGCTTCCCGGACGCAAAAACAGAACCAATATCTTCCCAAGCGGCTCCGCTCACTTCATTCGAAGTCGCCTTTTGTGAAGAATTGGTTCTGTTTTTTCTGTTATTGAATTGCCTTGTTATTTTTGTTTCAACACGATTACCCGCGTGTTTTGTGCTATATCCGGTAATTTTATTATAGTTTTTTATGATATATGAGGAAGTTTCTTATATTAAGACATAAAATTTTTCCTCTATAGTCAATTGATTTCTGACATTATTTATATTCCATTTTCTCTCTGCTTCCTTAAAAATCCTTGATATATCCGGCTGCTTTGGTGATTCCTTTCAGCACGTTGGCCGCGCTTCTTTTACGTCTTCTTCCAGAATAATGCCTTTGGAAACTGCTTTTACGATGTCATCTACGGTCCCGGAACTGCCCGGCATGATCAGATCGTTACCTGATGCGATGGCGTGTGCCGGATCGCCGTATTTTCTTCCGGTTGCGAACCAGTCGGTCATGACGAGGCCGTCGAATCCCCATTCATTTCTCAGAACCTGTGTCAGCAGACGGTAACTGTTATTGACGTATTTGCCATTTACCTTATTATAACTGCTCATCACGGCTCCTGGATGTGACTCTTTGACTGCAATTTCAAATCCTTTCAGATAAATTTCCCTGAGTGCTCTTTCATTAACGTTAGCATTCGTCTTATTACGGTTGTCCTCCTGATTATTACAGCAAAAATGCTTTAATGTAACATAACAGCCCCGGTTCCTCTGAACTCCTTTTGTAATTGCTGCCGCAAATTTACCCGTAAGTAACGGATCTTCGGAAAAATATTCAAAATTACGTCCACATAAAGGGTTGCGATGTATATTCATGCCCGGCGCAAGCCAGTAGGTTACACCATAGGCTTCCATCTCTTTTCCCACTGCATTTCCGACTTCTCCGGCAAGTTCCAGATTCCAACTCGATGCAAGTGAAATCCCCACCGGAAATGCCGTTGTAAACTGATACAGAAGATTTTTGCTGTCCGGATTACCAAGCATTACTTTTCTTTACCGGTTCCGGAAGATATTTCATAAAAGAGATATTCGGTTCTACTCCTTTTACCTTACCTGTTATAGATACAGACGATATCTTATGAAGCCTGAGTCCCGCAGGTCCATCCGCCATAACGACATTCGGAATTCCCTTTGCAGTCAGGTTTCCCGTCGTCACGCCTGCTGCTCCCGGTGCTTCAAAAACCGCTGGCCTGACAATCCGCCACCTACTACCAGCTCTGCCATGTCTCTTAGAGTCAGAGACTCCATAATTCTGTCCGTCTCTTCTGAAGAATAAATCTCCATCGGGCCATACTTGTGATCTACTTTCCCGATAATTTCCGGTTCGATCAGAAAACTCTGAATCTTTTCCACATCATCAATGACCACATCACAGGTTCTTCCCCAGTTCTGTCTGCAGTCACATGTCGCATGAAGAACTTCCTTTTCTTCCTGTCTTTCAATCTCTGTCACTTTTATCGGTGCTTTACAGATATGAGAATGTTTTTCTGTAATTATTTCCGTTTCCAGCTTTAGTATTCCACATACTCTTGTATTCCTGCTGGAGTTACCAATCCGCACGACATATTCACCCGGTTCCAGAACGGTAGCAGCATCTTTTTCCCTGTAACTTGTAAGGTTGCGCAAATCAAATTGTAATACGACCCGTTCTTCCTCTCCCGGTTTCAGATCCTTTGTCTTGGCAAATGAAGTTAATCGCTGTGCTTCTTTTTCAGTTCACTATCCGGACAGCTTACATAGATCTGTACTACTTCTTTTCCGCTGTATGCTTCGCCTTTATTTTTTACATCTACGGAGATCTCGACGGTAGATTTTTCCAGCCTCATACCTGCAAGATGCATTTCGAACTCTGTATACGATAGGCCATATCCAAACGGATATCTTGGTGCTACATGAAATGTATCAAAATACCGGTATCCGACATAGATTCCTTCCCGGTAATACTCTTCATCCAGATTCCCATTCAAATAGCTGTAATCATCTGCCGCCGGATAGTCCCGGTAATGCTTTGCCCATGTATCTGTAAGTTTCCCGGACGGCGTATGCTTTCCGCAGACTATATCCGCAACTGCCTGACCGCCCATTGTTCCAAGCTGTCCCATGAAGATCACCGCATTGATGTTCGGAATTTCATGCAGAAAATTCAGGTCAAACTGCCCTCCTACATTGATCACTACGATCATATGCTCATATTGTTCCGCGCAAAACGTCAGATTTACCCGTTCTATCTCTGCCAAACCGTATTCGTTTTCGTTAAGCTTACGGTCTGCGCCTTCTCCTGCCTGTCTGGAAATCACGTAGATACAGGTATCGGTCTCTGATTTTTCTACATCTTCCTGTAGCACTGCTCTTCCATATGGATAGCGGTATGGACTGCTCATCAGATTCATAAAATCTGACAAATTCTTCGGACTTAGTTTCTTGCGAATTCTTCTGCGTACGCGCGTTCTCCTTCCTGAAAACTCTGATCATAATCATCAATCCAGTCCATCGTTGTAATCTTAAATCCCGCATGTTCCATTCCTTCCAGAATTGATACCACATGTCTTTCATTGACCTCTCCCCGAACCGGTTCCCCCTTTGATCGTCATTTTGGCACCGGCTCCATATAACGCAAGCTTTCCGTGATTTATTTTCGGATTTACAGGAAGGCATCCGTCATTCTCCAGCAGTACGATTCCCTCCACCGCAGCCTCATATGCAAGCTTTTTTCCGGCTTCTTCCAGCGGCGTTACTGCATCGGTCAGTGCAGCTTTATGAATGCTTCTTGTTCTCATTGTAATTATGCCATCCTTTCTATTTTCCGGATGATGGCATATATGGACGCAATGCTCCTGCCACATTACTGATCGGCATTGTCTGAAGCCACACTTTTTCCAGGACCGTGAATTACTGTATTAAAAATTCCTTCTCCGCCAAATAACATATTCTTTACACCCGGAACACTTTTGATCTCCATTTGGCAGGATGCAGTCATTGCTGCAAGATGTCCGGTATCTACTACGATTTCCTGATCGTCACGCAGTTCATATTCTACAACATGACCGTCAAATTCCACGAATACCGTTCCGCGTCCCGTTACTTTCTGCATGACAAATCCTTCTCCGCCGAATAATCCCGAACTGAATTTCTTATTAAAGAATACCGACAATTCCACCTCCTGCCTCACTTGCAAGGAATGCACTCTTCTGAAATACCATCTCCTGTCCCGGTCCGATTTCGAACGCTTTGATCGATCCCGGGAAACAAGATGCAAATGCGATCATCCCGTTACCGCCTTCTGCGGTATAGATATTCTGAAATATATGCTCTCCGGAGAACATCCTTCCGAATGCTTTTTACCTATTCCTCCGTTTGTCGTTGTCTCCATCTTCATATTCGGTGACATCCAGGACATACCGCCGCCCTCTGTAATCATCTTTTCCCCACCATCAAGATAACAATGACTACCGGTAACGTTTCGCCCTGAATTTCGTATCTCATAAATTGATACCTCCTGATATTATTTATACATCTTTAAATTCGTTTCTTAAATTGTATTAACAATATTATAGCATTCTGGGTTCTTTTTTCTACAATTAGTATTTCATTTACTGAGGAATTTATCATCGTGGCTTATCCAGGTCCATGAGAAAGTTTGTATGCTGTTTGTTGCTGGATGTCACGATGCAGAAGTTCTAAGGCCGTCCGAATCTGTCACTGACAAACCATCCACAATAAGCTGCCAGTAACAGGTTATATAAACACACTTCCGGTATTTAATTATTATGACATGCGAAGGAATAAATGAAGGTACATTTCTGTGCTGTCTTTACCATGGTTCCGAATGCACAGAAATGTACCTTGTATTTTTATTCCGGCCGGTGATAGCCGCCATGATGAATTAAACACCAAGCGTCTCTACAAATTTCAGGAACGCCTTCCGTCCCTCCTCCGTACACTTATAAACACCAGCATCCTCCAGCACATGCACAAAGACTTCTCCGACCTTTTTTCAGAATCTCCATCACATTTGCTTCCGTGATTTCTTCATATTTGGAGCTGAATGTTTCCGCCCAGTCTGCATGTTTGGCAATTTTTTCGTTGCTTCTGATATCTTCATGATTTGCCAGATAGTCTGCCAGGATCTCCAGTTCTTCTTTCAGTCTGGATGGAAGGACTGCCAGTCCCATTACTTCGATCAGGCCGATGTTTTCTTTCTTGATGTGATGATACTCAGCATGCGGGTGATATACCCCAGTGGATGTTCTTCTGTCGTAATATTATTACGCAAGGTAAGATCCAGTTCGAACATGCCGTTCCGCATTCTTGCGATCGGTGTGATCGTATTGTGTGGCTCTCCGTCTGTCTCGGCATAGATGAATGCATCTTCATCTGTATAGTTTCTCCAGCATCTGAGGATATGATCCGCCAGATCTATCAGGCGTTTCTCATCTTTGTGACGGATACGGATGACAGATAACGGCCATTTTACGATTCCAGCCTCAACATCTTCATATCCCGGGATTGTAATTTTAATCTCGATCGGAGCTTTTGCCATTGCAAATGTATAATGTCCGCCCTGGAAATGATCGTGAGTTAAGATAGAACCTCCAACGATCGGAAGATCGGCATTCGATCCAAGGAAATAATGAGGAAATAATTTTACGAAATCAAATAATTTCTCAAACGCTTTCTTATCAATCTTCATCGGAATATGCTGTCCATTAAATACGATACAATGCTCGTTATAGTATACATATGGAGAATACTGGAATCCCCATTTTCCCACCTGCAATCTCGATTGGAATAATTCTGTGGTTTTCTCTTGCCGGATGATCAAGCCGTCCTGCATATCCTTCATTTTCCATACAAAGCTAACATTTCGGATATGCTGTATTCTTTGCATTTCTTGCCGCTGCGATCGCCTTTGGATCCTTCTCCGGCTTGACAGATTAATTGTGATGTCAATCTTACCATATGGGGAATCTACTTTCCACTTCATGTCCTTTTTCACACGGTATCTGCGGATATAATTGCTGTCCTGACTTAATTTGTAGAAATATTCTGTGCTTCCGGAGATTCTTCATATTTTTCCGCAAATGTCTTCTGTACCTGAGCCGGTCTTGGTACCAGACAATTCATGATCTTCGTATCGAAAAGATCACGGAATCCGATACTGTCTTCAATGATTCCTCTTTTTACCGCCTCATCCAGTAATCCTTCCAGAACTGCTTCCAGCTCGATGGAACTGCTGTCGATTTCTACATCTTCATATGAATCTTCCTGAAATAATTCTAACAATAAATTTGTTGTATAATTTTTTCACATTCCGGTGTCATTCCGGTCTGAATACCATATTCTACCAGTTTCTTAATATTTTCATACAACATATTCTGATCCTTCCGTTCTTTTTTTCTATTCTGTGAATTTATACAATCTTTGCTCCGTCACCGATATCTACTACATAGAATTCTGCTTCATGTCCGACTTTTTCTTTATATGTCTTTCCAATCTCCTCGATAAACTTATCTACCGTTCCTTCTTCAACGATGCTGACCGTACATCCGCCGAATCCGCCTCCGGTGATACGTGAACCGATAACCCCCGGCATTGCCTGCGCCAGATCTACCAGAATATCTATCTCTTCGCAGGACACTTCATAATCATAACGAAGTGACTCATGAGATGCATTCATAAGCTGTCCGAATAATTTCACATCGTTGTTACGGAGTGCTTCTACTGCACGAATAGTTCTCTGATTCTCATATACCGCATGTTTCGCACGCTTCTGTCTGACCGGATCTTTGATCGCATCCTTGTACTGTTCGAATCCGTCCTCTGTAAGATCTCCAAGTGTCTTTATATCTGTAACTTTCTGAAGTTCCTTTAATGCAGTCTCACATTCATTTCTTCTGTCATTGTAAGCAGAATCAACCAGACTGTGCTTTTTACCTTACTGTTGATGATCACGATCTTCGCATTTTCAAGAACGACCGGTGCATATTCGTATTTTAATGTATTGGTATCCAGGAAAATTGCATGATCTTTCTTACCCATCGCACTTGCGAACTGATCCATAATTCCACAGTTGCATCCATTGAAATTATTCTCCGAATACTGTCCGATCAATGCAAGATCGATCATGGAAAGATCTTCAAATCCAAATGTATCTTTTAACATCAGTCCTGTCAGTACTTCCAGTGATGCGGAAGAAGAAAGTCCGGAACCATTCGGAATATTTCCGTAGATCAGGATATCCATTCCATGTGTCAGTTCATACCCTCTCTTTTCAAATGCCCACATTACTCCCTTCGGATAATTCGTCCATCCGGCATTTTTACTCGGAATCAGTTCATCGAGACTTGTCTCAATGATTCCAAGCTTTTCAAAGTTCAAAGAGAAGAAACCTAATTTTCTGTCTTCTCTGTTCCTTACCACTGCCCATGTTCCCATTGTCAGTGCACATGGAAATACATGCCCACCGTTGTAATCCGTATGTTCACCGATCAGATTGACACGCCCCGGTGCAAAATAAGTACGGATTTCCCCGCCTTCTCCGTATAATTCCTGAAATTTTGCGATCAATTGCTCTTTCTGCATTCCATTACCTCCATTTTAATACATTTTTATCATTTTTCTTTCATCCCTTAAGTTTCAGGCCTTCTTTAACATCCACTTACATACTTTTTTTTGTAGTTGACTGTCTTCTGTTATTGCTATAATATAATCATAATGAGATATGCAAATTCTCACAATAAGAATATTGGCATATTTTATAAGAATATTGAGATTTTATTTGTTTTTGACTTTTATATACGGAGGATGATATGAAAGGTATTCAGATTCTTACAGAAAAAACAAAAAAGAAGTAAAAAGAACACGGAAGTTACACTTTCCCCGTTCAGGTATCCCCAGAGGCAATACAGTCTTATGAACAGCATTCCTTCATGTGGCACTGGCATCCGGAGATCGAACTTACATGGTTCGTATCCGGACAGATGGAATATGTCGTCAATGACCAGCGTTATATTATCTCAGAAGGCGAAGGGATATTCTGCAACAGTAATGCTTTACATGCCGGATATATGATTGATGACCAGGACTGTAATTATATCTCTGTCACATTTCATCCCAAATTCATCTATGGCTACGAGAACAGTATCCTGCAGACCAAATATGTCGATTTTATCACTTCCAACGAATTCTGGTCTTCACTTGTATTAAAACCGGAAATTCCATGGCAAAATGAAATTATCGAATACATAAAAGAAATATATACATTAACCTGCCAGGTTCAATCTTCTTCCGATGCCTTCATTCCCGGATATGAAGGCATAGCGGAACAGCCGGAACTCCCTGACTATGAATTCCGTATTCATCTCCTGCTCTGTGAGATCTGGCACCGGCTTTATCTGCATTATGTCCAGATCGCCCAGGATACTCCGCATCCACAGAAACATTTACAGCGTTTGAAAGACATTCTTTCTTATCTTCAGGAGCATGCTTCTGAAGAACTCAGTCTCGAAGATATCGCCGCCCACGCCGGACTGTGCAAAAGTGAATGCTGCCGCTTCTTCAAAAAATATATGCGGATGACCATCTTCGATTACCTGCTGTCTACACGGATTCAGAACAGTATTCCACTTCTTATGGACGGGGAGAATATTACTACGATTGCCGGACTTGTAGGATTTTCCTCACCGGCATATTATGGCCAGATTTTCAAGCGTTACATGGGCATGTCACCCAGTCAGTATAAAAAGAATGCCGCCCAGTCACCTTCCGGTGACTAAGCGGCATCTTTTATACATTTTTGCCCTCTCTGTCAAAATATTCTTTCACAAGTCTGACCACAACTCCTGACAGCAGGAAGACTGCTATCAGGTTCGGGATAACCATCAGACCATTAAATGTCTCTGCAATATTCCACATCAGTCCCAGTTCCATAGTTGCGCCGACAATCGCTACCAGTGCATACAATATCATAAATGGTCTGTTTGCGCGGGTACCAAGCAGGAACTCCACACAACGTGTTCCATAAAGTCCCCATCCAATGATCGTAGAAAATGCAAAGCAGCACATTGCAATGGCCGTAAATATCGATACCCAGCTTCCGTAAGTGGAAGTAAATCCAAGAATAGTAAGTTCTGCACCGGCCGCATCTCCATAACCAACCGGCACCCCGCTGCAGAGGATGACAAGCGCTGTCAGCGTACAGATCACAATTGTATCTACAAAGACTTCGAATATTCCAAAGAATCCCTGCTTTACAGGCTTTCTTGTATCCGCACATGCATGAGCAATCGAACCAGTACCAAGTCCTGCTTCATTTGAAAAGATTCCCCTGGATACACCTTTTTTCATACTCATGAAGAAAGATCCTACTGCACCGCCGGTCACAGATGCGGGTGAAAAGGCACCTTTAAAAATAGAAGCGAATACTGTCGGGATATTTCTGTAATTCAAGATCACAACTCCGATTGCAAGAATAATATAAATGACCGCCATAAACGGAACCAGCTTTTCCGCTACCTGCCCGATTCGTTTGATTCCTCCAAGAAGGATCAGCCCGATCAATACTGCCAGAATAATTCCGATCACCAGATTCAGAGTACTCACATTCTGTTCACTGATCACACCATAATTATACAGAGCTGAATCAATTGCTGTCGTGATGGTATTGACCTGTGTTGCATTCCCCGTTCCGAATACCGTCAGTACACCAAATGCCGCGAACAGATAGGCCAGCCAATGCCATTGCTTCTTCAGTCCATTTTTTATGTAGTACATAGGTCCTCCGACCAGATCACCTTCCGCGTTTTTCTCCCGGAAATGTACCGCAAGTGTTACTTCTGAAAACTTTGTACACATTCCAAGAAGTGCTGATATCCACATCCAGAAAACGGCTCCCGGGCCTCCGATCGCAATTGCACCTGCCACACCTGCAATATTTCCCGTTCCCACGGTAGCAGCTAACGCCGTACAAACAGCCTGGAACGGTGTCAGACTTCCATCTGAAGCTTCTCTTTTTTTCAACATCCGGCCGATTGTTACTTTCATCGCATATGGGAATTTACGGATCTGAAGAAATCCGGTTCTGATGCTTAATAAAAGCCCTACTCCTACGATGCAGATCATGGCTGGTACTCCCCAGATGAAGTTATTTACCACATTGTTGATTGATTCGATTGTTGCCAACATTACTGCTAGTCCTTTCCTATTTATAAATCATATTTTTTGATTTTGTATCGCATTACCGCATTATCACATTAAATTTCAACTGTAGCAGTATAGCACGATTCTATATAAAAGTACAGGATTTCTTTTTCTTTATCAAAAGATTACCCGAAATTTCATACACGTACTTCCTTTCTTTTCTAATATTCTTTTCTAGTATTTTTACAACTGGTATGGTATATTTTCTCATAACTGGCTTCTTTATCTCATGCCACTACTATTGTACAGTAATGGCAATTACGAAAGGAAAGAGGGTTTTTGTTATGAATTCCAATCTGAAAAAAAATAATTATGACAGCATTATTCGCTGCGTTAGCCTGTGTTGCTACAATGTCCATCCGTATTCCGACACCGGGAACCGGCGGATATATCCATCCTGGTGATGCAATCGTAATCCTCGCAGGTATCATCCTTGGTCCTGTATACGGTATGCTTGCCGGTGGTATCGGTTCTGCACTGTCTGACCTGATCGGTGGATATTTTGTATACGTTCCGATCACACTGGTGATCAAAGGGCTTGTCGCACTGGTATCCGGACTGATTTACCAGAAGATGTGCCGTTCCGGTAAGAACCGTTACGTCGCAGTCATCCTTGGCGGTATTACGGATATCGTATTCGTCGCCGGCGGATATTTTATCTGCGAATTCTTCCTTTATGGAAGCGGTGCTGCCGCAAGTATCCCTGCTAATATTATCCAGGAGTCGGCGGACTTATTATCTCTGCTGTATTATATCCGGTACTGATCGCAATCCCGGATGTACGCCAGGCAGCATACGAGACGAAGAATTAAATTCACTTACATACTTTGCCACCTATAGGACTGTCCATTGGCATCTTCTTTTCGAACGCATGGCGAAAAAAGGATAAGTTCTTTCTCTCTTCATGAAAGAACTTATCCTTTTCACATCTTTTACTTTTTCACTTTACTTATCCACTTTTTCTGCGTTACTTTTTCCACAGGAACATCCGATCACAAATGTAAGGAACAGTATTGCCACGATCATCCATCCGACCAGTACCTTCGTTCCCATCGGCTGGAACTTATCATAGTATCCCTTCAGGTAAATGATAATGATCAGAAGCGGCAGTCCGTAAGACATATAACCCTTGATTCCTGCCGGGAACTTCCATCCTTCTCCTTGATTGATTTCTTCAAGGAAGCTGTTCCATCCCCATCCATTCTTCTTTGTACAGAACAATACATATCCCAGACTTCCAAGTGGAAGCAGGTTATTCGATACGATGAAATCTTCCAGATCCATGATCGTTGAGCCTTCTCCAAGCGGAGTAAATCCGGCTAACACATTGAATCCCATTACGCATGGCATACTTAAAATAATAATCAGGATCAGACTTACCAGTGTACTCTTCTTTCTTGACCATCCGAATAAATCTATATCGAAAGAAATAATATTTTCAAATACAGCAACCAGTGTCGTAAATGCAGCAAAGCTTAAGAACAGGAAGAATAATCCTCCCCATACACGTCCGCCTGCTACCTGTGCGAAAATATTCGGGATCGTGATAAATATAAGGCTCGGGCCTGCTCCCGGTTCAATTCCGTATGCAAAGCATGCAGGGATAATAATGAAACCTGCCATCAGCGCTACGACCGTATCAAGCACGGTAATATTCACAGCCTCTCCGAATAATCTCTGGTCTTTTCCATATAACTTCCAAAGATCAGCATAGCTCCGATACCGATTGATAATGTAAAGAATGCCTGGCTCATAGCCCCGAAAATTACATTTCCGATTCCAATCTCTGCCATCTGTTTGAAATCAGGGATCAGGTAAAACGAATTCCTGCTCCGGCACCTTTCATCATCACAGAATGGATCGCAAGTACGATCATGATCAAAAGCAGTGCTGTCATCATGAACTTGGAAACTTTTTTCGATACCTTTCTGGATTCCAAACGCACATACACCGAATCAATGATACATATCAGAATCGTCCAGAATGCCATAAGCGGCATATTTCCTAGCATATCACTGAATCCTGCAGATACAGTCTTCATATCCGCACCTACAAAATCTCCTCTGAAGCTTCTGACGCAATAATACAGCATCCATCCACCAACTGTGGTATAGAACATCATCAGGAAATAGCATCCGATAACACCGATCCATTTCGTAATATGCCACTTTGTTCCTTTTGGTTCCAGTGTCTCATATGCAGCGGCAACACTGTGTCTGCCTGGCACGTCCGACACCAAATTCACAGACCATAACCGGGATTCCCATGATCAGAAGGAACACCAGATAGATTAAAATGAATGCAGCCCCGCCGAACTGTCCACACATGTACGGGAACTTCCACACATTTCCAATACCAACGGCACATCCTGCAGATACAAGGATGAAGCCCAGTCTTGATCCAAATGTCTCTCTCTTCATTCCATAAACCTCTCTTTACTTTTTAAGTCAAGCATTTTTTATTATATCGTATTTTGTCTACCAAACGCAAGGACTGTCATTATGGAATTTTAAGTTTAAAAAGATCAAGAAAAGGACAAGGAAATGTACCCTACTCATCTCCTTGTCCTTTCTTTCTCTTTTTATATGATTTTTACTATTATCAGCTCATGGAGTTTTATAAAGCTTTCATCTGGTATGAGCTGCCCCACATTCAGATACTTATGCCGTACAGGCATTCTGAAGAATCTCATTTAAAGCATTTCCGCTGCTTGTGTGGCATCTTACGATTTGTGCATTACATTTTTCCGCTTCTGTTACTGCACAGTGTACCATCTTATGAGATACTGTATTGGTAAATAAGATTAACAGATCGGGACTTCCGATCTTCTCACTTAAGTTTCCCGACATCTGTGTGAATACTTTTGCTTTGCATTTGTACTCTTTACAGATCTTTTTATACTGATGAACCATTCTGTCATGTCCGCCTACGATTACTACACTCATGTACTGCCTCCTTTTATGTAAGTATATTAGTTAGTTTTATCTAACTAATATGATACACTTTTTTCGAAAATGGAAGAGGTGTATTGAGAACTTTTTCAATACACCCTCTTCCATTAAACACACGGAAAACAAAATCTACAGAACTGCCACTGGCAGCTTCTTTCGAATGCATGGTGATAAATAAAAACCGGAACCACTCACCTCCACGGCATATGATCCCGGCTTGCTCACATCATTCTCTACATATCTTCATATTTCATCAGATACTACAAATCTTCTGCAGATCCTCTTCCTCACTTGCAACGATCTCAAATGCAGTTCGTCTGCTCTGAGAAATCTGTGTCATAGACATAAACTGGCAGAGTTTTGATTTCAGGTTCAATCTGTCTCCCTCACCTGTCAGTAATTCTACACGACCTTTGCAATCGTCGACAACTTTAAAGAATTCCTGCGTATTTGTAATTTTATTAATTTTCATAGCTGGTCTCCTTTTACAATGTGTAATAATCCGTTTTTTGATATTCCTCGATTCTACACCTAGTGTATCATATAATGATTTCTTCAATCTTTTCTGCATCTCTGTCCTTCAGAGCATCGATATATCCCTTGATGTTCTGCAATCATATTCTTGGCTCCATTCGTATTCTTTATCACATCCCGGCCATAGATCAGTTTAAAAAAATGATAACGTATCCCATAATGATTCTATCATCGCACATACTCTGTCCATTTCGCTGATGGAATAGATTGCAAAATGAAATTTTCTGATTTTGCAAGTATAACTTTTTTGCATCAATCTCATCTGCTTCAACAATTGAATATATTCCTTATGTATCTCTTTCCAGTTCGTGTATCTGTTCTTCCGTAATCTTTTACACGCTTCTCCACTGCAGTGGCTCTAACAACTGACGTATCATATTGTAACATCTTTCCTGTTCCAAAGAAACAAAAGTTTTACCCCTACATAAGGAATCTATCTAGCCAGTCCCATTTTTTCCAGACTTTTTCAAAGCCTCTGATCGGCATACGACTAACCTGCTGACGGGCAAGCTCTTCTGTATTCAGTTTCCCCACTTCAACTTCTTCCATCCATAATCCAATCCATCAGTTTGTTCATCACCTGCATTGGCACATTCTTTGCAGCATCAAGCAATACGTAACGAACGAAGCACAATGAG
>VOFB01003296.1_pt1 | contig 43095 bp, 61 predicted proteins | sample 5384141 | NCBI WGS metagenome assembly VOFB01 (sample SAMN12384721, study PRJNA508395) | human gut metagenome | isolation source: healthy gut A | host: Homo sapiens
CAAAATTTTCAACGCTTGTTTTCCTGCGCTGGCAAAAACGCGTTTGCTTATCATATTTTCTGGCTTCCGTCACAGCATTTGCATCTCATATTTCGACCTTTGGTGCGCAACCTACTATCAGCAAAACCCAACACCAAACCGAATCGAAAGGCGAACAAACATGACTAACACGAAAAATGGTTCTAATCAGGGCATGGTACCGGAAGCACGCGCGGCAATGGATCGCTTCAAAATGGAGGCAGCTGCCGAGGTCGGCGTAAACCTCAAGCAGGGCTATAACGGCGATCTTACCAGCCGTCAGGCCGGCTCCGTAGGCGGTCAGATGGTGAAGAAGATGTGTCCCGTACATACTTCAGCTTCGCGTGGAATGCCGCACGGCGGTCAGGCACTGTGTGAGCGTTCAGTATATTGCCGGGTGGATATAGAGCAGTATCTATGCCTGTCATACAGCATTTTCCTATCCGTGCAATGCCAAAGGCAGCGTCAAAGCTTCCTCATCTTCCCCTCGCATGAGATAAAAAACAGCGCACAGCTTGCTTTCGCTTCGCTGTGCGCTGTCGTTTCCGCGGACAATTATGCTCTTTTGTTTTAACTAAGCAGAATTGCCTTAAAGTCGGGAGATTTTTACTTTTCCAGTTCGGTCCAGTCACGAGTTTCGCGCAGCTTGCTCCACTTCTCATGCTTGTTTCCCTTGAGGTCGTAATAGTGGCTGTTCGTAGCCTCCTGTACGGCCAGGTAGTACCATGCGGAAGTATCGGTTGTCGCTCCACTTGATCATGTCGTTGTGCAGGTCCTCTGCCGTCTCCGGAAGGCGCTTGAGGACGCGGTTTACGAGCGTCATCGCCTCAGCACGGGTGATCTTGTTATTCGGACGGAAGGTGCCGTCGGCATAACCGTTGATCCAGCCGTTGTTGGCAGCGGCGCTGATTTCGTTCTTTGCCCAGTGGGATGCAATGTCGCTGAAGTCAACAGCGGTCGTGTTGGGCCTTGTCGTCAAAACGGCTGCGATCGCAGCGAACTCCGCACGGGTGATCGGCGCATTCGGATTGAACTTGCCCTGGCTGTCACCCTTTACGATGCCCATAGCGCTCAGCGTAGAAACCGCGTGGTTGTACCATGCACCGGCTGCCACGTCGGAGTAGCTGTTAGTCTTCGTAGAGTTTGCATTGCGGGTCTCGTCGGTCAGCAGACGGAAGAAGATGGTTGCTACCTCAGCACGGGTAATGCCGTTCTGCGGACGAACGGTGCTGTCCGGATAGCCTACAATGTAAGCATAGTGGTCATCGCCGTTCAGACCGGTCGGTACATCATCCGGAATGGTAACGGTGGGCTTGCGGCTGCCGCCGCCACCGCCGCCGCCGGAGGATTTTTTCGCATAGGTGTAGGTGAATACGGTATTCTTCTCAACCTTTGCATTGCCGACAGGGGTCGTATCCCAGGAACCAGCACGGTAGCCGGAGTTCGGCTTGTCACCTACGGCCGGGATAGAGGTGATCGGAACCACAACTTCTTTGAGCGTTTCGCCGTTTTTATAGTCCTTGAACGGAACGTAAACAACGATGTCAGCGCTGCCGCCGTTATTCCACTCGCCGTTTACAACCTTGAATGCAAGACGGTACTCCCATGCGTCCGGGGTGCCGTTGCCGTTCTCGTCCGGCTTCTCACCGCCCTTGACGTCAAGGTAGTAATGCAGGTCGATGGTAACGTCCTTGATCAGCTTTTCAAGGTTCTCGGTAACCGTGGTCAGACCAGAAACGTAAACGTAGGTCTGATTTTCAAAGGTCTCCTGCGTATTTGCGGTGTAGAGATTCTTGATCTCAGTGTTCTCAACAGCAGTCTGGGGCTCGCCGTTGACTACCTTAACCTCAACACCCTTTTTCGTTGTAGAAATGCTTGTTGATGGTGTACTCATGCTTGTTCTGGGTGAAGGTGCCCTTGATGGTCACATTACGAGCAGGCATCTTGAAGCCGCTGCTGTTGAATGCAGCATCTTCAGAGGTCCAGCCGGAGAAGGTGTAGCCTTCCTGGTCGGAATGTCGCGGATTGCAAACGTCAGCGCCAAACTTGTAGGTGTCCGTTGCGTACTCAGCGCCGTCAACCTTGTAGGTTACATTGTACTCGTTGGCAACAAAGGTGCCCTTGATGGTCACATTACGAGCAGGCATCTTGAAGCCGCTGCTGTTGAATGCAGCATCATCAGAGGTCCAGCCGGAGAAGGTGTAGCCTTCCTTGGTCGGAATGTCGCGGATTACAACGCCAGCGTCAACCTTGTAGGTGTCCGTTGCGTACTCAGCGCCGTCAACCTTGTAGGTTACATTGTACTCGTTGGCAACAAAGGTGCCCTTGATGGTCACATTACGAGCAGGCATCTTGAAGCCGCTGCTGTTGAATGCAGCATCATCAGAGGTCCAGCCGGAGAAGGTGTAGCCTTCCTTGGTCGGAATATCGCGGATTGCAACGTCAGTGCCAGCCTTGTAGGTGTCCGTTGCGTACTCAGCGCCGTCAACCTTGTAGGTTACATTGTACTCGTTGGCAACAAAGGTGCCCTTGATGGTCACATTACGAGCAGGCATCTTGAAGCCGCTGCTGTTGAATGCAGCATCATCAGAGGTCCAGCCAGAGAAGGTGTAGCCTTCCTTGGTCGGATTGTCGCGGATTACAACGTTATCGCCAACCTTGTAGGTCTCGGTCGCGCCATACTGCTCGCCGTCAACCTTGTAGGTTACATTGAAGTCGGTTTTGACAAACTCGCCCGTGATGGTCACATCGTGCGAAGGCATGGGGAAATTAGCAGCCTTCTCGTTGCCGATCTTCCAGCCGGTGAAGGTGTAGCCTTCCTTGGTCGGATTGTCGCGGATTACAACGTTATCGCCAACCTTGTAGGTCTCGGTATTGCCGACCTTCTCGCCGTCAACATAGTACTCTACGTTGTAAGCAGTCTTAACCCATTTTGCATACAGATGCAGGTCGCCCATCAGCGTAGTCGGTTCGTATACCTCGGTGCAGTTTGCATCCTTGTACCAATCGACGAAGGTATAGCCCGAACGCTCGGGCAGACTGGTATCGCCATAGGTGGTGAGTGCCTGATATTCATCGCCGGTGGTGGCGGTGACAACGTAGGTATCGTCATCACCAAAGTTGGAATGGTAGGTGACATTAACGTCTACGCCCTTCAGGTAACCGTCAACATGGTAACCGTCAGACTGATGCTTAATGGTATACCATACGATCTGGAAACCGGTGCCGTTGAAGCTCTCGCCGAGCAGGGCATTTCTGGCGTCAATAGTGGTATGGGTTTCCGGCGTGTAGGTATTACCGTTCCAGTTGCTCGGGGTGAAGAAACCGAGATTATCCGGTACGTCCAGATAGCCACTGTCATTAAGGCCGTGTTCGATGTCGGTAACCGAATCGCCGATGTAGCGGACTTTCTTCTTGCCGGCATCGGTCAGAAAACCTTCGTAGCCGGTATCCGCATTCAGAGTCAATACGCCACCGTCGCTGCCCGTGATACCGAGCCTTGTTATCACTGCTCGGCAGGTAATTTTCCTGACCCTGGTCAGCGTTGGTCTTCGGCGTACCGCGCTTCGGCAGAAGGATGAAGTACATGGCTTCCTGCGGCTGAGGCTTCCACCATGCTAAATCGACTTGTGGCTCCTGCACGCTAATTTCATTTTCCGGAGCATTGCTTTCTGCATCATTATTCTGAGAATCATTTTCATTGGAACTGCTATTATTGCCAGTCTCCTCGATGTCCGTACCGCCGGATGGTGCCTGTTCAGAATCCTGATTCTCAAGCTGTCCTGCCTGTTCAGTATCCTGAGGCTTAGTCTGTCCTTGGGTCCCAGCATCGGGAGTTTGAATGGTGTCTCCTGTGGGAGTACTGTCAACAGCCGGCATCTGGCCTTCCGGTGCCGGAAGGGTGGTGATGCCTCCATCGACGGCCAGCGCCCAGGTTGGGCACATGGTCAGCGCCATGATAGTCGCAAGTGCTCCCTGCGAGCAGACGTTTACGCATATTCTTTTTTTAACATAGGAATACCTCCTTGGTCAGCGTGCATACTGATCGAGAGGGATTGCAAATGTATTTCTGGCAACCGGCTGCCATGCGGAAAGAGACCTCCCGTTTAGGCCCCTGGCTTTGCGAGACCGGCTTTCACCGATGGTGCCTTTGTCTGTACAACTTGCTCCTCAACGAGCCGCACAGATCTTGTGTTTGTGGGTTTGCGATAATCTCAGAATGCAATGCAGTTTCAACCTCCAAATAAAATACCCCTTTACAGCGCGCATAACTCTGCAAGGGGGTAACAAAGTACCTTCGGCAACCGGCTGCCATGCGGAGAAAAATCCGTTTAGGCCCATCTGGCTTTGCGACACCGGTTTTCACCGGCTGTGCCTTGTCTGTACCTGTATCCCTTTACGGAAGTCATGCACAGAATTTGACGATCCTTTCTGTCGGCAGATACACCGGGCTGCATACACAGCCCTTTGCCCGAGCCGGACAGAAACCCTCCGGATCCTTCTTCAGTATACCATAAATGCCCGCAAACAACAAGCAAATACTGTAAAAGCGAAGAAGGATTTCAATCCGGAATCGTTTTTATGCAATAAATCGCCGCTGATCGGACATAAACACATCCAATCAGGACCATTTGCATACAAAAATAAAATAGAAAAAGTGTTAAGCCGCAGCTACTGCAAGCGCATCGCTGGTGTTGGTGTAGGTCAGCGGAGATACACAGTCATGCAGGGTTTTGCGTTCTTTACGCTGCGGGTAACCGCGTAGGTCAGGTCGATCTGATACCACTTGCCGTTCAGGTTTACCTTGTTCCAAGCGTGGTAGCTGGAGCCGGCGTAGCCCTTGGTCAGTGCACACGGGATGCCCTGGTTGCGGCACATTGCTGCAAACAGCGAGAAAAAATGGCGCAATACCGGTGGTGCCCTTCAGGGTAGCGGAGATTGAAGACTGGCAGAATCGACCGCTAGACGAAGTGTATCCAATCCTTTACATTGATGCTATCCACTATTCTGTACGGGACAACGGAGTGATTCGTAAACTTGCAGCCTATGTAATTCTGGGTATTCACACAGAGGGCAAAAAGGAAGTCCTGACCATCACGATTGGCGACAATGAAAGTGCGAAATACTGGCTTTCTGTCTTAAATGAACTAAAAAATCGAGGGAGTTAAGGATATCCTGATCATCTGCGCAGACGGCCTTACAGGCATTAAGGAAGCGATTGCAACGGCGTTTCCAAAAACAGAATACCAGAGAGGTATTGTCCATCAGGTAAGAAATACGCTGAAATACGTTCCGGATAAAGACAGGAAAGCTTTCGCTGCAGACTTAAAAACCATCTATCAGGCTGCTGACGAGCAGAAAGCTCTGGCTGCCTTAGACCGTGTAACTGAAAAATGGACTCCCAAATACCCGAATTCCATGAAGCGCTGGAAGGACAACTGGGATGTTGTTTCTCCATTTTTAAGTTTTCAACCACTGTCCGGAAGGTCATTTACACGACAAATGCAATCGAATCACTGAACTCCACATATCGGAAGCTGAACCGGCAAAGGAGCGTATTTGGAACACACAGGCATCTATTGGCAGCCTATCGCTAAGGCACTGCATGACGCAGGCTTGTGGGTTTCTGTTGTAAATGCGCTGTTAATCCATAAGTATGGAAACAATTCTATTCGAAAAGGGAAAACCGATAAGTTAGATGCTGTAAAAATCGCAAACTATTGTCTTGACCATTGGTTGGATCTTGACCGTTTTACTTTGATTGATCCTATCCGACAGGAACTTAAAACATGTCATCGACAGTATGACCAATATATCAAGTTAAAAGTTAATCTTTAAAACAATCTAATTACTCTATTAGACGGAACTTTCCCGGGCCTTAATACATTGTTCAAAAGCGCTCCCAGAGATGTGGATGGGCATGAGAAATGGATAGATTTCGCTATCAAATTCTGGCACCGAGAATGTGTTTGTGGATGCACCGAAAATCGTTCACAAATCAATATCGCAAGTGGTGCACTAAAGCGGGTACCGATTCAATGAAGCGAAAGCAGCATCCATCTACGCTCATGCTGCTGCACAAGTGAATACACTTCCAATGTCTGATGCAATCAAACGTTTAGTCATCCTCGCAGCATCTCAGCTTAATACGATTATAGAAACCCTTTCCGTTATTCAGAATGAAATGCTTACCCTGGCATCCAAGCTCCCGGAATTTCCTGTTGTAATGAAAATGTTTGGCGTTGGTCCTGTATTGGGGCCTCAGCTTATAGCGGAAATTGGCGATGTGCGTCGATTTCATCATAAGCAATCTTTAGTAGCTTTTTTTGCCGGTGTGGATGCACCTCCTTGTCAGTCTGGCACTTTCGAATCGAAAAACAGGCATATTTCTAAACGTGGATCTCCCCGGCTGCGAAAAACACTTTTCCAAATCATGTCTACTATCATTCAGCATGCACCTGCAGACAATCCTGTATTTCAATTTCTTGACCGTAAACGGCAAGAAGGAAAACACTACTATGTCTACATGACTGCTGCTGCGAATAAATTCCTGAGGATCTATTACGGTACAGTTAGGGCTTATTTAGAAGATACATAATTTCTTCTATAAATTGATCGTTATTTCTATGTTTCGAGGCCTTCGCAATGTGGAGGCCTGCTTTGCTATACCTTTTTCACGAAAATCATGTTTTCTTTCTTTTTTGTGCCTTTTTACCCTTGACAGCTCTTGGCAGGTTTTGCAGGACTATTTTTTTAAGTTCTCAGGACCGCGTCAAGTAAAGTTCGCAAAAAGGCTCCTGAAAAAATGAAGTTAAGCTGCGGTGGTCAGTGTGGCCGCAATGGATTCATGGCTTATGTAGGCTCTGGAGACAGACCAGTCCTCGGCGTATTCCATGAGATACGTTGTCACCAGACGAACATAAGAACTTTCATTCGGAAAGATTCCAATCACGCTGGTACGTCTGCGGATTTCACGATTCAATCTCTCAATCATGTTGGAAGATGAAATCTTTCGTGCGTCCAGCCTGGGGAATGCATAAAAGCCAGAGAATCTTCCAATCCATCTTCAAGGCACTGAACCGCTTTCGGAAAGCGCTTGGCATAGGAGTCGATCACATCATATGCGCGCTTTCTGGCGAACTCAGCCGTAGGCGCCAGCCAGATTTCCTTGAGTGTCTCAGCGAAGGCTTTCTTCTCTTTCTGCGGCACATAGGCCAGAATATTCCGCATAAAATGCACCTTGCAGCGCTGCCACGAGGCGCTGGGAAAGGACTCACGGATTGCCGAAACCAGCCCGGGTAAGCATCGGAAATGATAAGCCTTGGCGTGGAAAGACCACGGTCTTCCAGATTCTGAAACAGCCCCCATAGGAACTTCTGGATTCTTCGGTCATGGGTTCAACAGCGATGATGTCTCGATGTCCATTTTCGTCCATCCCGCACACGATAAGCACCGCCATGCTGATAATTCTGCCATCTACACGAACTTTTTTCATACAGCGCATCCACCCACACAACCGGGTACACCGTACCGGCAAGAAACGATTACGGAACTCCTCGACCTGCTCATTCAGCCCTTTTGTCATCTCGCTGACCTGGCTTCTGGATAGATTTTCAATGCCGAGGCTATGCGCCAGCTTCTCCATTTCCGGGTAGACACGCCTTGCACAAAGGCTTCCTGCACTACCTGTACGAGCATCGCTTCACTGCGCTTGCGCTCTGTGACAAAGAACGGGATATAACCGCCCTGCCGTACCTTAGGAACCATGAGGTACATCGTCCCCATTCAGTATCAGACGGCGAGGACGATAACCGCTGCGATAGCCGCTCCTTCCGTCCGAGCGCTGACTTTTCTCTGCGCCCAGCTGCTGATCGACCTCGGCCTCCATGAGGTGTATACACAGCCATTCCAGCATACTCAGCATCGGATCTGACTGCGTCACACATTGCAGTAACAATTCTGTCAAATTTAGTGGTATTCTTTTTGTAAGCCATGAGGGTTTCTCCTTTACATCATGATTTTTTCGACAACTATCATTTTATAGGAGTCCTGATGGCTTGTCTATTTTCTGTTTGCTTTTGCGAACTTAATTATACGCTATCGCAGGAGGTGCAGGAGGTTTGACGGTTACGTTTGGTCATGCGGATGGATGGCAATTCAAACTAAAGTCACATCCTAACAGAAATAAAAGAGACCAGCAGCCTGCGAACTGCTGATCTCTTTATGCTCTCCATATCCTAAATCACAGATTTTCTGCTATTACTCGATTCATATCCGAATAAGAATTCCAATACTCGTTTTTGCCTTTACGCCTGCGTAAATAACCAGCCGTTTCAGCAGCTTCATAATATCCTCTGCATGCATTTTTGTCTTACGGAAAATCCAGTCATCAGTAACAGACACGATTTCATGTGCCGCTACATTTCGAACGTCGCTCTCCACAGCTCTCATTCGATGCAGGTCATCCACCAGTTCGGTGTTACTCGACATCTGCTCAAAGATTTTCATTATCGGCATAGATCCAATAAACTCTTCCTTAATATTCAAATCTCCAAATCCCTGTTGCAGTGCATGCATAATCTTTTTACCGACTTCACTCTTTTGCATGACATCTGCGCTAATTCGATATGCACCGATATTGGTTTTATAGCAAAACTGCTCCGGAGTAATCTTCAGCTGATCTTTTTAGACACATTTCAAACAAGTCCAGTACGACTGGAGTCAATCCGCGCAGAAAATCCGAATAATTGCCCTGCTGCATTTTTTATCTGCAGGCTCAGTACGTATTCAAACAGCTGACGCTGATCGCCCATTTCAATCGGCTGAAATTTATGATCAATGCCCTGCATTGCCTTGGCGTAGCCACGCTGATCAAGCTGTAAACGGCATTCCGCCGCACGGAGCATACTCATTGTATTCTCCGGGATGAAATCCGCAATATCCTGTGCGAGCAGCAGTGCTGCCTTGTAATCATAAGCATCCAGCAATCGCCGGATGCTTTTTTTATCTTGACAAGCAGATGCTCACCCTTCACTTCATGACAGCGATTATTAAAATCCGCTTCATTATCCTGATTGCACTCCCAGAACGTCTCAACATCGTAGTCTTTCGGATCCTCATCCTTCGGATTTTCCCGTCTGTTGGGGGTCGATACCTGAACTGCCTGCATCGGATACTGCGCCAGAACAGAAATGACATTCAGTGCGCTCTTCATCGCCGGTGTACCGGAAGACAGGTTGACAAGCAGTGTACTGCCCGGGTTTTCATTGTGAATTTCCCGAAGCAGCTGATCGAAATCCGTATAGAAGGTATCGAACAGCTGAACCTGCGTCAGTTCATCTCGTTCAATCTGACGGATTTCCATTTTACAGCCCAGCTGCTGCTGCAGCTTTTCTAAGCTCAAGCGATAGCGGTCATCTTGTCTGCTGCGTTCGAGCATTTCGTGCGATAAATACAGGTAAACTTTTTCCGGGCGATATACGCGGCATATATGCAGCACCGCACCATCATGAAAACTTGCAATTGGGTCATGACCGCCAACAGGCGTAAACAAAACATAAGACATTATTTTTCGTCCCTTCTTCTATATAATAACGACTTCTTCCTCGTCGAAATTCGGCGGATCACCCCACACATACGTTTCTGCTCGCACCGCGCAGCCAGTATATCTTCACGTGATCCTCATCATGAACAATATTATCCATTCCTACGCACAGCTTGTCAAACTTTTGATCAGTCAGCCACGCCTCGAAGGCAGATTTCTGTACACGTCGGCCAAAGCTCTCCAGATACTTTACCATGCGCAGGCGCTGCTTATTGTCGGGAATATCATAAATGATAACCGCAAGATGTCTTTTTCTCATGTGGTTTCTCTGCTTCCGTACCGAAATAATCTTCTTTTGCGCTCATTTTTGTCACCACGCTAACGAATAATCACCGGCTGATAAAGCGATGCGTTTCTCTCCTCTACTGCCTTTGTGAAATCCACGCTTTGCAGGTAAAAACACCTGCGCAGCGAAGTAGATACATCCTTCAAATATTTCGAGGTGCTTTCAAACTTTCCTTCCATCTTCCGGATAAAGATACGCATCCCCTGCGCGGTAAGCAGGATGCCGCCAGTCTCCTCATCCGGCTCGAAATGCTCCGGCTGAATTTCATTGCCCTGCACCAGACTCATCACCACAGAATCTACAACAACTGCTCGCCACTCCTCCATCAAGTCGCTCGCCAGTGCCGGATGGCCACTGTGCAGCTGATGGCAGAAACCAATATACGGATTCATGCCGCGGTTTTCTATCTCCGCATAAATCTCATACATGAGCAGAGTATACCCCAGGCTGAGCATGGCATTGAACGCATCCCGTGGCGGCTGCCGGTTTCGTCCTTCAAAGGCAAACTCCGGGCGCACCAGTGCAGACAGCCCCGAAAAATATGTTCGTGCTGCCATTCCTTCAATGCCCATCAGTTCATCAATTTTCTGCGCACGTTCAACGCGGTGCTCCAGCTGCTTCATCGTCTTGATTTCATCGTTATCGATATCTGACATTCGATTGCGGCGATATCGTCTCAAAATGACGCATTGGTTATGTATTTTCGCTGTAACAATCCGCTTTGCCATTGTCAGACAGAATACCGGATCATCGCAGGCATAAATCTGGCTTTTCAGCCGTTCGCCATTCACATGGCGGGTTGAACTGAGCTTGCCATAATATGCACCCTTACCCGAAAAATAGTTGAGCGTGATACCGCGGCGCAGACATTCCTGCATACAAGGTGTTGTAATCGAAGAATTACCAAATATCGTAATACTTTCCAACAGTTCCTTCGGCAGCCTGCGAACCAAACCGTTTTTCTGTTTCACACAGAAATAGCCGCCCTCGACCGAAATAACGGCACCGCTCTCATTGACGTATAAACAGCTCATACTGCACCGCCTTTCTTTTATCCGTCCCCTTACGGGGATTAGTTGTTTTTAATCCGCTATATCAAGGCGGTACGTCATGAGACCCCCCGCAGAGTTTCCGTCCCTTACGGGGATTAGTTGTTTTTAATTATTGCAGAGATGGCAGAAGTCGTTTATGCGTAAGTTTCCGTCCCCTTACGGGGATTAGTTGTTTTTAATAGTGGTGTGAAAAGTGTAAAAAAGAGTCCATCGTGTTTCCGTCCCCTTTCGGGGATTAGTAGTTTTTAATAAGGCGACATCGGCGTTCAGCTCGACCAATGGGAGTTTCCGTCCCCTTACGGGGATTAGTTGTTTTAATGCACAGCAGGGTTGGGACGAGCAGTACAAGCAGCCTTCCGTCCCCTTACGGGGATTAGTTGTTTTTATGTAAGTAATTTGAAAATGATTCCTGTCGGAAGGTTCTCGGTTTCCGTCCCCTTACGGGGATTAGTTGTTTTAATATGAGTACAACGAAACAGGGAACGCGAACCACCACCGAGTTTCCGTCCCCTTACGGGGATTAGTTGTTTTTAATTCATACGTTCGCACCTTGCTCCGGAGCGGTCAGCTGTTTCCGTCCCCTTACAGGGATTAGTTGTTTTTAATCGCCCGAAACTAAGATGAATGGTTGGCGTGACCGTATGTTTCCGTCCCCTTACGGGATTAGTTGTTTTTAATAATAAATTCCCTGACGAGTTGCTGAAAATTGCGACGATTTTCCGTCCCCTTGCGGGGATTAGTTGTTTTTAATGTTTTTAATGATGGCAATGTTATTCGCGCAGCTGTTTCCGTCCCCTTACGTGGATTAGTTGTTTTAATATGCTCGACTCGGCGCAACAGATAATTGTCATTATGTTTCCGTCCCCTTACGGGGATTAGTTGTTTTAATTATATCTCAAGTATTTTCCAGCCGATGCAGTTATGTTTCCGTCCCCTTACGGGGATTAGTTGTTTTAATGGATTCCGCAAAGAGCTACACGGTGACGTTCGACACGGTTTCCGTCCCCTTACGGGGATTAGTTGTTTTAATATTGAATTTTGCAAGAAGTTCGTTCTGATTATCAAGGTTTCCGTCCCCTTACGGGGATTAGTTGTTTTTAATAGTTAGAAGCTATGTACAATGCAATCCGGTCTAATAAGGTTTCCGTCCCCTTACGGGGATTAGTTGTTTTAATAGTCCGCCTGCGACGGCAAGGCATATAACACGGTCAACGTTTCCGTCCCCTTACGGGGATTAGTTGTTTTAATCGATACGCGGACAGGTGAGGATAAAATTCGTCACCGTTTCCGTCCCCTTACGGGGATTAGTTGTTTTTAATTTTTGGCGTTAGTTATCGTACCGTACAGCGTTATTTAGAGTTTCCGTCCCCTTACGGGGATTAGTTGTTTTTAATGCCGAGTATACGGACGAAAGTTTCGAGCATGGTTACGTTTCCGTCCCCTTACGGGGATTAGTTGTTTTTAATTGACTACCCAATTATGGTTGACGGCGTAGAAATGTTTCCGTCCCTTACGGGGATTAGTTGTTTTTAATAAAACTATTAAAAAATATGATAATTGGAGGATTGCACAAGCAATCAAACGGTTGCACAAGCAATCAAACGGTTTCCGTCCCCTTACGGGGATTAGTTGTTTTTAATCCTGTCCTTAAAATTCCCCGTCACACAAGGAGTTTTTCGCCGGTTTGCGGCGCAAAATATTTTCGAGCGGTTTCTTCCCGAAAATATCTTTGCGTTCGCTTTTTTAACCGACAAAATTGTTTCAAATTTGCGCTATATCAACTGCATAACGCATATAAGTTCCCTTTGAAATACCTTGCGGCGGAAATTTATTGAATTGACAAGGTGCATGCACCCATTTCGTACAATCTGCCGTCATACTGAGTGCATTTCAGCATATGCGGCGAAACACCAAGCCCAGCATCTTTGTAGTGCTTATGCTGCGCACGAACCTTCGGCGCGATTGTTGCATTGATAATCTCACTGACACGCTTCACGCCATTTTCACCCAGAAGCGGGTAAGATACCGTTTTGGAGACATAACCGCAGCCGCCGCCTAAATATAGATTACCACCGCCGCCAACTGCATTCAAGTCAAATTTTTCAAAAAAGCACTTGTCATAGTTCTGTGCAAAAATCGTTGCCGCCTGCACAATCTGTTTAGGCGAATACGGAAAATATTCCGGATTGATCGTCATCGGGAAGCGAATGTCCGTTTTCGGTTTGATGCACTCGCGGAAAATCGGGAGCGACTGTTCATGGCCATCCTTCGTGACGTCGATTTTCTGACACAGCGTCAGATCATCCACGCTGAGCGGCTCACTGTCTCAATGCGCAGTCCGCACATGATGTCATTGACCGCATCCGCTTTTCGTTTGTCGTTGCGCTTCAGCCGGTTGAACATATGCTGTTCTGTCTGCGCCGCATTGTTCTGCAAATTCCGCGTTACAAATTTTGGGCTGTCCTTCATGTTTATATCCAGCAGTTTTTCCGTTCTTCAGCAAATGCCTCGTTTTTTCGGATGACTACTGCGCCGAGCAGTACAGTGCGCAGTGCGCCCTTCAGGCTGCTGCCCGGCACATACGGACAGCCATAGGCATCCTTGACCGACGTGAGTATCTCTTTTTTGCTCTTCTGCTCGATCACCGCATCGCCGCTGTCCATCGTGTACGCGATCCACGGCATAAACTCCCGCTCGGTGATACGGTTATCCTTCAGCCAGTAAACAAAGTCGATTTTACCGTTCAGCAGGTATTCTTCATACGACGCGAGCAGGCCACGTTTCATAAAATATGCAAACATTTTCTCCATATTCGGGATATGCACTTTGTTCGCGTATCTGTCGTAAATATATTTCTTTTTTCCCGATCGTGCGACCACTGCCGATAAATACCGGTCCCTCTGTGTGGAGCGTGATCGTATAGTGCTGCAATTCTTTTCCCATAGCTATATCTCCATCCACAGCGGAGCGGCATAACGATAGACCGCATGCCTGCCGCCATTCGACACATCGAATACATCGCCCGAAAAAACGTTTTCTGAAGCAGGAGCCGGCACAGAACATGTACATATCCCGTTTGCGCCGCTGCTCCTCTGCGTATTCAGTCGAGGACACAAAGCCGGAGCGGCGAAGCAGAAGATACTGCGCCCCTTCCATAGCATTTTCCAGTTCTTCATCTGCCGCCATGCAGACAGAAAGACTGACGCACGGCGTATTCTTACCTTGCAGCCGCTTCAGCAGCACCTGCGGCACCTCGCATTTCTGCACCGTAAAGCGACCCAGACCGGCGCTGCGCTTGCCGCCGATACCGCTGTAGGATAAGGCGTTTAACAGCTGCTCAAGCTTATTCTGAGTCTGCGTATCCTCCGCCCCTGCTATCGTATACAGACCGTTTCCTGACCAAAGCGATAAACGCCTACGCTGTACGGCAGTGTTTCGCCAGTCTCCAGCTTTTCCGTGGAGCGTGACGCCGCCATTGTCCGCACCTCAAAAGCACCCAGTGTTTTCAGCTTTTCTACCGCAGCTATCGGGTCGATTTTACCCTGCAAATAGGTATCCAGCTGGGATACCGGGATATATTTCAGCTTCTTGAAGCTCTTCTTTACGATGGAATTGCCCTCGTTTTCCCTTTGAACCGGCACGAGCGGTTTCGGCAGATAAAGTTCCTCTCCGATAAACGGAAACAGATCGCCAATGCGCAGTCGGTTCTGCCTGACCGCATCGACCAGCGTCTTTATGCTCTTCTCCCCCTGCTGCGCCGCTTCCATGCACAGCGCTGAAAACAGTGTATCTGCCGGCAGAGTATTTGCCCCGCTTGCAAGTGTGCCAGTACCCAAATGGACTCCTGCGGCAAAATTCAGTTTATAAACCGCAAATTTCATGGCTTACACTCCCTTGAAAGCCGCTCTGCACTGTTCGAGCAGAGCATCACTTACCTCTCCCACTACCGGTCGAAGCTGAATGCCGGAAATTTTCACCTTGCCATAGCCGCGCGAGCCATGTCCGCCCAGATAGTCAAATTCCAGCAGCTGCATCGCCTCGGCAAGCAGTTTCATGTCAGCAGCTGCCTCAGTCTCGTTCTGCATATCATAAACGATATTAAGTGCGAATTTCGTGCGCGGATCGCGCGTTCGATCTGACGAGGATTAGCGATCGCAGTTACGCGATTGATGTTGTTTTCAAATTTTACTTCGGTTGCCGAGTGCAGTCCATATCCGCGCAGCTCCTCCATGTTGTCTAAGACCATGTCACGAAACAGCAGACGGCTGCGCTTGACTGCGGTTTTCTTTGCGCTGCCAAACAGGCGCAGGATTTCCGGAGCATCATCGTCGTACGACTGCGAAATGTTCGTATTGTACTTCTGCGCCAGCAGCGTGCGCAGCTTGCCCTTGAGACTGCTGCCCGGAATCATCGGCATATCGCTCAGTGTATCGCGTACAATCGGAGAGTCTACTGCGCCGATTGCCGCAAATGCAGACGAACCGCCGATGTGCATGCCTGTTAATACTTCCAACGTACCTGTAATTTCAACTTTTGCAAACATCGTATGTATCCCCCTCTTAATCGCGTCCGCCGTGGAATTTATGATAGGCTACCAACGCCTCCATGTAGTTACAAAACAAAATCAAATTCTGACGGCTGCTGCCGATTTCGCCTGCATAATCGAGCAGGCCGGCTGCCAGAACAAAATCCTTTACCGAACGCTCACGTCCTGCCTCATACGCAATACGCATCTTCAGATACTGTACACGGCTCACCATATCTGCATCCAGCTTATCTTCACGGCTGTGCTGTGCATCTGTATACAGCTCCGACACCATGGAAAGAATATTTCGAATTTTAGACGTCGTAAGATCCAGCTTCGAATTGCCGAACTTGTCTGTTCTGATCAATCCCTTAATGACGCGTTCCGCCTCATCAACATAATTCTGTTTATTGATTTTCATATTCACTCACCCTCCGCGGTTTCCCGAATGGTATATACATAAATGTAGAGTGCCGTAATCGCCTGTTTACATGCTTTTTCATCCAGCATCCACTGGTACATTTTCTGAGAAAATTCCTGGTACAGTTTTTTTGCTTTCATCCGGCGCCTTTTCTCCCGGTTCCATCCTTGCCAGCAGATAAGCATAGCGTGCCAGATTGATTTTTCATCACGGCTGCGCATCAGATCCAGCAGTCGATAAAGGAAGCTCTTGCCGTAATCCTGCATGGTCTGGAAAAAGTCGCGGATCAGCTCGTATTTCTCTGCAAGCACCGCATTGATGAACTCATCCCAGCTGTACGTTCCGCTCTCGTCGAACAATGTAACTGCATTTTTGCCTGGGTATGCCTTCGATGCATCTTCCAGTTCACCGGTCTGCCGCGCCATTGCCGCTACCGGATACTTTTCCGGATAAATGCCGATACCCGCCGAAATCGTCAATGTTCCCTGCGCATAATCACTCAAGCTGTCATTCAGATCCACAGCAAAGCCAATGATGTCATCCCATGCACCGATGATAAATACATCATCACCGCCGGAATAAACAATTGTCGCCTTGCGCGGGCCTGCTTCATCGTTAACATGAAGAGAATACTCTCCCTCCTGGAGCAGCGTATTCACATGGAGCTTGAAGAACAGCGCCAGCTTGCGGGGAGAAGGTCGCAGTGCGGGAAAGTGTCACATATTTCTGACCATGTTTTTTCACTCTCAAATCCGCTGACAAATGCCTGTCCCAGGTTATCGATGTCTGCACGCAGTACCGCTAAGCGCCGAATACCGCCTGCATCCTGCGCCAGATCATGAAAACTGTCGCCATTCTGATAATCTCCGACCCATAATTTTGCAGCGATATCCGAGCCGGTATAAAATCTATTCTTGCAGTAAGACCGCATATATCCTTCATCGGACTTCATTCGCTGACGCAGTGTATTTTCTGTATCGGCTACGAGATAACATCCATCCGGCAGCGGGAGCAGTCGCTCACTATCAGCCGTCTTTGTCACAGTAAAAAAGTCTCTGGTTTGAATTGCTTTAGAGAAGCGTTCAATTCCTTCGCAGATCAGGCACTTGCCGTTTTCGCCTAGCCGATCAGTACGGTGGCATATTCTGCATTCACGCATATCATCCTGTAAAGTACGATAGTTCATGCGGAGCAGCTGCGCCGCCGTATATCGTTTAAGCTTCCGGACAGATATCTGATTAGAGACTTCGCGGAATATCAGTTTATAAGTACCGTCCGGCTCATTTTTCAGATCATTTGCCGAGCATGGTGCATATCCGCCCGCTGCATAAAGCGCGGTGCCAAACATATCAAGGAACCAGCCGTTAATGTCGCTTTCAAATGCTGTAAGCGTTTTTATCGTCTGCTCCGTATTCGCCAGCAGCAGATATGCATGTCCGCCGCCGCAGTAAATACAGTTCGCACGAGAAACACCGATGCGTCCCAGAATTGTATCTACCAGGTGCTCCATCAACAGCTCCAGATAGAACGAGCGTGCGCGCAGCGCTTTCAGCGCACCGTCATCCGCAATGGAATAAATAAAATCCTGTATGCCGGAGATATCAATGCTGTACAGGAGGAACGCCTTTTCCTGATAGAACGATGCTGCCTGTGTAAACAGCCGCTCCCGATAGTCTGTCACTCCCTGTGCATTGAGATATTCCCAGATGCAGCACCCGAGTGCCGCAGTCAGCTTGCTGTGGTCGAACAACGAAATATCTGCAACCTCTTCTCTGGAGGTTGACGACGGAACATATGTCAGATTGGCCTCCAGCACTTCGAGCAGCGAATTGATATAAGCCTCGTTATGATCTATGCCCTTTACACTATCTCGAATATTGTCCAGACATCTGCTGTAAAACGTTTCATCATATTTGATCGAACGCAGTGCCGGATAATTGATACTGCCGTCCAGCACCTTCGAGCGTATTTCATATGCTCATCATTACCGTTCAGCAGGTTGAAAATGCTGTCCAGCGGCAGATCACGCGAGAAACCATATCCCTGCGCATCCGACGTTCGTCGATCCGTTGCCGAAGCGATATTGTCGGCAATATAGGTGATGTACGCCAGCGAATTCTGCGCCAGACCGGCATTTTTCAATTCAGCAGCATGGTGAAACCTCACCTGCTGCAAAATTTCTGCGTCGTCCAGCCCTGTCTGCTCTTTCAGAAAGGCATATCCACTCTCTGCATGGCTGTGACTATCGCCAGTGCGATGCACCACCTTGCCAACATCGTGCAGCAGACTGCCGGTCGTGATTTTATACAGTTCTGTTCTCATTCGTCCGCTTCCTCTCTTCTATTTGAAGGCCGCCCATACCCATCGCTGTCTTAATTCCTATACCCGAATATGTTCCAAAGCGCAGCAGCATGTGCATTAGATTGACCATCTGCTGCGGTCCCGACATTCTGAGTGTTATATGCCCCTGATACGACGGAATCGATATGCCTTCTACGCCAAACAGTCTGCTTTGCAAGCGATATTCCGTAATCCTGGTATGCTGTTCTAAATCTTCGAGCAGCTCTGGGTAAAACACTGAGTTTTTCTCGCTCATCGCATCATATCTGTTCACAAGACTTTGAAACGTCAGCCGAATGGACGGAAAGATTTGATATACGCCCTGACTTTTGAAGGAACATGGCGTTATAAAACGCAGCCGCACCTTTTCTGGAACATTCCGCAAAGAATGTTTGCTGCATCAGTTCTTCTTCCGTCAGATGCGTTACCGTTTTAGATAAAATCGGCAATTTCAAATCTTTATGCTCTAAGCGCAACGATGTAAAACTGCCTGACAGAAGCGGCTGAACAATCTGCGTTTCTGCTTCTTCCGTCAGCGTCTGCACTGTCCATATTGCTCCCGATGCTCCAAATGATATGTACTGGCTGTACGGTTTCAGCTCCGAGCGATGCAGTACTTCTCCATAAGCCGGATCAATATGCTGCATCAATGCACCCTGCAGCAGCGAACCAATTCTGCTGGTCAAGCGTTTCTCGGAATCCGTCTGTAATACGATTTGCGCTCTTGTTAATAACACCATCTATAAACCTGCTCTCCGATAGAACCAATAACTGTTATCTCTATATATTCATTTCGTACAAATAGTTTCCCTGAAATTTTACAGTGTTTGATAATGTTGTATATTATTATAACGAGTTCTGGTTAAAATTGCAAGGCGTTTGTAACCCTCAAACCTCCCCACAAAGCAAAGCACTGGTCCATATAAGAGCAGGCATCATAAGTTTGGTCAAACGTATCTGTAAATCTGCTGAAAAGTCTGGGATGCTCGTGTCTGAACACAGGAAAATTCTTCGGTAAAATCGTATTTTCCATTGCAAAAAACAGCGGCACAGTCCACAAATGCAAGGCTGTGCCGCTGTCTGTATACTACTGCTTTAGCTTTATTTCTTCCTGCTGGATTTGGCTTTCGGTTCTGCAATATCCTTTTCAAGCTCATCCCCCAGCGAATTCACGATCAAAATCCGCAGCAGTTCGTCCTGATTTTTTCGCTGATTCTGTCAGCTTTTTTCCTGTGTCTGCTGGTGCAGCATTGTGTTTTTCCTCAGAACGACTGCATTCTTCTTGGTCTGCTCTTCACGCCACTCTTCAAATGCTTCCTTCTGCTGTGCAAAGCCGTCCTGCACCGCCTGCCGAATAGCCTGCTCCCGCTCGTCCTCTCGATCATTGTCCTGTTCTGCCTGTGTCTGCACGATTTCCGCAGCTGCCGCACCTCGTTCTCCAGCGTCTCAATGCGCTGCGCCTGCTGACGGCACAGCTCGGTTAAATTTTGAATATCCGCCGCATTCGGCAGTCCTATCGCGTTCAAAAACTAGCCACTTACGCTTCCTCCAGTAAATCCAAAACCATTTCGCTCGCGGACAGCCGTTCTGCTGGAGCAAGCATGCCGTTTTCCCTGTCGCTAGTGCTGTCGCCCTGGTGCTTCAGTACATCCTGAAGCTGCGCTGCAAAGTTCTCCAAATCCAGCTTCTGCTGCTTTGCCATACCATCCAGCTCCTCCGCAATCATATCCGAAACAGTATCCAGCGATTTGGATACGCTCTTTTCCAGTGCGTCCAGACCTTCCTGAATAACCTTGTGCCCGAAATCATTCATTTTCTTTTCTTTCTCTGTTCCGGCCGGCATCTTGAGAATTCTGCTGCACTCGCTGTCCGTCAGCGCAACCCGCTTCGCCAGCACATCACGCAGCCTGCCCGGAATGTTTGAGCTGATGATGTTCTTCTGCGATTTCAGCGTGCGCACCATCGCGTTATTGCCCATCACACCTTGAATTGCTGCAGTCAGATTATCAAAATACTGCTCCACGGTCTGCTGTGCCATCACCTCAATCGAACCAGCCTGACTGTTGAGACCAAGTGAAAAGCTCGACAGAATATCCGCAATCCGCTGTGTTTCTCGCTCTGTTGCCGTGTCTTGATCGTATTCGTGCTGTCTGCCGGTATCCGATGCCGTTTTGCGGCAAGCATCTTGAATATCACGTCCGACCCTCTGTATCGTTTCACTGTGAACCAGCTTGCCAACACCTTCGACAACCCTGCCGGCAACCCGTCCAGCACGGCCAATGCTCGAGAAAAATCCCATATTCACCCTTCCTCTCTGTCAAACAGTTCTTCCGTCAAATCGCACGCCGCATAGAGCAGCTCTGCTTGTGCCTTGAGCTTTTCCTGCTGCTGCCGTCCCCTGCCGCTTCGGCAAGCGCGGACAGTTCCTGCTGCGTGCGCTCGAGCTGCTGCTGCGACTGCTCCAGCTTTTTCCTGCAACGCCGCAGTCAAGTCTTCCTCAAGCTGATCGAGCACACTCTGTGCCAGTCTGCTGCATTTTTCAACACCTTGGCCAATAATCTCTCGCATGAACTCCTGCGTTGCCTTTTCTTTCTCCGCACCCGGCATCATGCGGCATAGCTTTTGATAGGCCGCATCCGAGTCCGTCATGCGCCGTGAAACCTCGGACGCGATTGTTCCGGGAATCTGCATGCTCAGCAATTCCACCTGATGGACAAACGGCGCAGCGCTGATATGGTAGCGGACCAGCTCATTCCGACTGAGCGCCGTCAGCTGCTCCGCAAAGGTGCGAAGCTGCGCTGCCTGCTGTTCCGTTGCTTCCGCCTGCTTCTGCACATAATCGGTAAACTCCGCCGCCAGCGCTGACGCTCCGCCACGTCCTGCGGTGTCTCCTTCTTCTTTGGATGCGTAAACATCGCCTTCAGCAATTTTATCAGCCAGCCGGGCAGCATAGGTATCGTCGTCGGGAACGGCATGCCGGTAAAATCCATCATCGTCTGCCTCCCAGTGCGCGAATAGCCTCGGCAACCTGCTTTTCTGCTGAGAGGTACTCTTCTTGATGGTCTTGTACAGCTCATCCAGTTCCTTCTGCTCGTTCTCCGCTTCACGGAGCTTCTTCTCGTTCTCCGCCTCTTTTCTGCGGATTTCTTCGATGTCGCTTGCTTGCCATCTCGATGATTTCCTTCTGGCGGCTGCGCGCTGCTCCATCAGCGTGCCCACGCGATCCTTCACCTGCGTATAGCCGTTCTTGATGTCCTCGCGCAGCAGTTCACGGTACTTTTCAAGGATTTCGCTGTCCATTCTGCGCTTGAGATGGTCAATCCCCGTGAAATCGAGCAGCTCGTCATAGTGCTCCGTAATCTTATCCGGCATGCACTGGAACTTCATCGCAGAGGCGAAAAAGCTGATACTGACGATCCATGCTCAAATGCTCCATGTCGTGCAGAAGCGTATAGAAGTAGCCCGATGTCGAAATCAGGTTGCGCTCTGCAAGCGCCTGTTCGCCGTAGCATGCCGGTTCTTTGAAATCCAGCCAGACAAGACGCTGCTTGCTCCAGTCTCCCACCGGATTGTTGAGCGAATCCTGCTGCGTTGCGATAATGTAAATCTTCTCCGGATTGTAGCGCGCATTGGAAAATACGCCGTAAATCGTCGCCAACTCCTGACCGGACAGGCGGTCTGCCTTAACGCAGACAAAACGGCATTCGCACGGTCAATATAGTCCTTCGTGATGTTGGAACGGTATTCTACCGCGTCATTCAGACCCGGCGTATCAACAAGGACAACGCCCTCGGGAGCGGCAGATCTTGAGCGCAACCTCGACTTCCTTTACGAAATAGTGCGCTGCCGAGCGGAGGAAGTCCACTTGCGAATTTCCTCTTTCAGCTCTTCTCTGCTGCCCGACTCAATAACAACCGGCTCGTGTCAACCCAGTTATCCTTTTCCTGTGCCGCATGGAGCGCTTCAAACTCTTCGAGAAACTTGGAAGAACCGGCGTCCTGCACACTGTGCCAGAGTTTATCCCAGTCTGCCGCAGAATAAAACGTAATCATGATCTGGTCGGTCGTGCGGCTGCCGCGGAACTTTGTCAGCGCAGCCGTCTCCGGCGTTACCTCGGTCGAAGCAAGCTCTTCTCCCAGAATGGCGTTGATGAGCGACGACTTGCCCGCCTTGATCGCACCGACGAGTGCAATATGAAATTCCGGCTTTTCACACTTTTTGAGAAAAGCGTTCAGCTGCTTGGTCAGCCGTTCGAGACCTCGTCCTTCAGCTCTGCCTGCTGAAGCATCGCCGAAACACGTTTTACAACATCCGAATATTTTCGCGCTGTTGCGTCCCACATGACTTCGCCGTTCAGCCTCGGCGAGTTTGCAATCTTCTTCAGCTCCGCCAGACGCGCTTCGTACTGCTCGCGAACCTGTTCCTGTTCAAATTCAATCTTTTTCACGGGTTGTTTCTCTCCTTTATCGTTCTGAGGTACCTCTGTTTTTTCGTCCGGAGTGATTGTATCGAGCAAAGGCTCCTCCTCCCAGTCCTGCTGAAAACAGGCGGACAAGGGACGAAGTGCAGCCATCGCATCCCGATAGCCGATCGTCATGCGCTCGCCCGCTCGTTCCGGCGAAAAAAATCCACCGTACCTGTCAGAAATCCTCCTAGATCCTCACTGGGATAGATGTCATAAATGTCCGCACCGTCCCACCTGCCATTCTCCGGCGCATCGCTCTGCGACAGGTGGACGACTATGATTTGCCGCATACCCTCGTGATAGACCGGATACACCGGCACATTATCGCCGTTCGCGCCGCCGTCCACGAACATCTCGCCGTCTATTTCAACCGACGGATAGATACCCGGCAGCGCCGATGACGCGAGCAGCACCCTTTTTCGATAGGACGGATCGATCATATGCGTTATATCATAGTATCGAAGCGTTCCGTCGTTCAGCTTCTTGCAGGTCGCATAGCATACCGGCGCATCCGCGCGGTCCAGCGTCATGACGACCCGATGTACAAAAGACTGTAATCCGTCGTTGGAGAACAACGAGTCATCCGCGAATTGTTCTATCGGCAGAAGCTCGGCCGTTGAAATACTGCCCCACAGCTGCTCTGCAAATGCCAGGTCTCCCTTCAAAAACAGTGCACCGTTCAACGCACCGACCGAAGTTCCTGCCACCACTGCGATATGCTGTTCAAGCTGTAATTCGCGGACAGCTCTCCATACGCCTATCTGATACGCGCCTTTCCCGCCCCCGCCAGCGAAAACTAAACCGATTGCATCCATATGTCGACCTCGAAATGTACCCCTAATTTCATTATGCTTATATGCTGTATTTTACGCTATTAGCATAATTCGTTACGAGCTTGATAAAGGTTTTAAGGCTCGGCATTTTGATACCGCGCTCGATTTCTCCCAGATAGACCAGTCCAATGTCTGCGGCCTCCGCCAGCGTTTCCAGTGTTTGTTTTCGTTCCTTTCGCAATGCGCGGATCTTCTGCCCCAGTTCCAGTTTGTTCACGCAAATAGCCTCCCTAATTACGCTATTGTTTTAACTTATTCTCATTATATCTGTAAGTGAGAATAGGCAAAACACGCTTTAATTATACTTTTATGCTATTTGCGTAAATACAAAATATATTTCTGTATGGTATGGAATACACAAGGTACATTACAGCTAATATCACGCCTATATGCGTGCAAAATCGAAACCCTTTGCAAGTGATTTCGCTTACTTTTCATCATGCCGAAGCACAGACACAAAGGCCGGAGAACCACCATTACTGGCAGTTCTCCGGCTGTATGGGGAAGAAAAGGTGTCAAATGCGGCCCATAATGTAGTCTCGCAGGAAATGTGTGCGCGCAGCGCTGGGGTCATCCAGCATCCCGATGCGCTCACCCAGCTCCATACCGGCGCGGTTCACGCTGCTGTACGGTGTCCTCCCTCTTCTTCAGCTCTCTTTTGACAACAAACGAATTGCTCCCATCCGTAAAGATTGACCTGAAGTAGGGAGTACTGAAAAACGGGATTATGGAATTTTGGAGAAAAATACCCACATGCTTTTCATCCGCATCAGCTGTATTCCCCATAGAAATATGGCTGACATTTTCCGCCCGGATATGCTATACTGAAGATATTACATGCAAAAGAGGGAACAGAGTTATGCAGATTCAGCAGCTTACCTACTTTGTCGCCATTGCGGAGCAGGGCAGCATCAACAAGGCCGCGGAGAAGCTGTTTGTCACGCAGCCCAATCTGAGCAAGGCCATCAGCAATCTGGAAAACGAACTCAAGGTGCGCATCTTCAACCGCACGAACAAGGGCGTTGCGCTGACCGACGAGGGCAAAAAGCTCTATCAGTACGCGCGCACGATCATCAACCAGATGGAGCTCATTCAGGGCCTGTCGGAGAAGGAGCACGCGCCGGTGCTGTCCATCGCGTCCTATCCGATCATCACGATGGGACGTCTGATGGCAAAGTTCTACAACAATTACCACGATAACCGCGTAGCGCCTCAAGCTGGTGGAAAACCGTTTGCAGCAGGTGATCGAGAGCGTGGAGCACGGCGAAGCGGAGATTGGTTTTGTGATGAGCAACAACGTGCAGGTGAAGGAGCTCAAGCACATGCTGAAGTTCAAAAACCTGCAATTTCACGCGCTGGGCACGGACACCTGGTATGCCAACATCGGACCGAACCATCCGCTGTACCATGCGTCTGAGGTAACGATGGAGAAGCTCCTGCACCATCCGTTCGTCCGCCTTCCGGACGATTATTTCTCCAATCTAAGCTTTTATCTGGAGATCGACGGCGTGCGTCTGGAGCAGTTCAAGCGCGTCGTTTATGTCAACGACAGCGCGGCGATTTTGTCGCTGCTGCGCTCGACCGATGTGGTTCGCCTCGGTCCGGGACTGAGCGCACCTGACTTCGCGGAGTACGGCATCCGCACCATCCCGATCCGAAACTGTCAGGTGCAGATCAATGTGGGCTGGATCCAGCGCAGCCGCGAAATGCTGAGCACGGAAGCACAGGCATTTGTGAAGATGCTGGAGGAGCTTTACCCGAAGAATGAGAAATAAGACGTTTTGGTGGTTATAACAGGCTATTCCGTTTTGTTATGACTAGGTTATAACAAAAGTGAAATGGACAAAAAAAGTGCAGAATGGTATACTGAATAGTGTCAAAGCAAAGGCGCTGTGATTTAGTCACAGCGCCTATTTTTTGTCTGTTTTTCATGAAAAGCGGGCGTTAAACTGTACAGGAATACTATTCCGTCCCGGTTATAACGTCGCTATAACTCTTATGATTTGGACAGGCATAACGAATTTATGATACGGTATAGACACAGAAAGGAATGAGGCTTATGACACCGATCAGCGCACTTGCGATTCTATTCTGCATCTACGCAGTCAGCGAGCTGATTGCGCAGAAAACCAAAGCAATATTCTCCACGGTGCTCAGCATTGCGATCCTGCTGCTTGCAGGCTTCTGAGCGGCATCCTGCCGCGCACACTGATCGACGACGCGCAGATCACCGGGTTCGGCAACATCATTGCCGGCCTGCTCATCGTGTCACTCGGCACGACGATCGACTTCGCGGAGCTGCGTCGACAGTGGAAGGTAGTCGTCACGGCGCTGTGCGGCGTGTGCGGCGCAGTTGCAGCAATCGTACTAATTGGACGGCCGTTCATCGGCAGCGAGATGGCGATCGCCGGCGCACCGATCTTCGCAGGCGGCAGCGCAGCAACGCTCATCATGACGAGCACGCTCAAGGAGATGAACCTCACGACGGCGGCGACGTTCTGCATCGTGCTTTATGTGACGCAGAAGTTCATCGGCGTACCGATTGCCTCTCTCCTGCTTCGCCGCACCGCAAAGCTCATCCGCGATGACGCGGTACTCGTGGAGCAGTACAGCACTTTGCAAGAAGATAACGCCGCGACACATCACGGTCCGCTCCATTGCCGAAATGCTGCGAGCGTCCTTCGATGTATCTCGCCAAGCTGGCAGTCGTTGCGGTCATCGCGTACTATGCGTCCAAACTGACCGGCGGTGCGGTTCACTACTTCGTCATGTGTCAGATCATGGGCGCGGTATTCTTCGCACTGGGCTTTCTCGATAAAGCATCCTCGGAAAAACGCAAGCCTCCAGCCTGATCACGTTTTTCGTCACCATTCTGATCTTTTTTCCAATCTGGCGCAGACCACGCCGGAGCAGGTGCTGTCCGTTCTGCCTGCGCTGCTGACCGCAGCGGCCTGCGGCGTCTTCGGAACCATGGCGGCCGCGCTGCTGTGCGCCAAGCTGCTGCGCATCCCGATCAGCCTCGCGGCGGCCTACGGCATCAGCTGCACGTTCGGTTTCCCGACCACCATGCTCATTCCGCAGGAGGTCTCCGAGGCATTCGGACGAAACGAGAAGGAAAAGAAAGCGATTTTGAATTTCCTGCTGCCGAAAATGCTGACGGCAGGCTTCGTCACCGTTACCATTGTGTCCGTGCTCATTGCAGGCGCAGCGGTGAAAATGCTGTGAACTGAGACTTATAAAAACAGGTTTTCCAATCAAGGAGGTACGCAAAAATGGAGCAAATTTACACGCAGATTCGTCAGTACATCGACGAGAACCGACAGCCGATGCTGAACCTTTGGCGCGATCTGGTGAACACAGAGAGCGGCACGACGCAGATCGACGGCGTGAATGCGGTATGCAGCATCCTGCGCCGCGAGATGGAGAACGCCGGCATCCACACCCGTGTCCGCGCCATTCAGAACTCCGGTGACATGCTCATCGGCGAGTGGAACCCCGGCAGCTCCAAAGCGCCGCTTCTGCTCATCGGCCACATGGACACCGTATTCAAGGAAGGCGCGGCGAAAGAAAATCCGTTCCGCGTAGACGAGAACGGCATGGCGCACGGCCCCGGCGTGCTGGATATGAAGGCCGGTCTGGTCATGGCGCTGTACACGGTCAAGGCGCTCGACAGCGTGGACTGGAAGGAGCGTCCGATCAAGTTCATCTTCGCAAGCGACGAGGAAAACCTGCATATGCGTTCGGACGCGAAGGAGATCTTCGCAGAGGAGGCAGCAGGCGCGCTCGCGGCGTTCAACTTCGAGACCGGCTACATGGACAACCGTTTCGTGGTCGGCCGCAAGGGCGGCGGCCCGGTCAGCATCAGGATTCACGGCAGAGCATCCCACTCGGGCATTGCGCCGGAGAAGGGCCGCTCGGCGGTGCTCGAGGCAGCGCACAAGATCGTTGAGATCGAGTCGCAGAACGACATCATGCGCGGCAGGCTGATGAACTGCGGCATGGTGGACGGCGGCATTGGTGAGAACACCATCCCCGACTCGTGCGAGGTGCGCATCGGCATCCGCTTTCCGAACGCGGAGGTGCGCGACGAAATTTTTGAAATCCTGCACCGCGCAACCAATCACAACTCGGTGCCGGATACGACGGCAGAGCTCGATCTGAGCCGTGTTATGCAGTGCATGGATATGACTGACGGCGTTATGGCGCTGTTCCGTCATCTGCAGCGCACCGCACAGGACTGCGGCTTCGGTGAGATCGGCTGCTTCCAGGTCGGCGGTCTGTCGGACTCCGGCATTACGGTAGCGTGCGGCGTGCCGACGGTGTGCGGCATGGGCGCGCGCGGCGAGGGCAATCACACCCCGGACGAATATGCGGAAGTAGAATCGCTGTTTCAGCGCAGCGTGCTTGCGGCGTGCGCAGCGTATACGCTGAACGACGATTTTGCAAAGGCTGCCGAATAAGCGGCGGCGCAAAAAGGGATAAGGAGGTATAAACTCATGGCAAACAAAGAGAAACAGGCAGAAAACAAGGAAAAGATCGGTATTGGCGCGTGGCTGGCACTGATTGTGCTCATTCTTGTGCTGTCCGGTGCATTCCGCACGGCGGAGGGTCCAATCAAGGTACTTGACTTTACCAATCTGGCAGGCTCGTTTGGACAGATCGGTGACACAGGTGCGAACCTCATCGGCAAGGGCGGCACCGGCGCGAAGGACGGCTTCATGGCAGGCTTCAACCTGATCCCGGCGGTCATGTTCTTCTGCGGCCTGCTCGGTGTATTCGAGCAGCTCGGCGCATTCAAGGCATCGGACATCCTGTTCCGTCCTCTGCTTCGTCCGCTGCTCGGTATTCCGGGCAAATGCGGCATCGCCTTTATCTCCAGCTTCACCGGCTCGGACGTTGCAGCTGTTATGACCCGTGAGCTGTATGAGGAAGGCGAGATCACGGACGACGAGCGCACGATCTTTGTAGCGTATCAGTACGCAGGCTCTGCGTGTATCAATAACACGATTACTGGCGGTGCGCCGCTCGTGGCGATCTGCCCGGTGGCACTCGGTCCGTGCATCGTCATCATGTTCGTCTGCAAGCTGATCGGCGCGAACATCGTCCGTCTGATCCTGCGTGCAAAGCGCGGCAAGGCATAAGGAGGTAACAGAAATGAGCAATCAGGCAACCAATACGGCGGCTGCGGCCGCACCGGCAAAGGCAAAGAAACCCTCGATCGTAGATACCTTCCTCAAAGGGCTGCGCAAAGGGCTTCAAGGTCGGCATTGAAAATATCACCCCTGCAATGATCCTCGGCTATGTACTGGTGTACATTCTGAAGGAGACCGGTCTGATGGACATCCTCGGCACGGTCATGTCGCCGGTCATGGGACTGTTTGGTCTGCCGGGCGAGGCATTCGCGGTTCTGATCTCGGCGTTCTTCGCCAAGGCCTCCGGCTGTGCGACCGCCGCTTCCATGTATGAGGCAGGCGCGCTGACGCTCGGTCAGGCCTCCATGATGCTCCCGGCGTGTATCCTGATGGGCACGCTCATCGGCCACTATGCGCGCATCGTGCTCGTAACCGATACCAACAAGAAGTGGCATCCGCTGCTCATCGCCATCTGCCTGCTTGATGCGGCTATCAGTCTTGTCATCATGCGCATCATTCTGGCGGCAATGGGCGTTCAGTAAAAGGAGGCAGAGCATATGCTTTCAAGTTATCGCGTCGGCGCGGCCTTCAGCTTGAAGCGCTCGGCAGCGTGCTGATCTGCACGGTCATGCTGGCCGATCGGTTTCTGTTTACCTTGCAGGATGGCTTTGTCCTCACCACAGTCATTTCCGCCGTGCTGCTGACGATCGGCATCCGCGTGGTCAAGCGGCACGACGAAGAAAATCAGAACTGATCCTTCGGGCGTTCCTGATACCCAAACCGCCCGATTTCACCCCTCTTTGGAAAAGGCCTGCGCTGGCAGGCCTTTTCTGTTTTCCCCCATTTCAATCTATATATTATAGACGTAGAAGCTCCTGAGATATTCTCAGGAGCTTACTTTTTTGGCCGAAAGGAGCAATCAAAGATGTTCAACAATCAAAAGTTCCTGACGCGCGGCGTGATGGCTGAGATTCCATCGTGGCTTGACAAACCTCATGTGGCACATGGTTCTGACAATGGAAGTCGAGGAAAAAGACTACCTGCAGGTATTCAAGCTGACAAAAACACCGGCCGGTCAACACATTATTGTCCACGAGCAGGAACAGCCGCCCTACCGCTACGAACTCGATGTACCGTGTGACGATGCAGTAGACGCGAAAGTGTTCGTCATCGACGATTTGACGCATTCTACTATGCTGCTTGCTGAAGAATATTAAGATTTACTAAACGAAATGGAGGAACAGACAATGAGCGAAACAAGAATTTGTGCAAATTGCGGTGGAGAGCATTCAATTGACCAGATGTTTGAAGTAGAAGGCGATTGGCTCTGCGAGGACTGCGCAGATCGCCTGACCGTAATCTGCGACCACTGCGCTGAGCGGGTCTACGAGGAAAACGCCGTCGAGGATGACACGCACACGCTTTGCGATCATTGCTTTGATGAATATTACGTGCGCTGTGATGACTGCGGTCGGATTATTCACCGCGACCGCGCATATTGGGACGGTGACGACAACGCCTACTGCGCGTCCTGCTGGGACGAGCACTGCGAGGTCATCCACGAATACAGCTACACACCCGACCTTGTGTTTCATGGCAAAGGTCTGCGGCATTTCGGCGTAGAGCTTGAAATCGACGACGGCGGCACGGTCAACAGCAATGCACAGAAGCTCCTTGACATCGCGAACGCCAACGCCGAAAACCTGTACATCAAGACGGACGGCAGTCTGGATGAAGGCCTTCGAGCTTGTCACACACCCGATGACGCTCGAGTATCATCTGAATGAAATGCCGTGGGCGGAGGTGTTGCGCAAGGCGCAGAGCATGGGCTATCTCAGCCATGCGGCAGGAACCTGCGGACTTCACGTTCACATTTCGCGTCTGGCGTTTGGCTGTACTTACGAGCAGCAGGAGGCCGCAATCGCCCGTTTGCTGTATTTGTAGAGAAATTCTGGGCAGAACTGCTGCGGTTCAGCCGCCGCACGCAGAGCCAGATGAACCGCTGGGCGGCACGGTACGGCATTCGTCTTACGCCGTCCGAGCAGATGAACCACGCGAAGAATTCCTGTGCCGGACGTTACACGGCGGTAAATCTTACGAACTCGGATACGGTTGAAATCCGTATGTTTCGCGGAACTTTGAAGCTGAATACCCTGAAAGCCACCTTGCAGATGGTCAACCATCTCGTCGAGGTGGCCGTTTCTATGTCCGACAGCTTCAGGTGCAGGATATGAGCTGGTTCGATTTCCTGGACAACATCACCGAACCCGAACTCATTCAGTATCTCAAAGAACGTCGTCTTTACGTTAACGAACCTGTTAATACCAACACGGAGGAGGCTTAAAATATGTGCAGTCTTTTCGGCTTAATCGATTTTAAGGAGTGCCTGAGTACCCATACGAAGAACAAAATCCTGAACACTCTCGCAAGAGAGTGTCAAGTTCGCGGCACGGATGCGACCGGCATCGCGTATAATTTCAACGACCGCTTGCGAATTTACAAGCGCCCCCTGCCCGCTCGAAAAATGAAGATTCACATTCCGCACGGCGTAAACGTGGTCATGGGACATACCCGCATGACTACACAGGGCAATGCGCAGTTTAACCAGAACAACCACCCGTTCCTTGGTCACATTGACGGAAACAGCTTTGCACTCGCTCACAACGGCGTTCTCTGGAACGACAAAGAGTTACGCATGGAAGAGAATCTGCCACTGACAAGCGTTGAAACGGATAGTTACGTTGCGGTACAGCTTCTTGAACAGCAGAAAGCCCTCGACTTTGACAGCCTACAAGCTATGGCTGAAGCGGTCGAGGGCTCTTTCGTGTTTACAGTGTTGGACAAGGATAACTCCATCTGGTTCGTCATCGGGGACAATCCGCTTTGCATTATGTTCTATGATGGCTTTCTGATTTACGCCTCGACGCAGGAAATCCTCTGGAAGGCCATCAAAAAGCTGCGGCTAAAAGCGCCCACCGATATTCTGGAGCCAAAGGAGGGCGAGATTTTGAAGATTGACCGCAGCAGGCCGTATCACTACCGGAGCATTTGCACCGAGAACCAGCTATGAGCATTGGTGGCGGCGTTATTCTCCATATTACCGCGACTGCTGCATAGATACGCCCGTGAACTACGATGACTTATTCAGTGTTGCAAAAGCCTTCGGTGTTTCGACTGAAGAAGTACAGGCACTGCTCGATTACGGCTGTTCCGAGGAGGAAATCGAGGAAATGCTGTATGACCCTACCTTGCTCCATGAGATGACTGGCGAATTACTTTACGCGTATTAATGAAAGGAGCTGTTGCTTATGATTCCATTAGGCCCAATTTTCCAGGCTGTAGGCGCGGTGGTTGATCTTATCATCGAAGCCGTCGAAAACCGAGAAACAAGTAGAATTTGTCAGCCGCAAGGAAGCCATTGACACGACCACGCCGACCGGCAAGTTTATGCTCACCGTGTTCGCGGCGGTCGCGGAGCTTGAACGCGAATATATCTTGCAGCGCCAGCGCGAGGGCATCGCGATTGCCAAGACGAAGGGCAAGTACACCGGCCGCAAGCCAATGCCCCTGCCGGACAACTTCGAGCGGGTGGTGGCTCGATGGCGTGCCGGGGAAATCACCGCTGTGGAAGCCATGCGGCAGACCGGACTGAGGGCAAACACATTTTACCGAAGATGCAATCAACACTCATAAAATATTGGTGGGAATTGTGGGAATTCCCACGGTTCCCACCAATTCAAGGATACTATAAGTGGTTTTGCAGCGTTTGGATGCGTGCGTCTGCCAACAGTGAAACTGTATAATGAGCGATAATATTTAGCGCTGCTTTTAGCATCAGCTGATATACGGCTATCATTTCATTAGTGTCCCTGAACAGGATACCGATATCTTTCGAAAGCGGATACCTCTTAAGATACTCATTAATACATTGCTGTAAAGCCGACTTATTCTTAGGCGGATGCTCAAGGTGTCTCATGAGAAAATGGACGGCACTGTAAGGCGTAAAAGTACGAATAAGCTCCGTTCGAATACTAGGTCGAAGTTCTTTGACTCCTATTAAATATGTATTGGTTCCTGCAAAGGGAAACAATTGAGGCTGAACGTCCGTGTCAGTAAAGTAACATTCGCTATACGTCTTAAAATCTCGGAATATACCTTTACAGCCTGGCGGAAGCATTTTCGACGAGCCGTACAACGGTCGGAATGGTGCGGAATAGTAAAGCACATATCTTGATAAAAAGAGACATATGTAAAGTACTTGCGGATAAATTGATACAGATTGAAAGGAAGGTTATTCGAATTATCATACGGATCAACAAAGAAAAAATTTAGCAGAAGCCGACAGCTTGCCCCACACGCAGGTTTTGTAAATATTAATAAAAGAGTCTTGTTTATAATACGTTCCAGGATTAGCCAAAGTTCGGAACCCTTTAATTATCTCGGTTACTTGATCTCCGTATATCTCACGCAGATGCTTCTCATTATACGATTTATCCAGCAGATGTTCGGATATATGAGTATTCAATTCCAACGCCTGCTCCATTGTTAAGGAACAAGCCGTTGCAATATCAGTTGCTAAACACTGCGTTTTGCAGAGCGGAAAGGCAAAATTTATATGCTGATTAAAACAAACCTTTTCAGAGGGCGGTTGTTGATCGTCAAATTTCAATGCGCTTATACTTGGTGGACAGTTGATATGCTTGCTAGGAAAGACAACTGTGTTATATTTGTTTAAATTATCGATTAATGTATTCTCGATTTTATTGAGCAGCCGGTAAGCTAATTTGCTCAAAACCTTCGTTTTGTATGCATTGTCGGTGAAGCACGAATCTGTCAAAGAAGGTTGAATGATGAATTCCAACAGCGCTGCTTTTACCAGGACTTTTATCAAGTGCAGCCTGATAAACTGCACTTAATGTAAAGAGAGCAGGCAGCACAGGATATATCCTGGAATCCATTATAACCATTTTACACAGAGTGTCGCTGCAAGTTGGCAAGCGCTTAACTGGGAACTCCGTATCCCGTAAATCTGTATAAAATTTTAGATAAATTTTATCTACTTCTGTCTCTTAGCTTGCTGATGAACTCCGGTTGATTATCAGGTTCATATCCCCACTCGCGACTAGGATCCGACCGCTCCAATAGCTGGCGAACAATATTCAATGCTCGATAAATATATTCATCGCTGCGATATGCTTTTAAGTTCTTTTTAAAAATCTTTATATCTTCTGCTGCGTTATCCTTTTCGAATATACTATGCTGGGGAACTGATCGAACGGTGGCGAAAGCAGCTTCATGTACAGAAGCTGCTTTTTATCCGGTCCCAGTTCCTCCAGCCGTGTAGGATTATCCAGGATCGACAATAGCGTATATAAAAACTGGTGGGATGCGCGCGAGCTGTTACAAGAGTTTTCCACGAAATTCTCAAGGGATTGCATATGCCGTTTTGCATGCATTTTTATAATTTTATCTGACAAAAATGCATACGAAGGATCGAAAAGTCGTCAGTAAACAACTTATTTGACATAACTGTCATTTTATCACCTGCTTCTTGAAATTAATAAACGTTGTGGAAAATCCGTGCTAATTACGTTATTTTCACGAGGATTTGCACAGGACTTTCCACAGAAAATGCCTTACAATAGTTCTTGTCAAGACAAAGACTTAACGAATGGCGTTAAATCTTTCGCTGAGATTCATGATGGCCACATGGATCTCCTGCATAGGGAGGATCTTACCATGATTCAAGGTTCTAATTTCCCGACCGCATCCACCCCCGACACCGAAAGCACGCCGGAGTTCATCAGCCCCTGCCTCGTTCGGCCCCTCCTTCACGACCGGCTTCCCCTTCGAGGACGAGCCTCGCAAGGGCAAGAAAGGCAAGAAGGGCAAAAAAGGCTCGCAAGAAGGCAGCAAAGCGTGCACGCAAGCGTGCGAAGGAGCGCCAGATTGCGCAGGCTAATTACAAGTGCGGCTACCTGGCCGCCGAGAATGACATGCTGCGTAAAATGATCGCGCTCTCCGTAGGTGTCAAGCGTGGCACCTTCAATGACAGACTGGCCGAGAATGGCCTCAAGCTGCTGCCGAGAGGTGATCACTGATGAATTTCGCTATTGCAGGTAATAGCTTGCTGAACGATGGCGAAGTCATCGCCAACTTTGTCCCCGCGAATCCGCGGACTGTATTCTGCTAACCCCGAGGAGCCGCTCCAGCTGCTCCTCGAGGTGACGCGGAAGGTGCACCGCCGCAGACTATTGTCTGCCTGCGGAGCAGTTGGACCAGTTGAACTTCGAAAAGTTAATTGTCGGTTGCATTTCGCGCGATGCACGTGGTCGGAGCACTAGAAATCTCGTGGCAACCTACCTGCGGATGCAGCTGTCACAATGCGACCTTCCGCGCGGTCAATACTTTGACCAGACCGGCTGGCAGCAGATTGATGGGCAACACCGCTACTTCCCTGACCTGGCCCCAGAAAACCGACTGGCTGAACCGCCTTTAGACGGTTCACCGCCGTACCTGATTGCCAAGGAAACCTCAAGCTACCATCTGTCTGTCGATCCAACGATGTCGGCAGAAACCGCAGTCGAACAGCTGCTCGAGACGTTTTTGCCGCATCTCAATGTATACCTGCCGGTGTGGGCGTATGCGTTGTTCTCGGTTTGCCGTTCGTTCTTACAGGACAGCGGCTTACCGACAGCCTGCATTCTATACTTGATTGCAACGCAAGGTTTCGGCAAGACAGCAACAGCCAAAGCGCTTTGCCAGCTGTTCGACGATGCGGGCGGGTGCATGGCTGATGTCTACGACGCTGGCAGCACAATGTCTGCGATGGAGCGTGCGTTGATGACCACACGCGATCGTTCGGTGTTACTGGATGACATTTACATCGGCACCAATAAGGCAAAGCAGCGCGAGCGTCTTGCGAGCGCGGCCGCATTACTGCGGTTTGCAGCGAACGAAACCAAGCGCACCAAAACCCGAGGTTCTAAGAATATTTCGGTTAGTTGTGCTGCTGGACTGGTCGTCACGGGCGAAATCCCGATGGAGGCATCCTCGGACGTAACGCGGTGCATGATCGTGCGAATTCATGAGAAACTAGCCGATTCAAGTAATCCGGTCGATTTGGAGGCGCTTCGTCATACCGCGGCTACGGCAATGCAAGGATTTCTTTCATGGTTTGGAGAACGCTATGAGGAATTCCGTTCTCGCATTAAGTGCGAGATGGAGTCGCAGCTTGCCACTGTGAAAAACGCACCGAACGAGCGCGTGAAGATGTCGTTGTTCGAATTATACTGGCTGCTCTGCCGGTTCGCTGACTACGCGGAGGAAGTCAAAGCAATCTCGGCAGTCGCCAAAAGCAAATTTCTCCAAGCAACAGCGTACTCATTGACCCAAGTCTGGCACAACATCACCGAGGAGCTGCGCCGCATCGAAAACCTCCCGGAAACCCTTCGAGAGGCAATCGTAAGCGGAGTACAGCAACAGGAATTTTACGCATTCCGGCACAATGGCTGCCTTTGCGTTAGGCTTTCTGTGCTGACCGACTATCTGCAAAAGCTCTACCGCCGAAGTGATCTCAGCGAGCAATATGTTGCAGAGTGGCTCAATCAATGCAAGCTGCTGTCCATCGATGCCAGCAAGAAGTCCACCAAAAAAATCAAAGGCAAACGTTACCTGTGCATTCCGATTTCAAGCCTGAACCTGGGTTCACTTTTAAGTGTAACGCTGCCGCGCAAATTATGCAAGAAAAAGGAGATTATTATCATGAAAACCCAAATCACTATTACCAATTCCACCACTCTTAACGATCTTCCTGACGTTCTGACCGTTGCAACGCTTGCAGCGTATCTGCATACGACCCGTCAGAATATCTGCAAGATGCTGATCGCCGGAGAAATCCGCTCCGTCAAGGTTGGCCGCTCGTACCGCGTACCCAAGGTATTCCTGCAGGAGTTTTTGAAGGGTTCCTCGCAGCAGCCGGCCTAATCGACCGGGGTCCCCACCATGATCGAACATATTTCCGCAACAATTCGTGCAAAGGGCAGGATGTGGCACACCGTCCTGTCCTATGTGGAGGACGGAAAACGGATTGAAAAGTGGAAGACTACCGGCCTTCCGCTGGCAAACAACAAGCGTCGGGCGCAGGAGATTGCAAATGAGCGTGCCTGTAAGTTCCGCAAGCTGGCTGAGGAGAAGAACCGCATGGAGGTCTGGGGCCTCGATACCTCCGTGCCGGACATGCTGTTCTCGATCTGATGCAGCAGTGGAAACTCCGCAAGGCACCGGCTATCTCCAAGTCTACGCTTGAGGGGTACGAGCATATTCTGCACTACGCAGACCCGTTCTTCCGCTCGCGAAATATTACCGTACAGCAGGTTACACCTGCGCTCATTCAGCGTTATCTCGATTCCCTGCAGGAGGGGCGCACCAAGCCCCTCTCCGGGAATACGATCAAAAAGCACATCGTGCTGCTGAAAAGCGTGTTCAACGAGTCCATCAAGGACGGCACTCTGGTGTATAATCCGGTACGCCGCATTGCTCCGCCTAAGATCGTTCCGTATCAGGCGCAAACCTATTCGGCAAGCGAGCTGAACGAGCTGTTTGAGGCACTCAAGGGTTCCTCTATCGAGGATATTGTTCGCGTAACAGCGTTTTACGGATTGCGCCGCAGCGAGGTATGCGGACTGCGCTGGCAGGATATTGATTTTGAGCAAAACACGATCTATATTCGTCATAAAGTGCTCGAAACCCGTATCAACGGCCAAAGCGAAGTCATGCAGACAAACGAACTGAAAACCGAATCCAGCCGCCGTGCATTCGCACTTGTGCCGACCATTCGAGAGCTGCTGCTCAAGCGTCGGCAATGGACGGAGGAAAACCGCAGGCTCTGGGGCGATTGCTACGACCATACCTACGATGAGTACATCTTTACACTGGCAGACGGCAGTTTGCTCACCCCCGAGCGGGTCAGCGATCGTTTTCGCGGCTTTATCGAGCGTCACGGTTTCAAGAAAATCCGTTTTCACGATCTGCGCCACTCCTGTGCAACGCTGCTGCTGCACGAGGGCTATACCTGCAGGAAATTCAAGTGTATCTCGGTCACGCGACCTTTCAGACGACACTGCGTTATGCACATCTGGATGCGGCCTCGAAAATCGCGGCATCGAACTGCATGGAGCATTTGCTTGGAAATAGTAAAAATAATGCGAACCAGCAGGATACGCTGCCGGACAGAAAACGCTCGAGTTCTTAATGGCTCGAGCGTTCATTCCATAAAATGTTATCGGTTGATGCTGCAAAAATTTGACCGATTGTAATTGTAAAATATGACCGATTAGCATATAATAATAGAAAGATGTTGAGGTGAGTCAAATGAACCATTTAAACTATAAACCCCGCATTATCGATGCAAAAGTAGAGGAATATCTATCCGCTTTCGGTGCTGTCTGCATTGAGGGACCGAAATGGTGCGGCAAGACCTGGACTTCTGCGCAGCACAGCAAAAGCGAAATCTATATCGGCGATCCGGCTAACAACTTTCAAAACCGCCAGCTGGCAGAATTGTCTCCCGAACTGGTGCTAACCGGCGAGGCTCCGCGCTTGATCGACGAATGGCAGGAAGTTCCGCCGCTATGGGACGCGGTGCGCTACAAGGTAGATCAGACCGCCGAAAAGGGCCAGTTTATCCTTACCGGTTCAGCCACGCCCAACCACAAGGGCATCCTCCACAGCGGCGCAGGCCGCATTGCCAAGCTGCGTATGCGTCAATGTCGCTCTACGAGTCGGGCGACTCCAGCGGACAGGTTTCGCTGGAAAAGCTGTGTCATGGCGAAGTTACTACGGCCATGACCGGCGAAGTAGATCTTACCAAGCTGATTGAACTGATTATCCGCGGTGGCTGGCCGGGCAGTCTGGGCTTGCCGCTCAAACAGGCTATGCTGCTGCCTGCCGAGTATCTGAATGCGGTCATTGACGATGATGTGTACCGTATCGACGGTATCAGGCGAGATACGCAGAAAATGCGCCTTCTGCTCCGCTCCCTGGCTCGAAATGAGAGCACAACCGTCACAAATCGAACGTTAATGCGCGATATCAAGGCGGTTGATGATGAGGATATTGACGGCGAAACGGTATCCGCCTATCTGGATATTTTCAAGCGGCTGTTTATCACGGACAATCAGCCGCCGTTCGCTGCCGGTATCCGCTCCTCTGTTCGGATAAAGCAGGCAGAAAAAGCGGCATTTCTCCGATCCGTCACTGGCGTGTGCCTTGCTCCGCGCAACGCCTGCCGGTTTGATTGGTGATCTGGAAACACTTGGATTTCTATTCGAGGCACTGTGCGAGCGCGATCTGCGTATCTATGCGGAGTCGTTTGACGCGAACCTGTATCACTATCAGGATTACCAAAATCAAGAGATCGATGCGGTAATTGAGCTGGCAGACGGTCAGTGGTGCGCTTTTGAGATCAAGCTCGGTGCAAATCAGATCGATACCGCCGCAGAAAATCTGCTTAAGATCAAGCGTCAGATTGAAGAAGATCCTCGAGGTAAGCCGCCTGCGGTGCTCTGCGTTCTGTGCGGTATGTCGAATGCCGCCTATCGGCGCGCCGATGGTGTTTTTGTTGTTCCAATCACGGCGCTGAAACCTTAACTAACCTCTCGAATAAGCACAAAATAAGCACCATTCTTGGTGCAAGCCTGCGAGAAATCTGCGAGAAGTCGATCAAATCGACTGATTTCACAGTTATTCCCTATTTCCAAATATCTCTGAAAAGTTCAGAAAAATACCGATAATACAGCAAAAGCTCCTGCAATCCATCAAAAGATTACAGGAGCTTTCTGGTGCCGCCAGCCGGAATCGAACCGGCACGGGTTTAACTCCGGGGGATTTTAAGTCCCCTGCGTCTACCAGTTCCGCCATGGCGGCGTGTAAATATTATACCAGAACGGGCACGGTCTGTCAAACATGTGCGCCGTCGGTTTGAGGATTTTTCAATCCCGCCTCTGCTGCTTTCCTGTTGCGTCCTGCCGGAAAAGCTATACAATAAATATAACAGTTCTCCTGTGCAGAAACGAGCATACGGTACGCGTTCCATGCCGTTCCGGCTATGCATTTGGCGTACCGGTTCGATGTCCGAAAAATTTTGAAACAGGCGGAACAAACCATACGGAATAAACGTCTAAGCTGATATATGACAATGACCCCACCGCAGCAGCGGCCGTTGCTGTCGATGGCATTCGTTATTGTCATATACAGGATAGAGCGTATAAGCATTAACAGTGAAACGGAGGGAAAAATATGAAACGGTTTCAGAAGGCGTTACTCGGTGTTGTGGTGAGCGGTGCATTGCTGTTCTCGGCACAGGCGGCGGAACTGTCCAGTGCGGCACAGGATACGCTGCAATCGGCTATGACTAAGGTACAGCAGGAAGTCAAGGATTACGGTCAGGTGAAAACGTTCGGCTTTACCGGTGAAAACTGCGAGATTATCCTCGCGAACCTCAACGCGAAACAGTATTTGGTTAACCTAACAGCTGACAGCACACACAAGTATGGTATTCTGGACAAAGCAACCGGCAAGCTGGTTGTTCCTGTGGAGTACGATTATTACATTGCGCTTGACGGCACGGAAACACTGGTTAGCCAGTACGACGCTGATCATCACCCCAACTACTGGTTCGCCGATGAAACCGGCAAACTGACGCCGATGAAGCTGCCGTCCGGTTATGAGCTTGCGACGTATGAGCCAAACAGCAATGTATTCGTGCTCTTCAAAAACGAGAAAAAGCCGGTATATGACCCGTATTCCGGCGATGGTCCAACCACACAGGTTGAGGATGTCACCTTCTTTGCTCTGGCCGACAAAGACATGAACATCATCCTCGATGACATCGACATGGTACCAGATTGGTACGCCGATTTCTTCATCGCAAAGACCGGCAGCACCAAGTGGGAACGTGTTGGCAAGGCAGGCGCGGACGGCAACGGCACCTGCGGTCTGTTTGACCCGAAAACCGAAAAAATTTGTCGGCAAGCATGATTTTAACCAGATTTTCTGGTACGATCAGCACTTTATCGGCACACGCAGCAGCGGCACAAAATCTTATCTGCTGGATGGCAAAGGGCGGCGAAACCCTGCTGCCCGCAAACGTCAAGGAGTACAGCAGCTGGGCCAAAACCGAAGTAGCTGCCGCAGGAGAGCACGGTCTCACCGAGTCGTTCTCCTATCCCAGGCTGGACATTACCCGCGAAAACTTCACCATGCTGGCGATGAACCTGTACAACAAGATTTATCCCAACAAGGAGATTCCGGCTCTGGAAACCAAGTTCACCGACTGCAGGGACGACCCGAACGTGAACAATGCCGCCGCACTCGGCATTATCACCGGCTACGAGGACGGCACCTTCCGTCCGTACAAGACCATCTCCCGTCAGGAGGCTGCCGCCATGCTTGACCGGCTGTATCAGGTACTCGGCGGCAAGACGAACGTGGTTTCCGAAAAGGCCTTCGCTGACGATGTCAAAATCGGCGACTGGGCGCGCGGCAGCGTTTACGCAATGCGCCAGACCGGCATCATGCAGGGCAAGGAGAACAATCAGTTCTGCCCGACGGACGGCTACACCGCAGAGCAGTCCATTGTGACCATCGAGCGCATGTATCAAATCATCAAGTAACCAGCCATATCAAAAGGACTTCGTTTTGACGAAGTCCTTTTTGCTTACTCATAACGTCCCATGAAAATCTCGGTTACGATGCCGTTTTCGATGGTAACATGCAGCAGGTCCACCATCGTTTCATCCCGTGCGTCCGGCGAGCCGTACAGATCGAGGAACCGTGCTTCGCTGTCTCCGACACGCAGTCCGCGCACGGTTCTGTGCCGCCAGAACAGCCACCGGCGGGTCAGTGGAATTTCATCCGGTGCCTCGGTGATGATAACGCGGTTGCGGCTCTTATCCCACCGTATCTGCGGAATGTGGCTGTCCCACAGGTACGAAAACGGCGTGTACAGTACACCATTCCGTTCCACGCCGGAGACAGCGGTCTCAGCACCGTGCAGTGTGTAGGTTTTGCCGTCTGTCGTACCGCCAAGGCGCTCTGCAACCTCGTAAAGTGGGACATACGGCTCGTTTTGTACAGAATAACCGGATTCTCCAGCGTGATCGGCTCTCCGTTCTGCAGGGCTTCCCTGCTGCCGATTTCCATGCTGAGCGACGTGTTCGTCCGCTCCAGATAGCCGATTCGCCAGACCGCCAGTCCAATCGCAAGCACAAGCGCCAGCAGCGGCAGCCAGTATTTTTTCACAATACGCATGATTTTCCTCCCTGATTACGCCTTCTGCGTCATACGCAGCATTGTGATGATCGACTGCTCGCAAGTATAGCCATTCTTCGGATCAAATCGATTCGCTCCTACGCCCTGCATGATACCGGTTTGCCTCATCGCATAGACAGAATTCTTTGCCCATACGCCAATACTCCCGTTGTCAGCATAGAGCGTAGGACTGACTTCGATATTTCCATACAGCACCGTATAAAGGCGCTGCAGGATAACCGCCGCTTCCTGTCGGGAAAGCTCGCGCGTAGGCTGGAAGGTGCCGTCCTCATAACCGGTGACAATACCGAGTGCCGCAATCTGACGCACTATGTCTTCATCGCAGTCGGAGAACGGCTGTGCCGGTTCAGGCAGATTGATGTTTGGGTTTACCGTCTGAATAGTTTGCCAAGCCAGTTCACAGAATTCATCGCGGTGGATGTTCAGGCGGTATGGTGTATGATAGGACAGTCGGAGTCCGTCTTTCTCCGCTTGTTCGACTATATTTTCAGCCCAAGTGCTGGGAACATAGCAGTAATTCGCCTGTTCGCGCTCATTTCCGTTGCTGTCCAACAGATACTCGGTCGTACCATGACAGCCAAACCAGCGGTCATTTTCGTTCGATACCTCATCGTAACGGCTGCTGCTCACCGTTTTGCCGCTGCGGTCGATGAACATATATTTACTGTTGAAATACAGCCGCGGCCACGGTCCGCCGTCCGGCAGATACCAGTCGGACGCACCGACACGGACAGCGGCGAGATCGTTATAAAACAGTTCGCTATCATAAGAGTAATCATACTGACCAACGTTGTAATACTGGTCGATGCCGTCCTGCAGGACGGTAAAATCCGGTCCCAGCAGCGTGTACTGACAAAATGTGTAATTCATCGTGCCGCTATCGGTCCGCACAGTGCTGGTGACGGGGTACTGGCCAAGGACATATCCTTGATCATCGACTGCCAGTACATGACCGGTATGAGGAAAGGATACATCGGTCAAGCTACGGTTCAGGTCACACAGCTGATACCTGCCGCCGGTCTCCAGCAGCAGCTGATCATTCACAGCTTTCCACATGCTGCCGTTGAACAGCGGTGTGATGATCTTT
>VOFB01001978.1_pt1 | contig 43004 bp, 69 predicted proteins | sample 5384141 | NCBI WGS metagenome assembly VOFB01 (sample SAMN12384721, study PRJNA508395) | human gut metagenome | isolation source: healthy gut A | host: Homo sapiens
GAACGGCTGCTGAGGTTACTATTAACTACGTTATAACCGACGTTGAGAAAAAGCGCAAGTTTGTCTGCGTAGACCCCATGATATTCCCGTAGTTGCTATTATCGATTCGGATATGATGTCCTCCATGCCCAAGGGGCTTACCGCTTCGACTGGTATGGACGCTCTTACCCATGCTATAGAGGGCTATATCTGCAAGGGCGCATGGGAAATGTCTGATATGTTTGAGCTTAAGGCCATAGAGGTTATATCCCGTTCTCTGCGCTCGGCGGTTGCCGGTGAAGCCAAGGGCCGCGAGGATATGGCGCTGGGCCAGTATCTTGCCGGTATGGCGTTCTCCAACGCGGGTCTGGGTATAGTTCATTCAATGGCGCACCCTCTGGGAGCGTTTTACGACACCCCACGGAGTAGCCAACGCTATAATTCTGCCTACTGTTATGGAGTATAACGCTCCTGCTACCGGCGATAAGTTTAAATATATCGCTCAGGCTATGGGCGTAGATACGACAGGCATGAGCCAGGATGAATACCGTAAGGCGGCGGTAGACGCTGTGCGCAAGCTGTCTGAGGATGTAGGCATTCCCGCTAAGCTGAGCGACGTGGGCGTTAAAAGGAGGATTTGGATTTCCTGTCCGAATCGGCCTTTGCGGACGTTTGCACGGGCGGCAATCCCCGCGAAACCAGCGTTGCGGAAATTAAAAAGCTGTATGAGAGCATGCTTTGATTTAGTATTATAATTAATTAGTTTTTATTGAAACATGGTGCGGGCCCTTAATGGCTTTAGAGGCAATTAAATATTTGGCGGCGGCGCGGACTTTCTGCGCGCCCCCTCTGGGGGGGCGCAAAGTGCCTTTCCCCCGCCCCATTGTCGGCTCAGGCCCAGGGGGCATAAGCAAAACTTATGCCCCTGGGCGTCCCACTGCCAATATTTAATTCCCTGGCCCCTTTTTTTTACTCCATGGGCGCTTAGGCGGCGTTTGGCAGGCGCCGGGAACGGGCGCCTGCCTTGCCGGCAGGCGGGTTCCCCGCCCGAAGGGCCGCAAACGCCGCCTAAGCGCCCATGGAGTAAAATAAATCCCCGCGTTTTAGGTAGCCTTTTTCTAAAAAATATGATAAAATATCTAATAACATTGCAATAAATTATAATAATTTAAAGAGAGATAATATGAACAATGTTCAAAAATACCGTTATACAGCCTGAGCAATTAAAAAGATGCAGCATAGAGGATTGGAAATGCTGCTGTATTTCAAGGAAATTTGCGATAAAACGGCTTGCTGTTTTATTTCTGCGGAGGCTGCTGCATAGGAGCGGTCCGCAATAAGGGTTTTATACCATGGGACGACGACGTGGACGTATTTATGCCCCGGCCTGATTATGAAAAGCTGATTCAAATCTGGGACAGCCAGGCGGATACCTCCAGGTACAGCTTGCAGGTCACTACCAAGGACAGATTGACGCAAAATATGTTTGCAACAATATGTGATAATAATACTACCTTTATTAAAAGCTATCAGGCTAATCTGGATATCAATCATGGACTGGTGCTGGATATACTCCCTCTGGACGGCTGTCCGTCAGGCCGACTGGCCCGCAAAAACAGCTTTTCTGGGCGTTAATATATTCGCTTTATATAATAGGCCAGCCGCCGCGCAATCACGGCCGGCTTGTCTGCGCGGCAGGACGGGTGCTTTTGCAATAGCGCCCCTCTAAAGGACTGAGGTATAAATTATGGAAAATGGCCGAGCGCAAATGACAAAGTATCCTATAGATAAATGCAGCTATATAACTGAATTGTGCTCGGGTCCGCGCTATATGAAGCTGGAATACCCCGCCGAAATTTTTTCTTCGGCCGTTATGGCTGAGTTTGAGGGCTATATGCCGCCTATTCCTAAGGGCTACGACGCTTATCTTCGTATGGCGTTTGGCGATTATATGCAAATTCCTCCTAAGGAACAGCAGGTCTGCCATCACGAATTTGAAATGATAGATATGGACCATAGCTATAAAATATATAAGGGTAAATATTACTGTACGGAGGGAAAGCAAAAATGCAGACTGAAATACCCCATATGGAAATTAAACCGGAGGATTTGCGCAGAATACAGCTTAAATCCCTGGAAATGCTGCTGTATTTCAAGGAAATCTGCGATAAAAACGGCTTATTATTCTATTTCTGCGGGGGCTGCTGCATAGGCGCGCTGCGCAATAAGGGCTTTATACCCTGGGACGACGATATAGATATCTTTATGCCGCGGGCCGATTACGAGCGTCTGGCCGAAATCTGGCCCAGCCAGGCGGATAACAGCCGCTACCGCTATACCCGTACAACGCGCGAGCATTTTACCCGGCTGCTTTTTGCCACCATAAGCGACGAAAACACTACTTTTATAAAAGCAGCGCCAGTATGATGTGGATACGGCTCACGGAATAAGACTGGATATATTTCCTATAGACGGCTGTCCCAGCTCGCCCTTTAAGCGCAAAATGCAGATAGGCTGGGCGCTTATTTATTCTATATTTAACGCCAGAGAGCCGGTAACCAGCAAGGGCCGGGCCGCGAAAATACTGAGCAGCCTGCTTTTAAAGCTGGCCTTTACCGAAGGCTTGAAATATAGAGTGTGGACGTTCGCCCAAAAGCGCATGAGCCGGTTTGAATTGGATAAATGCCAAAAAGGCCACCGAGCTTTGCGCCTGGTGGAGGTATATGCGTAACCAGTATCCGGCCGAGGCCTTTCAAAGCGCAGTTTATGAGCAGTTTGAGGGATATATGCTGCCTCTGCCCAAAGGGTATGACCAATATTTAAGCATTGCCTTCGGGGATTATATGACTCCGCCGCCCGAGAATAAAAGGGCTACACGGGGCATGATTTGGTTTTTACGACCTGGATAACGGCTATAAGAAATATAAGGGCGTATATTACTGCGTAAAGGATAAAAAGGAGCAGGAAAATGGAGAACATTAGGCCGGTTATAAGCGTTATAGTGCCTGTTTATAATGTGGAAAAATATCTGGATAAATGCGTAAGCTCTGTAAAGGGGCAGACCTTTAAGGATATAGAGATACTTTTAATAGACGACGGCTCTAAGGACGCTTCAGGCCGTATGTGCGACGATTACGCCCTGACCGACAGCCGCATAAGGGTTATCCATAAGGAAAACGGGGGCTTGTCCGACGCGCGCAACAGGGGCATAACCGAAGCGAGGGGGGCGGTACCTCTCGTTTATAGACGGGGATGATTATATAGAGCCGGATATGTTGGAAACCCTCTATAATAATCTGGTCAGGGAGGACGCGGATGTCGCTATGTGCGGGATATACAGCGAATATGCCAATGGAATTAAAAGAGCATACCCTAAGGATGAATATTTGGTTTTAAACGGGGTGCAGGCGGCGGGCTTAGTCTTAGAGGGAGATAAGGTTTCTGTAAACGCTGTTAATAAGCTTTTAAAAAAAAGAAGTTTTTAAGGATATAAGTTTTCCTTGGGAAAGCTTTCAGAGGATGCTTTTATAATGGTGAAGCTGCTTGCAAAAGTGCAGAAAGCCGTTTTGGATACGCGGCCTAAGTATTTTTTATGTACACAGGGAGGATAGCATAACCACTTCAAATTATAAGCCAAAAAGATTTGAATGTAATAGAAGCATATAGTGAAAATAGGAAATTTGTATTGGAAAACTGTCCCCAGCTGAAAAAAACAGGCGGATTTTCGTTATTTCTGGGCGCATTTTTATGTGCTGGATAAAATGCTCAATACGCCGGGCTTTAAAAGGGATGAGGATTTTAAGTATATAGTGCGCACGCTGCGCAGGAACTATTTTGCTATACTGAGGAATCCTATTACGGGACGGGGGCGCAAGATAGCCCTTACAGGACTTATGCTGGGCAGCTGGCTTTATAAGCTCATTATTGCGAGGCATTATAAAAGCAAGAGGAGGCTTGTAGGATAGCGGGCAAGCGGGAGATAAAACTGCGGCGCATTTTTGCTTGCGCCGACGGCTTGCCATGCTATAATTAGATTGCAAATATAAATATTAGAATATATAAAGGCTGCGGTGTGCTGATACCGGAGCTTTTATTTAATGGGTAAATTTAAAGGGGCGGCGCGGCGGCCGAAAGCTTCGCTTTCGGCCGGGCCGGAGGGCAGGGTGCGGCTCTTGGCGGCCTGCGGCCGCCGTCCGGGCTGGAAAGCGGACGAGCAGGCTTGCCTCAAGAGCCGCCCCGCCCCTCCGCTGCGGGCGCCTTTTTTAAAGGCGCCCGCAGGCCGCGCCGCCCTTAAAAATCTTAGAAACTAAAACGATTAATGCCCAAGGGCGGCTTTTGTTTTACAAAAGCCGCCCTTGAACGCTTTTTATAATATTAAAAGGGGAGGGAAAAAACCAATGTCAAGCGAAATGATTGTTGCGCTGGTGTCCTTTGCGGGTACGGCTATAGGGAGCATAGCGGGCGTGCTTACAGCAAACAAGCTGACTAATTACCGGATATCTCAGCTTGAGGAAAAGGTCAATAAAGCATAATAACCTGGTAGAACGCATGATGGCTGTGGAGCAGTCTGTTAAATCGGCGCATAAGCGTATAGACGATTTTAAACGAGTTTGCAGCGGCGCCCGCTATAGGGGTGATAGTCTATCTAATAGCGGAGATTTTTAAAGCAGTAGCCAACAGCCGGGAGGGCTGGCTTAAATTTATACCCGTGCTCTGCGGCGTGCTAGGCGGCGTTCTGGGCGTGCTGGGCTGGCTGCTTATACCCGGCTATATCCCTGCCGAAAACATCTTTACTGCCGCAGCCATAGGGATAATTTCCGGCCTGGCGGCTACGGGCGCTAATCAGATAGGCAAGCAGCTTAAAAAGACAGGGGCAGCTGGACAAGCCGCCCAAACAGCAGAAGACCCAAACGAGGACCAGGACGGCTGAATTAAATATTGAAAAAGTGCGGAGAGCGTGATATAATAGCTGTTAGGAAAGGCAGTAAATGAGGCGGTTAGCACTCCCCAGAGGAGCTTATAGCTCCCTGGAAGGGGTGATGGCGTGGAGTACATAGCTTATATTATTGCTTGAACTTGAAAAAATTTACCCATAGTAGCGGTTATTTTTACCGATTAATAAGGGGCTTCAAAACGGTACTGCCTTTCTTTTTATATTATATTCACATTTCTCCGAAAAGTCAAAGAGGCTTAGGACGATTTTAAAGAAAACCATGTGATATAAAGCTGAAAGGCAGTAAATGAGGCGGTTAGCCAATCCACCGGGAAAGGTGGTGAGGCTTATGGATTTAGTATACATAGCGTTGACAATAGAATGTTGTTTATTTTGAAATGCTTAAAACCATAAAACGAAAATAACCGCCCTCCTGCAAAGTAAGCGGTTATTTCAATCGGCTAACCGTTTCAATACGGACTGCCTTTCTTTTATATTATATTCACCTTCTCCTAAAAAAAAGTCAAGAGGGATAATCAAAAGTTTAAGCTGGACATAGTATATATGGGAGGAGATGCAATTTATGAAAATTTGTTTAGACCCCGGACATTGGGAAATACAATTCAGGCATAATAAAGGGCTATTACGAATCAGAGATGAATTTAAAGCTGGCGTATAAGCTTAAGGAGAAACTGGAGCAGTACGGAGCAGAGGTATTTTTAACCCGCACAGGGACGGAGGATTTATCCTCTATTCCCGCGGTCAGGCAGCGGTTAAAAATAACTGCGACGTATTCTTTTCCATACATTCCAATGCCCGGAGCGGGGACGAGGACCACCGCGGCGTAGTGGTGTATTACTCTATATTCCAGCCTGAGCATAAAGAGTTAATGGAGGAATTGGGAAGAGCTGTGGCTCAGGCAATGGGGGAGCATATTTCAGGCGGCGCTGACGCGCAAGGGGAACAATGGAAACTGGGACTATAATACGGTGATAAAAAGCGCGGTGGACGGAGGCGTGCCTATGGCGTTTCTGCTGGAGCATGGATATCATACCAATTATGAGGACTGCGCCGCGTTAATGAAGGACGAGGTTTTAGAAAGAATAGCGGAGGCTGAAGCCGGGATACTGGCGGAGCATTTTGGCCTGATTAAAGAGGAAGGAGAGAACGGAGGAACTATGAGGACATTTGAGACGCTTATGGATATGAATTTCCGTGCAGCGCCCAACGGCACAAAGCTGGATTTGATTCCCAGGGGGAAAGGCTGACGGGAGAGGTCAAGGTAAGCGGAAGCGTGGGCTGGCTGTATGCTGAGTATAATGGGAAAAGGGGCTGCATGGCCGTGCTGCCCGAGAGCCGGGGCTATGCCAAAGAGATAATTTCCAGCCAGCCGGATAATCCCGGCGAAGATTACAAGGCGCTTTACGAGCAGGCGAAAAAGGAGCAGGATGATTGATACGCAGAGCGAGCTGAAAAGCGTAACTGTCCCTTTTTTATTTTATTCATTTTGGGAGCCGGGGATGAATTAAAGCGGGATTAAGGCGGTTAGCTGCAGATTTTAACATTCACAATTAAATTAACGAGGTTTTGGCTATGAACGTATCTAATTTGGGCAGGATGATAATGCGGCTCAGAAAAAAGAAGGGGCTTACTCAGGCGGAGCTGGCGCGCAGGCTGAATGTCAGCAATAAGGCTGTGAGCAAATGGGAGAACGGGGGAGGGTATCCCGAAATAACCCAGCTTCCCATGCTTTCAGGGTGTTCGGCGTGCCGGTAGATTATCTTTTAAAGGGGAACCCGCGGGGCATAGCCATAGCGGGAAATATAACGGTAGATATAGTTAATATCATAGATAAATATCCTGAAAAAACATGCTGGCTAATATTTTGAGCACGGTTTACGCCGTAGGGGCTGTGTACCCAATACTGTAATAAACCTGGCGCAGATAGATTCGGAATTATCCCTGAGCGCCTATGGGCGCGTAGGGGAGAGATGAGCAGGGCAGATATGTGCTTGGTCGCATGCGCGGATATGGGGTGGATATAAGCGGAGTAATGCGCTCGGAGGGGATGGCTACCAGCTGCAGCAGCGTTATGACCGAAAAGGATACCGGGGACCGCACGTTCTTTTTTATCAACGGGGCGAACAGCCAATTCGGCATTGAAGATATACCAATCGACCAGCTTGACTGTGAAATTTTTCATATAGGCTATCTTTTACTGCTGGATGAACTGGATAAGCCGGAGAGCCAATACGGAAGCAATATGGCGCGGCTTTTATATATGCTCCGAGAGCGAGGAATAAGGACCTCCATAGACGTTATCAGCCGGGCGGGCGCTCGGTTTGAAAATATAATTCCGGCGCTTAAATACTGCAATTACGCGATAATGAACGAGATAGAAAGCTGCGGCGTAACGGGACTCAGGCCCAGGAATGACGATGGAAGCGTAAATATCGCCAATATAAAGGAGACTATGCGCGCGCTTATGGCTTATGGGGTTAAGGATAAGGGTAATAGTGCATTGCAGCGAGGCGGGCTTTATGCTCAATGCGGACGGAAGCTTTTTGGCCGTGCCTTCTCTTGAGCTGCCGCAGGGCTTTATAAAGGGCAGCGTAGGGGCTGGGGACGCTTATGCGGCGGGCTGTCTCTACGGCCTGTATAACAATTACGACGACAGGCGCATATTGATTTGCCTCATGCACAGCCGCGTGCTGTCTGTCCGAATCAGATTCAATCAGCGGAATGAGGCCGAGGGCGGAGGCGGAAAAGCTTCAGGAGCTCTATCCCAGACGGCGGCTGGAAATATAGAGCGCCGCTGAGGGCGTATTTTGGCATTTTAAGCTTTTTTAACAGGCTGCCGTGTATGCTTTGGATATGCTTTGGACGCGCGCAAAGGCGCGCCGGTTTGTGCGGACCTGGTAAAATAAAATTTATTTAAAGGAAGGTATGAAATATGCTGGTAAATTTAAGCTCAGGTGCTTAAACAGGCTCAGGAAGGGCATTATGCGGTGGGGCTGTTTAATACCACAGATACGGATATGCTGCAGGCTGCCATTGAGGCGGCGGAGAGATGCGCTCCCCTATTATTATAGGCACGGCCGAGGTGCTGCTTCCTTACGGCGGGTTAGAGCTTATAGGTCCGGCCCTTATTAATTATGCCCGGCGCGCTTCTGTGCCCGTGGTAGTGCATTATGACCACGGACTGACTTTTTGAAAAATGCTTAACGGCGCTGAAGCTGGGCTTTACCAGCGTTATGTTTGACGGCTCGGCAAAGGAATACGGTGAAAATATTGCGCAAACCTGTGAGATTGTAAAAATAGCGCATGCCTTAGGAGGGACGGTAGAAGGGGAAATAGGGCATGTGGGGACGCTCAGGAGGATGCGGATACGGCGGGATATACTACTCGTCAGGAAGCGGTTCAATATATAGCGAATACGGGCGTGGACGCGCTGGCGATAGCTATAGGCACGGCTCACGGAGCATATAAGAAAAAGCCGCGGCTGGATTTTGAGAGATTGAGAGAGATAAGGGAGGCGACAGACACGCCTTTGGTGCTGCATGGCGGGTCGGGCTTATCCGACCAGGATTTTGTAACGGCGGTTAAAAACGGCATAGCTAAGGTAAATATTTTTACAGACCTCTGCCTTGCTGGGGAAAGAGCTGTTAGGGAGGCGCTGAAGGGAGAAACAGGGGGTATCTTGAAATGCGCAATAAAAAAGGTATTGGAGATAAAAGAGGAAATAAAAAAAAAATCAGGCTGTTTGGTTCTGAGGGAGAGCGTGACGGTATAAAGCTGCCGCGCGGGGAAAATTTTAAGGCCAGGGCGGGCGGCGCGTAGCCCAGCCTCCAGCTTTGCTGGAGGCTGGCTACGCGCCGCCCGCCCCGGGCCTTAAAATTCTTCCCGCGCTATGGCTCAAGACCGGCCTGCGGCGTTTGGCAGCTTCGCTTGCCGGGCCAGTAAAAATTTGCCTGGCCCGCGGCCGGAACGGCCGCAAACGCCGCAGGCCGGCCTTGAGCCAATAAGGGTTAAGCGGTATTTAATCAATCATGTTTAAGATTAGCGGATATCAGGCATAATTAGTCTGTGTAATTATTTCTGATAAGAGAGGTGCCTGCATTGAAAAAAAAGAAAAAGACTAAGTTAATTTTGGGAGTAGGCGGACTGGTGTCGGGGCTTTTAAACGGGCTGCTGGGGACGGGCGGAGGTATCCTTGCGATACCTGCTTTCAGAATGGCCGGATATCAGCAGAGGTATGCGCAGGCAAACGCTTCGGTTTTTATGCTGGCTATGAGTGTGGTCAGCGCTGCGGTGCTTCTTTTTCAGGAGAAAGGCTGGACTGGGCGTCCGCTCTGCCTGTAGCTGCAGCGGGTATTCCGGGCGCGGCGGCGGGCGCGCTGCTGCTTAATAAATTGAGTAACCGAGTGCTTCAGCTTATATTTTCACTACTTATACTTGCCTCGGGCGTTAAATTTTGTTTTAGGGGCGGCAGTTAATGCTTTTAGCGCTTACGGGGCTTTTGGCGGCAGTATTAGCAGGTATGGGCTTGGGCGGCGGCGTTCTGCTTATTCCCGCCCTGACGCTGTTTTTTGATATATCGCAAAAGCAGGCTCAGCTTATAAGCCTTATAACCTATATCCCGATGGCAGTTACTGCTCTTATTATAAATATACGAAAAAAGAATCTCCGGCTTAAGAATATATGGCTGTTTCTGCCGGCGGGGGCTGTGGGCGCAATAGCGGGCGCACTAGCGGCAAAATGGCTTAAAGGGGATATGCTTAGGCTTATTTACGCTGTTTTTTTTAATTTTATTTGGATTGTTTATGCTAATTAAAAGCATTATTGCGTTTAAAAAGAAGAAGTAGGGATGCAGGCTTTAATATGGCTGGCGGCCTTGCTTTTAAAAGGTCAGTAAAAAGGGGCCGGGGGGCGCCGTCAGCGGCCTTGGGCCGAGCCGAAGGCTCGGCCCCGGCAAGCGAAGCTTGCCGGACGGCGCGCCCCCGGCCCCTTTTTTACTGACCTTTTTCCGCATTGTATTATTCAAATCTCTTGCGCGTAGCTTTTTTTAAATATATAATATAAAAAATATTATATCAGGAGCAGCCAATGCGCAGATTTTTGCAGACCAGCCTATAACCGACAGCCATATATATTTATCCCAGCCCGAATCTCATCACATTAGAAACGTACTGCGCATGCGCTGCGGCGAGGAAATTATAGTCTGCGACCATGCCGGAGCGGAATATAAGGGAGTGCTGGAGGGGCTGGATGATAAATGCTGCGTTAGGATAATTTCGCTTTTAAATAATGTAGCAGAACCCGACTTAAAGCTTACGCTGTGCCAATGCATGCCTAAAGGGGACAAAATGGAATGGATAATACAGAAATGTACTGAATTAGGCGTGTCCAGGGTTATCCCTGTTCTAAGCGCACGGTGCGTAAGCAGACCGGAGGGCAGAGACGCCGTAAAAAAGAGGGAGCGCTGGCAGAAGATTGCGGAACAGGCCTCTAAGCAGTGCGGCCGGTCGGTAGTTCCCGCTTTGGAAAACATCACTCCTCTGCGCGCCCTGCCTCACTCAGGACGCAGATTTTTGGCATATGAGCTGGAAAATTCGGTCTCTTTGGCCAATATAGATTTAAGTAATGAGCGGGAGCTGTTTCTGCTTATAGGGCCGGAGGGCGGCTTTGAAAGCGCTGAGGCTGAATTTTTGCGGGAGCAGGGCTGGAAAGCATAGGCCTGGGGCCGCGCATACTGCGCGCTGAAACGGCGGCTGTAGCCGGTACGGCCGTAATAATGGCTCTTTCCGGCTGTATGGGATATAAAAACAGCGCTCAAAAGCCTGAAGCGGAAGGTGCAAAATGACGCAGAAGAATAATAGGCCAGTTTCTGGTGCATGCGCGGCGGGATGTGCCGTTGCTGAGGGTGAGCCGCGGAGCGCCGCGGTTGCGACGCTGGGCTGCAAAGGTTAATCAATGCGAGGGACAATCTATAAGCGAGCTGTTTGAAAAGGCGGGATATATTATAAAGCCCTTTTCTCAGCCTGCGGACGTATATATTATAAATACCTGCAGCGTTACCGCTATGGCTGAAAGCAAATCACGCAAATTGATACATAGAGCTCATTTAAAGAATCCGGACGCGCTTATAATAATTACCGGCTGCTATTCCCAGAGAGTTGGCGGCGAGCTGCTTAAAGCTGCCCGGCGTAAAAATAGTTTCGGGCAATGCGGGCAAGGGGCGGCTAATCGAGCTTGCGGAGGAATATTTTAAAACCGGCCGTTCAATACAGGCAGTAACGGACATTTCGGCTCAGACTCAATATGAGGAGCTGCCTCTGAGCCGACACGACAGCCGCACGCGGGGCTATATTAAAATACAGGACGGCTGCGGGAATTACTGCGCTTACTGCATAATTCCCTATGTTCGGGGCCCCAGCCGCTCCAGGCCGCTGGACGACGTTATAAAGGGAGGGGGGCGCAGGCTGGCGGAGATGCATTATGCGGAATTAGTGCTTAGAGGATACAGCTTTCGGCCTATGGCAGAGATTTGCCCGGCCGTCCCGACTTAATTGACGTTATAGCCGGGCTGTCTGATATTGAAGGCATAAAACGGATACGCCTGGGTTCTTTGGAGCCTTTGCTGATTGATGAGGACTTTGCGTGCCGGTTAAGCCGGTTTGAGACTTTGTGTCCTCAGTTCCATCTTTCTTTGCAATCTGGCTCGGACAGCGTTTTAAGACGCATGAACAGGAAATACGATACAAAACAATATGAGCGTGCCGTGGCTTTGGCTTGCGCGGGTATTTTGATAATCCGGCTATAACTACCGATATTATAACCGGTTTCCGGGCGAAGCGGGGAGGAATTCGAGCATACGCTGGCATTTATGAAGAAGATAGGCTTTGCTTCGGTTCATGTGTTTGCATATTCGCGCCGGGCGGGCACGGCTGCAGATAAGCTGCCGGGGCAGATAAATCCGGAGGTGAAAAAGAACGCAGCCGGATTTTGATAGAACAGGCGGAAAATGACGCGCAGCGTTATCGGAAAAAGCTTTGACGGCAAAATAAGGCCGGTGCTTTTGAGACTTATATTTCGGGAATGCTCAGGGACTTACCCGAGCATTTGAGGTTAGCGTTCCCTGCGGGAGAATTTAGCCGGCAGGATAATGGATGTGCGTTTAATTGAAACGGGCGGGCGGCTGTCAGGGTGCTTGGAGGGTTTGGATTTAGGTTAAGGGGAGCAGCAGGGCAGGTATGTTTTTAGCGTTCGGGCGCTATGGGCGGCGTTTGCGGCCTGTAGCCGCACGCCGGGCATTTGCCCGGCGCGGCAGGCGCAAGCGCCTGCCAAACGCCGCCCATAGCGCGCCCGAACGCTAAGGCTGCGTCTCATTTGCGAAGCAAATGAGACGCAACCGCCCCCCACCCCCGCGCGACGTCGGCGGCCGCAGCCGCCTGGCCGAGCCGCAGGCTCGGCCTACGGCTGGCGCAAGCCAGCCGGACGTCGCGGGGCGTGGGATGATGGGCGGGGGCAAAATAATCTAAAATATTAAATTATATATTAAAGGGAGAAAGCCATTATGAACGAATGCTTATTCTGTAAGATTATAAAGGGCGAATACCTTCTAAAAAGGTGTTTGAAAATGAGAGCGTATATGCATTTGAGGATATTGCTCCCGCGGCGCCTGTGCATGTTTTGGTCATACCTAAAAAGCATATAAGCTCAGCCGCCGCTTTGTCGCCTGAGGACGCCGACCTGCTTTGGAAGCTGTTCAGCGCGGTAAACGAGGTTGCCCGGATTAAAGGAATTGATAAAAGCGGCTATAGGGTAGTTACAAATGTGGGCAAGGACGCCGGACAAAGCGTATTTCATATGCATCTGCATGTTTTAGGCGGAAAGGCCTTTGGAGCTAGCTTCGGCTGAGCGGTCAAATGCTGTTATTATTAGTATTATCGGCTTTAATTCTATTATGTGCGGCAGGCTATAGACCAGCTGTGCGCCGTTATGAGCTTAAAAGCCCAAAAATAAGGCGGCCGGTGCGCTTGGCGCTTATATCTGATTTGCATAGCTGCCGTTACGGACGGAACCAGTCCAGGCTTATTAGGCTAATAGAAGCGCAGAATGCCGATGCGGTATTTTTGGCCGGAGACATAGTGGACGACAAACTGCCCGAGTACCGCGCTTATGCTCTTTGCCGCGAGCTGGCCTTAAAATATCCCTGTTTTACGTCGCGGGGAATCATGAATTCCGCACAGGCCGCGCAGATGAAATAAAGCTCCGTTTAAAGGATATGGGTATAACGGTACTTCAGGGAGGCTGCGCGAGGGTATGCGTACAGGGACAGCAGCTCTTAATATTCGGTCTGGACGACCCTGAATTTGGGGAACGGGCATTTCAAGCGCAGCTTTGCGGCGTTCAGGGAGGAACAGAATACAGTATTTTAATCTCATAGGCCGGAATATATAGAAAGCTATCTTGAACATAATTTGATTTGGTGCTTTTCGGGGCATGCGCACGGCGGACAATGGCGGCTGCCGGGCTTATAAACGGCCTTTATGCGCCCAATCAGGGATTTTTGCCTAAGTATGCCGGCGGGTTGTATGAATTTGGAAAGAGCTATTTTGTTGTAAGCAGAGGGCTGGCCAGGGAAACTACGCCTGTTCCAAGAATATTTAATAGACCGGAAATTCCAGTTATTGATTTAGTGCCCGAGCATTATCAGAATGGCTGATTTTAAAAGCGCTTTAGCCCGTCTGCAAAAAGGCGGCGCGGCGCCCTGCCGTTCAAGCTTTTAGGCTTGAACGGCAGGGCATGGGCAGCAAAAAAACTGGCGTTTGGCAGGCGCATGCGCCTGCCGGGCAGGGCAAAATGCCCTGCCCGCGGCCATAAAGGCCGCAAACGCCGGTTTTTGCTGCCCTGCTGGGGCGGAATCCTTAAAAAGGATTCCGCCCCAGGCCGCGCCGTTTTTGCAGGACGGGCTAAAGCGCTCATATAATAATACGATTCAAAACGGCATTATTTTTGCCGGCTGTTATCCTCGTCATCCGTGCTGTCCTTGCCCGAAGGCTTTAAAACATATGCCAGATAAGCTATTCCTACGCAAAAGCACAGCGCGATAAACATTAAAAGATATTTCATATTGAAGCTCCTTCGTGTTCAATTATAAATTGGAGGACCTTTATCCCTCTTCAAGCCTTTCGGGAGAGTTTTCCAGAATGACTGCTCCCGAAAAAATCTGCTTGAGCTATCTTATTCAGTTCAGCGGACCAATCGGCAGGAAAATCTCGCGCTCCGCCCAAGGGCAGATGCAAGTCGTTAAGGCAGTCGTTTTTCATGCAGGTGAAAGCTGCCGATATTTTCAATCGCAGGCATTTCACCGCCTAAAGAATCTATCATTCCGTGTCCGTAATCGTAGCAGAATTTTAGCAGCGGGCTGTCCGCCATATCGGCTATGGCGTCAAAAATCCTCCCTGCGCGAGGGCAGTCTCAGCAATTCGCTCCTAAAAGGAGCGGGATAAATGTTTTTCAAGGTGTACTGAAAGATTATAGCCTTGGGCGTATTCCATAAGTTCGTCTAAGGCCTGCGCCAGCGCCGCTAAGGCCTTACGCCTCAGAAGCTGGGGGGATTGCCCCGCCCCTGGATGCTTCCGCCGTGAAAAACTGCAAACTGCCCGCCTATGTCGTAGCAGGCTCTAAGCGCCTCCTGCGTCCAAAAAAAGATTGGCCTGGGCCAAAGCAGGAATACCCTCGCAGAGATTAATATGCGGATATGCGTGCACGCTGAGGCTATAGCCTGACTGCGCCGCCGCTTCGGCCGCCCGCTTAAGCCTGGAAAGCCTTCTTGGCTCGGCAGGCTCTCCGGGCAGCTTAATCTGAACATGCTTTATAAACGGGTATTTTTTATTATTTTCAGGACTTCCTCCATGCTTTGGGCGTCGACTGAAACTCCCATGCCAATTCATATATGCGCATTTTATTTTATACGCTCCTTGCCCATAAAGAGCAGGCCTATGGTGCCCGGTCCGCAGTGAGTGCCTATTACGGGGCCTACATAGTTGAGCCATATATCTTTGGGAGTACACATCTCCTTTATAAGGTCCACAAGATACTGCCCGTCCTCCTCCGCGTCGCCGTGCAGCACAACCACAAGCTGCTCCTCGGCCTTTTCGACGTATTCCTTAAATTTTTCAGCGAGCGCTTTTAATGATTTTTTACGTCCCTTTGCCTTTTCAAAAACCACTAGCTTGCCTTCGCTGTTTACCGTTATAATGGGCTTTATATCAAGCATTGTGCCCATAAAGGCTGCGGCGCCTGAAAGCCGTCCGCCTCTTTTAAGGTGGTTAAGGTCGTTGACGGTAAACCAATGCTGTACTCTCTGGCGGTTATCCTCCACCCATTTAATTATTTCGTCCTGGCTGGCGCCATCTTTCCAGAGCCTGGCAGCGTAATAGACAAGCAGTCCCGCGCCCATGGAAATTCCCAGAGTATTGACTACCTTAAAGGAGCGCTCGGGATATTTTTCAAGCAATTGAGCCGCGCCTGCTCAAGGCTTTCGTGGGTGCCCGAAAGAGCGGAGGAAAAGCTTATCATAAGTATATCCGTGCCGCTCTTTAGGGTAGGTTCGTATATTTCAAGATAATTTTCCACGTTAAGCGCCGCCGTGGTAGGCATGGCGCCCTCTCGTTCGCGCTGGAAAAAGTGCTTAAAGTCCGTATTCTTGCCTAAATCATAGTAGTATTCCTTATCGTCCAGCACATAGGGCATGCTTACTACCTTAATCCCGTTTTCTTCAGCGAACCAGTATGGTATCTCCGAATTGAATCACAAAAAGCTGATACATTTTACTCCTCCTTAAAGGCTAAAAATAAAAATATAAGTACTGGACCGTGTATTATGAAAATGCGGTCCGCATTATATTATATAGCCTGAAGGCGTATAAAACAAGTAAAAATTAAAAATGTATATAACTTTAAGATAAAATTGATGAAACACCTGATTATTTTTCGGTAAGCCTTTCTAAAAGAACAGATATCAGCTTATCATTTTTTCGGCTGTTTCCCTGTCGCTTATCTTTATAAGAGCCTGAATAAGCTGATTAGCCTGCTTGCCGCCGTCCAGGCTCATATTGTGCCGGGAGAAAAATTGCAGGTTTATGCTTTCGCAGCCAGGTATAGGGGAGACGTGGATAATTGGCACGCCTGAAACCGCGGCTTCGGTTGAGGAAAGGCCGCCCGGCTTTGTTATAAAAATACCTCGCATGCTTTTAGGTACCAGGCCATATGAGAGGTATGCTTTATAGGCATTATTTGAATATCCGAGGCATAGTTTTCATTTAGCTGCTGGTAGAGCTTATTATTGCTGCCGCAGATTACTATAAGAGTGTACTGCGGAGCCTCTTTTTTTAATTTTTCGCCTAGCAGGTTTACGGTTTGAACCATGCTGCCGGCGCCCATGCTGCCTCCCGAAAGAAGTATATACTTCCGTTCAGGCTCAAGCTTTAAAAGCGCTTTAGCTTCCGCTTTGGATATATCCTGGGTAAAGGCGCGGCTTACGGGTATGCCCAAGGGAAGCAGCTTTTCTTCAGGTATGCCTCTGCGCGTAAAGTCCTCTTTAAGCAGGGAAGAGGGTATAACGTAATAATCGCAGTCGGTTTCCTCCGTAAAGGGAATACAGGAATAATCGGTGGCGATAAATACGGTTTTAGGCACGCGCTTGGCGCGGCGTTTTAAAAATGTCAGGATTTCAGCGGGAAACAGATGGGGCATTATAGCTACGTCATAGTTATTTGATGATAAATATTCTTCCATACGCTGCGCCATAAGACCATTGGCCCAGTATATAGGAGAGAGGCCGGGCAGCTGGCGAACCGCTTCGCCCAGCGAATACATAAGTCCAAAAGCGCGCGGGGCGTCGGTGGCCAGCTTTATATATGCTCCGTCCACTCTTTTTGGGCAGCTTCTCGCCGGCCAGGTTATATGGATTTATCATTACGGCATTATGGCCGCGAAGGGTTAATTCCTCTTTAATAGCTTTGCCGGCGGCATTATGACCGCCGCCCGTTCCGCAGGATAATATTAACGCTTCCATAGGACATTCACCTTAAATTTTTCTTTTTCTTCATTGCTCAGGAGCAGCCGGAGACAGACGATAACTGTGATTATGGCAAAGCCCCAGCAAATATATTTATTAGATATCAGCAGAAACATAAGGATGGCCGAGAGAGCGTAGGTTAAGAAGGTGCGGTGATAATGCGGATATATTTTCAGCACCAGGGGAAAAGAAAAGGAAGGTAAAGGCCAGTATGCTTACGGGAATGACGGCGGGCAGCAGGCCCAGCAGGCACCCAAAGGAAACGGCTATGCATTTTCCTCCGTGAAAGCGGTAAAACGCAGGGAATGCGTGGCCTAATACAGGAGCGGCTAAAACAAAGGCAATGCCCCAATCATTAAAAAGGGAAAAATCCTTTCCTAAATAGAGAAATACGGGAAGAAAGCCTTTAAGCAGTTCAAAAAGAAGGGTCAGCAAACCGCAGAAAAAACCGCCGTACATAAAAGCGTTTGCTGTGCCGGGGTTGCCGTCACGGCTTTGACCGATGATATCCTTTTTGAAAACTGCACCGAACACCCGAGCGAATAGAATACTGCCCGATATATAGCCCGCAGCCGAATATATAAGCGCTCTCACTAATAAGCTCCTCTTATGATTTTGCCTGCCGCTCCTGAGGCGAACCTGCGCCTGGAGCGTTGGATTGCATTTTTCGATATTTTTCTTATAACAACTTATAGCTTATAGTAAAAACTTTAAACTGTCAAGAGAGGTTAGCATTTAAGGCGTTTGCCGGGCTGCTGCCCGGCAAACGCCTGCCCGCCCCCCCACCCCCCCCGCCTTAGTTTGGCTTGTATTATAGTTTTTTCTGCAATCCCGCCCGCCTTGTTCGAGCGTACAGTTTGGTTAGCCATATGTGCCTGCGGCGCATATAACGGGCTGTCGCCCGAAAGGAAGCGGCGTTGCGGAAACTGCCGCTGCGTTAAACGCAATATGCTTGGATTATGCTTGAGCCCCTTTTCAGGGTGGGGGCGGCTGAGGCCGCCAATATAAAAAGCAGGCCCTGGAAAACGCCGTTTATATATGTAATTGCCTTTAATAAATATAAGAATTTATATAGCTAAAGGCTGTAGGGCCTGCGAGGGGCGCAGCCCCTCTCCTTAAAAAAGGGCGGGGAAAAGGGGCGTTTAATTTATACGCACAGCTTCTAAAAAAGAATAAATACTGCCTTAATTTCAATAGGGTAGTGACTTTAAGGTGCTGGCCGTGCTAGAATGCCAGCAAAAAATAATGGAGGTGTTTAATATGCCCTCATTTGAATTGGGGCTCCAGCCGCTCGAGCCGGTTAAGGATACCCGTATATGTGTTTATCAGCATACTCATGCTCATGTCTCAGAACTCTATCCTAAAATATGCATGCTTACCTACGATTTTCAGGAGTATCGCTATTCGGAACTAATATTGCTTCTTAAAATAATAATAGGCTTGGGAGAAAACCCCGTCTGGCTCGGTCCCGAGGCTGCTGCCGGTTACAGCGCTGAAAATATCCCCGGCGGATTGGCTGCCAAAGGAATTTTTAATGAAATTCCCATTTATATTGAGGTATATCCCACGCTGTGCGAAAAGAGAAAAGAATAAGCGCCGCGGAGGCATTTTTGTGCATATAAAGGCTGGCGCGCCGGTGTGGCTGAAATGCTGTACCGGTTCTTTGGTCTCGCTGATGGGATATCCGCCTGACGGGGAGGAGCAGACTCTGGATATGACGGGCGGAAGCGCTCAGTTGGATAAGGATAAGGACGTCTTGTTTTTCTATAACCAGGCGCAGCGGCTGCATATCTGCCTGAAGGCTAATTCATCCTTTGAGGCTAAGGAAGCGGATAAAGCCTCGCCAGGCCTTTACGGCAAGGCTCGCTTTGACGGAGGCGAGGTATGGCTGAACGCCTGCTTTTCATCTGAAAAGGATGAAGCGCTTGCCCTGGCGATGGAGGAGATTCCCTCCGGCATAGAGAAAGTGCGCGGCTATTATAAGAATATGTTGGATAATTGGTATATACATACCCCGACGCAAATTTGGACGAAGCGTTTGCGCATGCAAGACTGAACGTAGAATACGCATGGTTCAGGCCGTTCGGCTGGGTGGAAGCGCTGCACCATTGGATAAGCATGTGGCATATGGAGCATACGGCCGCGGAGGAATGGGCGGGCAACGCTCAGCGCTCCCGTGAAATTTTTACTGCTCAGCTTGAAAGGCTGCTGGATGGCGAACGCGTACCGAATTGTCTGCCCCTGGCTTTGCCCGCAGAGAATGGGGCGGGGATAATCCGTATTTTTTTCCGGGGCGTAGAGCATTATCTGAAAATGACCGGCGATATTGAATTTGCGCGTATGGCTGAGCCGTATATGCGTAAAATTTTAAGCCAAACCTTCAGGGAATACGACCCGCTGAAAACAGGCGTAATGGGCTTCGGCACCCAGCTGGGCAACCAGGAGGACTTTTTAGCCACTCACGGTCCAGGCAGCGGCTCAGGCTGCGAGGGCGCGCATATGCTTAAGATTATGGCTATGCTTGAAAGGCTGCTGGATAATAAAAACGAGGCCGAGAAATACGAATTATATTCTAAGGCCGTGGAAGAAAAAGGTGCGCGCGGATTTTTTGGCTTAAGGACGCAGGCCGGTTCGCCTGGTATAGGGACGCCCTGGGCCAGCAGGCTGGAAGCGCCCTATCACAGCGTATGCTACCCTATATTGTATGATATGCTGCCCGACAGGGAAAAGGTGAGCAGCATAGACCATTTAATGCATCGTTTAAGCGGCCCCTCGGGCGAAATGTATATTTCAACCTTTTTGGCGGGCACTGCTATTACGCCGTGAGCACCTGGGGTATGCAGTGCGGCGGGAATATGCAGTATTTTGCCGCCGCGTCCTATGCGCGCCTGGGCATGAATAATCAGGCTGTACGGCCTCTGAAATTTATTGCGGATATAGTATGCTCACGGCATAGAGGCGCGTTTCCTGAAACTGCGAATGACGCGCATAAGGCGTATTTCAGTCCTGCGGCCTGTATGTATTCCCAGGGCGTAATAGAAGGGATTTTTTGGGCTGGACAGGGACGCTGCGGCAGATAAAACGGTGATTTCTCCCTGCTTCCCAGATAGCTGGGACAGGGCGGAAATTAAAATTCCGGCGCGCATATAAAATATACCAGGCAGAATGAACGGCATCTGTTTTCTAGTTGCCTGGAGGATAAAACAGATAAGCGCCTGCTGTGGCGACTGAAACCCTATTCTAAGATAAGCGCCGTGGTTAATAATAAAGCCGCGGAGGTTCAAACCCGGCCCCGCTGCGGCTGGTTTGAGGCTGAGCTTGAATTGGGCCGGGAAGAGAGCTTTGAATTGGAAATTATATATACCCCAATAGCGCTGCGCCTGGAGAAACCGGGCTGCGCCTCGGAGGGAGGAGAATATGTTCTGCGCGCCGAGGGCGTTTCTTTAGAGGGTGTGCACGACCCGGCCGGTGTATTTAAAAGCGTTTATATATCGGACGACGGAACGCGCGCGGCTGAACGGGAATTTGCTGGAGAAATACCGGCCCTATGGCTGGTTCGGCCTTATTAATTTTGCCCGCCGCACGTTTTATTTGAGCCTCAGGGCGGGCGAGGTACAGTTTGAATATCCTGTGCACCTGACTGTGCTGCCTCAATATGTATTGCACGCCCGGCCGCTTTGCGGCGCGCCGGCAGTAACTTACGAGGAATTCATAGCTCCTGCTTCCGAAGCGTCCCGCAGCGGGAACCCTTCAAAAAAGAGGAAAATTCTGGAACTGGAATTAATAGATTATACCCGCCGTGAAAACACGCCCGCTGAAAAGGAGATAGCCCTGCTACTGGCCGGAGAGGCAATTAAGGCCAGGGCGGTTATCAGTCCGTTTAAGGCTAATAGCCTTCCTTTGAAATGAGCAGGGCCCAGCTTGAAAGACTAACTCCAGGCCGGAATAAGGGCGCGCTTCTAATAGACGGCTGCAGGGAGGAATTTTTGTGGAATACCGGCCGGCGGAAAACGTTGCCTTCAGCATACCCTTGCCCGAAAAATATCTTAAGCCTGCGCTTTATTGGAATGAAATAGGCAGGAACACCGCGCCCGGCTCTACTATATACTGCGCGACCCCTGAAAATATCCTTCAGGACGTCTTTGATAAATACGAGGTTTTGGAGAATATGCCGGGAGTACCCTTTAAAATAAATAAAAGGGCTTTCTGCCCGTCTCTTCCAGGCATGAAAGGCATGTCTGCATCAGTCTTAAGGGGTTGAGGCTAAAAAAGCTGTATGTGCTTGTCAGCGCTTTTATAACCAATCAGCACGCTTTCAGCCAGCCGTTTTATATGGAACTGGAGGCTGAGAGCCAGGGAGAATATTTCCCTGCGGTACGCCGGGCGCATCTGAGCTTTCCGGGCTGCCTGGATATAGGGCTTTCGGGACGGGGCAATTACGGCTTCCCCACTTACGTTGAGGAGCAGCCAAGGGGGAACTGCCTTCTCTTCCGGGTATGGAGGAGGAGGATTATCCCCGGGCCTATCCGCCGGCCTATCCTCAGCATCTGCTTTGGAATGAGCTTAAGGCGTTTCAGGTGGGGGAGACGGTATTCGGCGTTATAGAGCTGGAGCTGGATGACAGGCGGCCTTTAAGGGAATTGCGCGTATGGGTGAGGGATTCTAACGCGGCCTTAGGCATATACGCGCTTTCGGCAGTTTAAGGCGGGCGGGAAGGCGGCTGTTAGGGAGGAAACGCGGCTAGGGGGCGGCGTCCGGCCGGGCCGGAGGCCTGGCCTGGGCCGAGCCTTCGGCTCGGCCCGCGGCCTGAACGGCCGCGGACGCCGCCCCCTAGCCCGCGTTTCCTCCCTAACAGCCGCCTTAATATATAATGTACAGCTGCTTAAGTTAAACCGGCGTAAAATGCGGAATTTTACGCCGATTTAACATATTTACGCCAATTGCGCAATATCCATTAAAGCCAAAACTCCATGTTTATGATATACTGTGAAAGTGCCGGCGGAGGCAATGTGTCGGCGGCGTATCCGTGCCGCGCGGGGCTGCGCGTAAAATAATGCCTTAAGCGTTTCGGCCGGATAAGACTGAATTTTATCTAAGGAGGATAAAACGTGATAGAGCTCAAATCCCTGACTAAGGAATTTGAAGAAAAGGGCAAAAGGCAGGCGTTCAGCTTCAAACGGTGTGTTCAGGGCGGTGGACGGCTGTCCCTGAAAGTAGAGCCGGGAGAAATATACGGGCTTTTAGGCTCTAACGGAGCAGGAAAAACCACTACCCTCAGAATGCTGGCTACCATGCTCAGCCCTACGTCGGGCACGGCTGAGGTGGCAGGCTTTGATATAGTTAAGCAGCCCGAACAGGTGCGCAGAAGTATAGGGAGTGCTTTTCGGCGGAGATACCGGTCTTTACGACAGACTGACCGCCCGGGAAAATATAGAATATTTCGCCCGTCTTTATGATATGGAGGAATCCCAGATAAAAAGACGGGTGGAGGAATTGAGCGCCGTATTTGAAATGGGAGATTATATAGACGCCAGATGCGCGAAGTTTTCCAGGGAATGAAGCAGAAAACTGCGTTTGCGCGCAGTATTGTGCATTCGCCTTCGGTTATGCTCTTTGACGAGCCTACGGCGGGGCTGGATATATCTGCCGCGCTGGAGGTGCAGAATTTTATCCTCTCCTGCAAAAAGGAGGGCAAGACAATAATACTGTCCAGCCATTATATGAACGAGGTGGAAAAGCTGTGCGACAGGGTGGGCATAATTTCACGCGGCCAGCTGGCGGACAGCGGCGCCATAAGCGAACTGACGGCTAAATATGGCCAGACGGATATGGAAGGGGTATTCCTGCTGCTTACCTCAGAGGATAATAAAGCGGGCGCTGCAAAATGAAATTCAGACATATAAAGATAGTATATAAAAAAGAGCTTAAGGATTTGCTCAGAGATAAGAAAACGGTATTCAGCACGTTTATTCTGCCCCTTATACTTTTCCCCTTATAATGTTCCTTATGGGCGGCGGCATGGGCAGTCTTATGGGGGATGTGAGCGATAATCCCTATGAAACCCCCGTAAATATGTATGTAGAGCCTGTCCAGGGCGCGCGCGAGGCGGCGCGCGAGATTTTCGCCGGTTCAAAGGTGAATTTTGTAGAGGCTGAGCCGGAGGAGGCTGAAAAGCTTTTTGCCGACGGAGAAATAGAGGTGCTTTTGAAGCTGGAGGAGGATTTTTGCCTCAAGCTGGAAGCGCAGGTTCCCGCGCAGATTACGGTGGTTTACGATGAGATGTCCACTAACAGCCAGGCCAAGCTGTCTTCGGTTATGCAGCTAATAGAGCTGTATAATACGCGCGTGGGCTATGAACGGCTGGAGGCGCTGGGCGTTTCTCCTGAAATACTCAGCCCGGCTGTTTCTGAAACCGTTACGCTGAGCAGTTATTACGGCCTGTCCAACCGGGAGGGCTCGGATAATATGTTTTTGCAGATGATGCTGCCATACCTGGCTGCCATACTTCTTGCTACCAGCGGGCTGGGCGTGGCTATTGACATGATAGCGGGGGAAAAGGAAAGATGCACCCTTGAGCCTCTGCTATCTACCGGCGCCGACCGCAACAGCATACTGCTGGGCAAGTTTTTGACGGTGCTCAGCGTAACTATGCTGGGTGTAATTTTTCAGGCGGCGGGCATGGCTCTGGGCTTCTCCATACTGGGCTCCAGCGCAGGCCTGAGCTTTTATGAGCGGCGGCATTAACCTTTCGGCGGGCGTGATAATTCTGGCGCTTTTGTGTCTGGTGCTTATGGGCATGACCTTTCATGCATCACCATATCTATTTCGGCTGTCAGCAGGACCTATAAGGAGGCGCAGACCTATTCCAGCTATGTTGTAATGCTGCCCATGATAATAGGGGTGTCCTCAATGTTTATGCAGGCCTCGGATGTTTCGGCCGTTACCATGCTTATACCCGTGCTCAATGTAGTGGCCTCTTAAGCTGGTGCTGGGAGGAGTTGTGAATTATGCTTATCTGGCCCTGGCGGTTGGCTCCTCCCTCTTATATATGATTCTGGCTTTAGCCCTGGTGCGGCGGCTGTTTGCCAAGGAAAAATATATTTTCAGAGGCTGAGCCTGTTTAATTTCAGATTGATTTTAGGCATAGTGCCCGCTGTCCCCCTTTTTAAAAAGGGGACAGCGGGGCTTGAGGGACGTCCGGCACCAGGCGGGGCGGCGTCCGCCAGGCGCCCAAATGGGCGCCTGGCTGGCCGGGCCTGCGGCCCGGCCGGGGCGGCTTGCGCCGCCCGGACGCCCCCCCGCCTAGTGCCGGATGCCCTCTGCGGCGGCGCCCGCAGGCGCCGCCGCGCCATTAATACAAGTCCAAATTTAACAATTAATGAGAAACCGGACAGGCGGCAATAAGTAAGCTGGGCCGATATCGCATTTTTTTTAATAAATTTTGTTTATTTCTATATATTGATATCAAAAGTTTAACTTGCTATTTGCGTGCCCGTGTTGTATAATACCTTTTTGAAGCTGCCTAAACAGTATTTCAATATCCAAAATAATGGCTGTTTTTTCTCTGGCGCTGTTTTTGTTTATTGACGCGCTTTTAGGCTGCGTTAGGATGTGGAATATTTTTAAGCGCGCCGTTTATCCGCGGATTCAAGAATAGATGGCCGTGCCTTTAAGATTTTCTATATCCAAAAGTATTTTTATTTATTTTTGTTGAAAGGAGAAAGGCACTATGAAAAAGAAGATTATAGCCTGCGCAGTTGCATTATGCCTTGTATTGGCAGTTATTCCTGCCTTTGCAGACGGGGCGAAGTAACCGACGCCCAGGGCTTTAAGGAAGCGCTGGAAGCAGGCGGCGATGTTGTGCTGGGCGACAGCTTTGAAATTGATTCCAAATTAGGCATAACTATCACCAAGCCGGTTACCCTTGATTTAAAGGGCAATACCGTGACCGAGACTTACGGCGGTCAGAACAACTTTATTATAACCATTGGAGGGCGGCTCGCTCACCATCAACGATTCGGTAGGCGAGGGCGCAATTATTGCCGAGCATTCCAGCTACGGCTATGGAATACAGCTATACAGCGGCGCAACCTTTATCCTTAACGGCGGCACCATTGAGACTACTCAGGAATCCATAGATATTTACGACAGCTCTAAAAATGTAAAGGTGGAAATTAACGGAGGCAAGGTAATTTCCAGCGACGACAGCGTTCTGAATGTTCGGGGCAGCGAAAACGTAGCTGTGGATATTAAGGGCGGCGAGCTTGTTTCTTCGGGCCGCACGGCCATGTATGTAAGCAGCTATCAGGAAAATGCCATAACCGTTAATATTTCGGGCGGCTCTCTGACTCAGACTGCCGAGGGCGGAATGAGCGGCGCTATTCAGGCGTATAAGGGCGCTACTATTAATGTAAGCGGTACTGCTTCAATAAGCAGCGCTTCCTCTTACGGAATACAGGTGCAGGAAAACGTAGCGCTTAACGTAAGCGGCGGCAGCATTTCCACCAGCAGCCGTTCGGAAGCCGTAACGGCGGGCGAGCAGGGCAAGGTGACTGTTACCGGCGGCGAGATTACCAGCGCTAACAATTCAGCTATAAGCGCTGAAGAGAATGCCAGCGTAACCGTTTCGGGCGGCAAGCTGACCGGTAAAGAAGGCCGTGACGCCATAGAGAAGGAAGACGATGCCTCCATACAGGTTACGGGCGGCTCGTTCAGCAGCGACGTTTCGGAATATGTCCCCGAGGATTTAACAGTAGAAACTGACGGCGAAGGAAATTTTGTGGTCTATGTAGAAGTTACCTTCTCGGATAACGACTCAACCACCGATAACGATACTGTCGTAAAGGTGGCTGTGGGCGGCAAAATAGACGCAACAAAGGCGCCTGCGTTTGAAAAGACCGGCTATACTCTGAAGGGCTGGGCTACTGCGGATGGAACTGCCTGGGATATGGAAAACGGCGTTGTAAGCGAAAATATTACCCTTATTCCCGTTTGGGAGCTTAATGCTCCTGAGGTAAGCCTGAAGGCGGACAAGACCAGCGTTCAAGAGGGCGAGAGCATTACTTTAACTGCCGAGGCTTCCCATGCTTCTGCGAGCGCTACTTTTGTCTACGCCTGGTATAAGGACGGCGCGCTTATAGAGGGACAGACGGGCGCAAGCCTGAGCGTAACTCAAAGCGGAAGCTATTTGGTTAAAGTCAGCGCTGCAGACGGGGAATTTACATCGGCTCAGACTGAGAGCGAGGCTGTAAGCTGCACGGTTGCTCCTGCTGAGGCTGGACAATCCTGATATTGACGACCCCGACGATGGCGGCGATGTAAGCTAGCTGCGCTGAGCTTCGGCCTGATTGCGGCAATAGCTGGACTGGCGGCTGTGGTTATTTGCTTTAAGAGAAAAAAGGGCTTAAGATAATTTGATTTGCAGTAATATTTAAAGGCTTTTATGCCGCGGCCGGTTCAGGCCGCGGCCTTTTTAATGGGGGACTCATTCCGGCCCGCGCGACGGCGGCAGGCGCCTGCGGGCCTGCCGCCCAGCCTAAAGCCTTTGGCTCGGCCGCCCCCCCCGAGCCTTTGGCTCGGCCGGGTCAGGCTGTCGCGCGGGCGGGGCGGCTCTTGAGTCAGGCGCCCGAATGGGCGCCTGACTGGGGCCAGCCTTCGGCTCGGCCCCGCCCGGCCGCCAAGAGCCACCCTTATGGCGCTTGCCCGGCGCTTCCGCGGCGTCCGGCTGGCTTTGCCAGCCGGACGCCGGGAAGCGCCGGGCAAGGGGCGCCATTCTTATAAAAATTTTTTCCCCTTTATTTAATATGCTTGACAGCTTAATAAGAGAATGCTATACTAACACCGCAAATGAATAGTTCCCTTACCGTAGACAGCAGGTGCTTTGAGCGTAAATCCTGCCGAGGCAAGAATAATTTCGTATGTTATTCTCTCATGCTGTCCGTAGGAGATTTTTATTTGGCTAAATGTTATAAGGAGGTGTAAATGGATATGTCTAAGGCTGCTATTGAATTGAAGTCCCAGAAGGTAGAAGAGATTAAGGATATGCTATCCAGGGCTAAATCGGTTGTGATAGTAGATTACCGCGGGCTGACCGTCAGCGAGGATACTCAGCTCAGAAAAGAGTTCAGAAATGCCGGAGTAGAGTACAAGGTGCTGAAGAACACCATGGTAAGCAGGGCCGCCGCCGATTTGGGCATTAAGGATGTGGACGGTATGCTTCAGGGCCCCAGCGCGTTCGCCTTTGGCTACGATGACCCCGTTACGGCTGCTAAGGTGTACAGCGATTTTGCCAATAAGGCAAAAACCGAGGCTAAGGGCGGTATAATGGATAACGCCGTTATAGACGTTAGCGTTATTAAGAAGCTCAGCGAGCTGCCTACCAGGACGTGCTGCTTACGAAGATTCTCTGGTCGCTTAAAGGGAAGCGTGCGCAATCTGGCTTGTGCGCTTAATGCTGTTAAAGAACAAAGGAAGCCTGAAATTATTAAATATGGAGGTATAAAATTATGACAATTGCAGAAATCGTAGAAGCGATTAAATCTATGACCATTCTTGAGGTTGCTGACCTCGTTAAAGCTATTGAAGATGAATTCGGCGTTTCGGCCGCTCCTGTGGCCGTAGCCGGTGTCGCCGGGCTGCTCCCGCCGCTGCGGCTGAGGAGGAAAAAGACCGAGTTTGATGTTGTGCTGGCCGAGGTGGGCGCTAATAAGCTTGCCGTTATTAAGGCTGTGCGCGAAGTAACCGGTCTGGGACTGAAAGAGGCTAAGGATTTAGTTGAGGCTGCTCCTAAGGCCATCAAAGAAGGCATTCCCAAGGATGAGGCTGAGGCCGCTAAGGCTAAGCTGACCGAAGCGGGAGCAACCGTAGAGGTTAAGTAATTTTTAGGTCTGAATATTTCAAGTATTTAGAGAAAAAGCGCGGCTATTGCCGCGCTTTTTTCGCCGCTTAATTCGTATCGGTATAAGCGGCTTTTACAGGCGCTGCATACCCTCGTTTTACAGGGAAATACACGCTAAGGGATAATTTCTTTGCTTTCTTCAATCGGCGTGGAGACGCATGGGTAAGCAACGCTTTAATATGCAAATTACTGCGTCCTGAGGCGTCTGAATACTAATTATCATGCTTATATTAAAGGCGTTTTGTAGTTCCTTGACTTTAGCGCTAAGTTATTATAAAATAATTAAGCAATTATTAATTTTTTTTATAAGAAGGTATGAATATGATAGAGCTCAAGGAGGTCAGAACTAAAGCTGACCTAAAGGAATTTATTCAGTTTCCCAGTAAGCTGTATGCGGATTGTCCGTATTATTTCCCCAGTCTTTATATGGACGAGGCGGATACGCTTAATCCCAAGAAGAACGCAGCGTTTGAATACTGTGAAGCGCGGCCCATGCTGGCATATAAGGACGGAGTGTTGGCAGGGCGGATTTGCGGTATACTCAACCACGCCTATAATGAAAAAATGGGGCAGGCACCGCGTGCGCTTCAACCGCTGGGACGTAATAGACGATATAGAGGTAACTAAGGCCCTGATATCTGATATAGAAGCATGGGGCAAATCAAAGGGCGCCGATGAAATAACCGGTCCTATCGGGTTCTGCGATATGGATAAGCAGGGGCTGCTAGTAGAGGGCTTTGAGGAGATGGATCTTTTTATTACCTCATATAACTATCCTATTATGCGGAGCATCTTGAACAGCTTGGATTCAGAAAGGACGCTGATTGGGTGGAAATGCAGATAAAGATGCCCGACAAGCTGGATGAAAAGATAGTCAAGGTTTCAGAGGGAATAATGCGCAAATTAAAGCTGCGCCGGCTGGAAATTAACAGCATAAAAGATGCGTTTCCCTATGTGGATAAGATATTCGACCTGCTTAACGAGGCCTATGCTGATTTATACGGAGTTGTGCCCCTTAATCAAGGCCAGGTAGAATTTTACAAGAACCAGTTTAAGATTATTTTGAATCCTAAATTTGTTTCTGTTGTTTTAAACGAGCAGGACGACGTCGTGGGCTTTGGCATAGCGGCGCCCTCTATGGCTGAAGCGTCCATAAAGAGCAAGGGCCGTCTTTTTCCTCTAGGCTGGTATCGCATACTGCGTTCCATATATAAAAATGATACGCTTGAATTGCTTTTGGTGGCAGTAAGGGAAGGATTATCAGAATAAGGGCGTAAACAGTATTCTTATCTCGGATATGTATAAAAGCGCAGTAGAGTTTGGGATTAAGCTGGCTGAAACCGGGCTGAGCTGGAGCTTAACGAGCAGGTGCAGTCGCAGGGAAGCGGTTTGAGACTCGAAAGCATAAGCGTAGGCGCTGCTATGTTAAAGCTATAGAGCAATAGGGGTTATTGCTTAATATAGGGGTATTTTTATATATGGCTGCAGCGGGCATGCCTTAATATTTAAGGCATGCCCGCTGTCTTTGCAGTTTTTATAGCAGAGCGCCCGTTCTCCGGCTTAATTTAAGCCGGAGAACGGCATGACGCGCAATGGCGGCGGCGTTTGGCAGGCGCATGCGCGCCTGCCTGGGCCGGGCCTTTGGGCCGGCCCAGCGGCCGGAAGGCCGCAAACGCCGCCGTCATTGCGCCGCTCGCTAGGGCGTCCCCTTTTTAAAAGGGGACGCCCTAAGTGAGGCAGGGGCTTTGCATGCAAAACCCCTGCCCATGTTCTTAAAAATATTGCTGAATAAATTTTTATTCCTTTAAAGAGTCTGCCAGCTGTTCAAGCTGGTCGAAAACCTTAGTATCCGCAGCAGATTTTATAGTTATTACCGGTTCGTATATTGAGACGTCCTTCATTTGGCCAAGCAGTTCCTTTATCCCCTTGGCGGCGCTGGGCGCCCAGGTGCCGTTTTCAATTATGCCTACTCTGCGGGAACGGGTAGGTCTTGGCCTTCAAATGATGGAGAAATTCTTCCATGGGCGGGAATATGCCGCCGTCATACGAAGCGGAGGCCAGCACCATCTTATCATATTTGAACGCCTGGGCTACGCAGTAAGAAACGTCTGTCCTGGCTAAATCCATCAGGGTTGATTTAATTCCGCGCCGCGTAAGCATATCGGATAAGGCCGAGGCCGCCCGGGCAGTATGTCCATAAATGGAAGCGTAGGCGATAAATACGCCTTTTTCTTCGGGGGTATAGCTGCTCCAAAGCTTGTATTTTTCAATGTAGCAGTTCAGATTGCTCTTGAGCACAGGCCCGTGCAGGGGATATATAGCTGTTATATTTAGTCCGGCGGCCTTTTTAAAAGCGCGCCTGCGCCTGGAGCCCGTATTTGCCTACTATATTATAATAATAGCGCCGCGCTTCGTCTGTCCATTCTTCAGTAATGTCCAAAGCGCCGAATTTGCCAAAGGCGTCCGCTGAAAAGAGTATGCCCTCAGTTTCCTCATATGCTACCATAACCTCAGGCCAATGCACCATTGGCGCCATATAAAAGCGCAGCGTCCGGCTGCCAGCTTTATTTGGTCTCCCTCCTGTACCGTTACCGTTCTGTCGGATAAATCTATATCAAAAAATTGAGATACCATATTAAAGGTTTTGGCATTTCCCACAAGCTTCATTTGAGGATATTTTTTAGCTGCCAGCTCCAGACTGCCGGCGTGGTCGGGTTCCATGTGGGAAATAATCAGGTAATCAGGTTCCTTTCCAGCCAGAGCCAGCTCCAGGTTTTTGGAGCCATTGGTCTGCTGTTCGTACATCTGCTGTATCCATAACGGCTGTTTTTCGTCTAGTATTAAATAGGAGTTATAGGATACTCCGTTGGGCACCGGATACTGCCCTTCAAATAAATCAATGTTCTTGTCGTTTACTCCTATGTATTTTATCTGCGCTGCTTGCATATGCTCAGGCAGGATTTCCGCCCTCCTCCTTTCGTATGCTTTTATCCCCGCCCGCCCCCCGCCCGCGACGTCCGGCTGGCTTGCGCCAGCCGTGGGCCAGCCTGCTGGCTCGGCCAGGCGGCCGAAGGCCGCCGACGTCGCGGGCAGGGGCGGGGGGCGGCGTCTCATGGCTTCGCCATGAGACGCCGCCTTAATAGCCCCGTCTAACTGCTTTTATTATATCATATATCCCTCCGCCTGGCTAATAAATAAAAAGCTGCCTGAGCAAAAATATGTTTTGCAGCCGTATGCGCGCCGATTATAATGACGGAATAAGTTAAAAAAGAGAAAAGCAATATTTATATTGCTGTTTCTTTGGAAGCCAATGAAGGGGCTCGAACCCTTGACCTGCAGTTTACGAAACTGCTGCTCTGCCAACTGAGCTACATTGGCGCTATTATGTAACGGTAAAAATCAAAAATCTATTTCCGCCGTCAGCGAAAAGTATTATATCAATAAACCAGCCGTTTGTCCAGCTAATTTTATATTTCACAGCATACCTGCAATTTACAAGGAGCTAAACGTTCAAAATGTATGAATCTGCGTTCTGCCGCGTTGCTTTGATTGCATGTACGCCCGGCATATGCCCTTCAAGCGCGCTTTTGCCCGGCATAAATTTTATGCGTTCCGACCCTGCACTCTGCTCAAAAATATTTAAGCGCGGGCGGACGGAAAAGAAGCCGCCGTGGAGAAGCGTCAGCTAATCAAATTCTACGCTTTTGGCCCAGTCTAAAATACTTGGCCGGCAGGAGGAATAATTCTCCTTCAGGCATGCGAATTGTATAAGCCAGTAATCCCCGCCGTTTTTATATACTGACGCAAAGTAGTTAAAGGCTTTGTCGTTTTGCGTGTTTGTAAAATCATATTCAAAATAATACAGGCCGTCCTCCTGCTTTAACTCGATGGACGAATCCATATCGTTCTGAGCAATAATCCTGTCGCCGTATTCCTCAAGCGAGAGATTCTCTTCCAGAGTTTCCTTTAAAACAAATATGGCTACGTCCGAAGACTGATAGCATACGTTAAATCCCTTTGCGGAGGTTTTTTAAAATAGTCGTTAAGGGTAATTCGCATGTTTTCATAGCTAAAGTGAGCTTCGCGCCCGTTTTGCCGGGAGCAAACAGCCAAAGCCCCAGGAGTATTCCTATTATAACGGCGCACGCCAGCAATAACCAGCCCCTGAGCAGTCCTCTTCTGCGGTTGTCCAGAGCCTCTTGGCTGCAGTTTGAATCAAAACGGAACATATTTCCGGCCGCCGGATTAAAACTGTTCCTGCCAATTAGCAGAACGTCCTCGCTCCCTGCCGGCAGCGTATAAATTTCATTAAAGAGATTCCTGCTTAATTTATCTGCCGTCGCAATTAATTTAACCTGTTCCTCTGAAACAGAAAAGGTCTTTTTCCTCGCCGTTTTCAGGGTTCCCAAAAGACGGCACAGGGTATCGTTTATCAGCGTGTCCCCAGTACGGTCGGCTATATATATCCTTACCTTGCCCAGAGAACCCGCGGCTTTTTTCATTCTTTTAATTGTTAGATTTCTCATAAATAAAATATTCCTCCGGCAAAGCTATTATAGCATGGGCGGCGTCTGTTTGACAAGAGCGCGCGCATTATTTGCTCAGCCTTTAAGCCGAAGCCGCTTTTTGCCCGGGTGCCGGCCCGAATACGGGCGGGAGAGCAAAAAACAGGTTGACACGCCCATATAATCATGTATAATAATAAAAGCCGTTTGATATGTTTTTATTTTATAATAACTCTGAGGCTGTTGTGGCCGTTGTGGCTGCCGGCTGCGGCGATTTAGGAGATTTAGGCTGCTGCGGCTGGGCCGCGCTGCTGGTTGCCCGTTGGGAAATATAAAATATATCGGCGCATAATATGGAGAGGTATCGAAGCGGTCATAACAGGGCTGACTCGAAATCAGTTTGTGCGAAAGCACACGCGGGGTTCGAATCCGCCCTCTCCGCCATCCGAAATCCCGCATAGATTAAGCGTTTATGCGGGGTTTTATATCTGAAATACAGTAACGGCAGGAGTATTCTGGACGTTAGAAGTGTCGGAGGGGAATGCAGACGCCGCCATGAGCTTAACGGTTAAGAACGAGGTTAGGCGCGTCTGTCAAATTCTGCGGGGCTTTTAATTTATACGGAGGGCGAAAGGGTGGGAGCAGTTTGCCGGGCAATATTGAAAATTTGCTCTCAAACCGCTTGACAACAGAAAATATCGCTGTTATGATAAAACGCATGGAGCGCGGGCGCGCAAAAGCGTTGACTTTTATATTGTTTTCGGGGTGTAGCGCAGTTTGGTAGCGCGTTTGGTTTCGGGACTAAAAGGTCGCAGGTTCAAATCCTGTCACCCCGACCAAAGGACCGTTGGTAAAACCAGCGGTCTTTTATTGTTTTAGCACCCTCAGTTTACAAAAAAAGACGGTCAGAAGGCATAAAATCTGCGTCCTGCCGCGTTGCTTTGATTGCCCGGTACATTTCTCGTTTAAGCGCGCTTTACCTGACACAAACTTTATGCCTTCTGACTCTGCGATTTCAAAGAAAAGGAATTTCTTCATTTTCAAGGCGGACCAGGAAAGCGCTGCCTATGAGTACGCTTATTGAGGATAACGCAGAAAATGAAGAGATTATCCCGTTTTGAGGCGTGTAATTCCTTCTAAACTGAGGGTATTGACGTTATTAAGGCTAAAACCATGCAGTCAAAGCCCAATGCGCCGCAGGAAAATAAGTTTTCCCTATTGCAAGGCAGCGGGGGCGCGGGAATGGAACATTGAGCGGCGCCCGCGATATATAAAGGCTGGGGCCTTTATTTTGAGAAGGGTTATTATGGACGGCGGGGGAGCGGAGGGCTTTTTATACTGTGCGCGCAGACGGGACAGGCTTTCATAGAGGGCGTATATAACAGGCGCGAACAGGCCCAGCGTTTCCATAAGCAGCATAAGGGCGTAAAGGAAAACGGCGTCGGAGGGAAGATATATAAAGCCGTTATAAACGTCCAGCACAAATGCGGCGCAGAATAGCGCCAGAGAAGCGGCGGAGCATATGCTTAAGCTCCAAGCGCTGCGCGCGCGCCTTTTTTGGATACGGTGGTGAGATAAATAAAAATTGTCCATACCAGGGCAAAAAGAGCGAACGCTATATCTACCGCCAGGGTTATACCGCTGAGCGGATTAATTATTAAATGCATAAGTCCCATAGCGAAGCCGAGCAGACCGAATGCGGAAGCGGCGTACCTGAAAATTTCAGCGCGGTTCTTATGGAGCAGCTCGTCAAAAATGCGGCCCAAAAGCCACAGTCCGCAGGAAAGGGCGGTGGCCAGCTGGGAAAGCAGATAAAATAATTGAGAGAATTCGACCTGGGGAAGCAGAAATATAAGGGAACGTCCGGCGGTAAGCAATGCTACGGCCAGCAGGGTAAGATAGCCCAGCGCCTTGTTTTTTGCTTAGTTTGCACATATCAATCCTTTCGTCCTGAGGCGGACTGCGAGCGTGAAATTAATTTTTATCCGAAGGGCGCGCGTTTGAAGAGAGCGCGTCTGAAGCCGAGGGGAATTTTTTATTAAAAGCCCTGCTGCGCTTGAGCGCATAAACAAGGGGACGCCCAGGGCATAGCAGGCTATGGCCTGACCCAGAGCTATCTGGCCCATATTGACCAGAAGCGCAGGCAGGGTAAAGACGCCTGAAAGTATGGTTATCATGCTTCCAATGGCAACTGCATTTACGGCTACCGGCCAAAACGCGCCCCAAAAGTAATTTTTGCAGCGGGAGGTCAGATATCCGGCCAGCAGGGTGGCTAATGGGCCTACGATTAAATCGGCACGCCGTAGCCGCTAATTAAATTGGACAGAAAGCAACCTATGGCCAAGCCGCAGGAGGCCTGAGGTATCAGCATGGGCATCAGGGTTAGGGCTTCGGCTACCCTAAGCTGGTTGGCCGTAAAGCTGGAAAATGCGAAGAGATAAGTCAGGCCGGCATAAAGCGCGCCTATCACGCCTGCGGCCGCCAATTTGGAAGCAAGCTTGTTTTTCATATTCAATTTCTCCTTAGTTTTATTTTCAGGACGCTTAAAATACAGCGGGCCGGCGCGTCCTGGGACAGGATGGTTACGAACTGTCCATAGCCCGACTGCCATTATAGCACATAGGTTTTTATATGCAAGCGCCCTTTTTAGGCGCCTCTTTTTAAGAGGCGCCTGGCTGAGGCAATGCTTAGAGCATTGCCTCAGCCTCCCCCCCCCGCCCCCCGCCGCCCCTGGCTTTTCCTCCGCGTCCGGCTTTAAATTTTTAAAGCCGGACGCGGAGGAAAATAGATGGGCTGGATTTAAGCCGAGCCGGAATTTAGATGTGGGTAAGCGGGGCCTGTTTAAACAAATGGCTGTAAGCTGGCTGAACGGATTATATTAAACGAACGGCTTTCAGTCTGCGCCTGTTTGGCCTGCCGTTTTAAAAAAGCCCGTTGAATAAGGCGGGGTTATATGATATAATATTAAATAGAAAAATTACACCGGAGAGGGAAGGAGAAAAAGCTTATGGCCATATTAATAACCGGCGGCGCCGGATATATAGGCTCGTCTACCTGCATAGAGCTTTTGCAGGCGGGGGGGAGGAGATAGTAGTTGCGGACAATTTTTCAAACAGCAAGCCTGCCGCTTTGGACAGAATCAGAGAGATAACCGGAAAAGAATTTAAGTTTTACAAGGCGGATATGCGCTGCGGGGAAGAGCTGGAGAGGATATTTGAGGAAAACGAGATATCCGAGGCAATACATTTTGCCGGGCTGAAGGCTGTGGGAGAATCGGTGCAGAAGCCGCTTATGTATTACGACAACAATGTTTCGGGCACGGTCAATCTGCTTAAAAATTATGTGCGCCAATGGAGTAAAAGCGGATTGTATTCAGTTCGTCGGCTACTGTTTACGGAGAGCCTAAAAGCGTGCCCATTAAAGAGGATTTTCCTTTAAGCACTACTAATCCGTACGGTTCTACCAAGCTGATGATTGAGGATATTTTAAGAGACCTCTGTTTTGCCGACGGGGAATTTTCCGCCGCGCTGCTTAGATACTTCAACCCCATAGGCGCGCATGAGAGCGGACGGATAGGGGAAAATCCCAACGGCATACCCAACAATATCATGCCGCGGCTGCTTAACGTAGCCCTGGGCAAGCAGCCGTATATGACTGTTTTCGGGGATGATTATCCTACTAAGGACGGCACGGGCGTGAGAGATTATCTGCATGTTACCGACCTGGCGGCGGGCCATCTTGCGGCGGTTAAATGGGTGCGCAGGAATAAGGGGGCCGAGGCGTTTAATTTGGGTACGGGCACGGGGTATTCGGTGCTGGATATAATTCATGTGCTGGAAAAGGCCGCGGGCAGGAAAATACCGTATAAGGTCATGCCGCGCAGGCCGGGAGATGTGCCCGAATGCTATGCGGATCCGACTAAAGCCTTAAGGGTTTTGGGCTGGAAGGCGCAGAAAAATTTAGCGGACATGTGCGCTGACGCCTGGAATTTCGCCCGCAACAATCCTGACGGGCTTTAGACTGGTTAATTAGGAGGGCTGCCCGCCTTTTTAGGGGCGCCCGCCTGTAATGGCCAAATGGGCGCGCTCATGCTGCGCGCCCGAAAATCGTGCTGGGGCGGCGCCGGATAAGCTTTTAAGAGGCTATGAGGCGTTTGAAGGCGCGGATAAACAACTGAAACGGAGAGAACAGCGATGGTTAAAGCCAAGCGCAACGAGCGGATAGCGGTTATAACCCGCATACTGTGCGAAAATCCGGGCAAGCTTTTCAATCTTTCTTATTTTTCCGCTATGCTGGGAGCCACGAAATCCAGCCTGAGCGAGGACATTTCAGGGCTGAAGGAGCTTTTTGAGGCCCGCGGCCTGGGCAGAATTGAGACCATTCCGGGAGCGGCCGGGGGAGTAAAATATATTCCGGTGGTTTCAGTTCAGCAGCAGGAGGAATATCTTTCGGGACTGGCCAGGACGCTGAGCGATTCGCGGCGGGCGCTTTCGGGCGGCTATATTTACATGACTGATTTAATGAACAATCCCGAGCAGCTTGGCTGCATGGCGCAGGCATTGATAAAGCCCTTTATAAATAAAAAGGCGGATTTTTATACTTACTATGGAAACAAAGGGAATACCCATAGCTCTTATGACGGCGCGCGCCCTTAATCTGCCCTTGGTGGTGGCGCGAAGGGAGAACAGGATAAACGAAGGCTCTCTTGTTACCATAAATTATCTTTTTCGGGCTCGGGCAAATCAATGCAGACCATGTCTCTGCCCAGACGGGCGGCCTCGGCCGGTCAGCGGGCGGTTATTATAGACGATTTTATGAAGGCGGGCGGCTCGGTTAAGGGACTGTGCGATTTGATGAAGGAATTTGGAGTCAGCGTGGAGGGCATAGGAGTGCTGGTGGCGACTAAAATCCCCGAGCGCAAGCTGGTGGATAAATATTATTCCCTGCTTACCCTTTTTCGGTGGACGACTACCAGGGCATTATAGATATACGGCCTACTAAGCGCTGAATGAGCCTTGGGCGCGCCGCGCGCGGCGGGACGGGGGCGCAGGCCGCGCGTCCGCGGGCCTGCGCGCAGGGGGCTTTCAGCCCCGCGCGCGCGGCGCGCCTTAAGGCTCATTCAGCGCTTAAAATTCGGTTGACGTATCCGACTCTACCACATATAATAATGCACGTCAGCAAAAGGGAGTAGCTTGCGGAATCAGTCCGTAATATGCGGCGTCAATACGGCTCTTGTCTTAAAAGCCCGCCCATTATTTTAAAAGCGAGACTTCTGACGTTTTTCAAAAGAGCGCCCGAAGTCTTTTTGATGTTTTAAAGGTTTTTCCGCCCGCTTAAAAGGCGGGCTGTAATTAAAAAAGGGAAAAAATTATGAGCATGCTGTATGAATACATCATGATGATTGAATGGCAGCAGGTGGTAATGTGGGCCATAGGGGGCCTGCTTATATTCCTGGCCATTAAATACGATATGGAGCCGACTTTGCTGCTTCCTATGGGCTTCGGCGCCATTCTGGTCAATCTGCCGCTTTCGGGAGCGGTTACCCAGGGCGCTGAAGAGGGAATAATAGATCTTCTTTTCAGGGTCTGCATTTCAAATGAATTGTTCCCGCTTCTGCTGTTTATAGGAATAGGCGCGATGATAGATTTTGGACCGCTGCTGCAGAATCCGAAATTGCTGCTCTTCGAGCCGCGGCGCAGTTCGGCATATTTATGACCTTTTCCCTGGCCTCCCTTTTTAGGCTTTGATATAAAAGACGCAGCCAGCATAGGTATAATCGGGGCGGCCGACGGCCCCACCTCCATTTTTGTGGCCAACTATCTGGGCTCAAATTATATAGGCGCGATAATTGTGGCGGCATATTCATATATGGCTCTGGTGCCCATAATTCAGCCGCCTGTTATAAAGCTTATAACTACTAAAAAGGAACGGCTTATCCGCATGGACTATGAGCAGAAGAATATTTCCAAGACGGTCAGGATACTCTTCCCCATAGTCATAACCGTAATAGTAGGTCTGGTTGCGCCCCTGCTCGGTATCTCTTATAGGCTTTTTGATGTTTGGTAATCTGATAAGGGAATGCGGAGTTTTGAGAATACTTTCCGAAAGCGCGCAGAAGGAGCTGCCCAATCTGGTTACCCTGCTGCTGGGCATAACCGTCGCGGCGCAGATGAAGGCCGAATCCTTCCTGGATATCAATACTCTTATCATACTGGGCCTGGGCCTGTTCGCCTTTGTATTTGATACCATAGGCGGCGTAATGCTTGCCAAATTAATGAACCTCTTCTGCAAGAAGAAGGTCAATCCCATGGTGGGCGCTGCTGGAATCTCGGCTTTCCCAATGTCTGCGCGCGTAGTGCATAAGATGGGGCTTAAGGAGGATAACCAAAATTTCCTGCTTATGCATTCCATAGGCGCGAACGTTTCAGGGCAGATAGCCTCGGTTATTGCCGGCGGCTTGATTCTGAATTTTGTAATTGCCGGATAAGGAGGAAACAAAATTATGAATGTTCAGGCGTTTATAGATTCTCTTTGGATTATGCTTAAGGGCATGGCGGGTATTTTCATTGTTACTGTTGTTATAGCTCTGGCTATGTATTTGCTGGTTAAGCTGTTTCCCGAGAAAAAACAAATAATAATAGTTAATGCAATCAGAGCGCGGCGCGCTGCTGAAGCGGTCGCCAAGACGTATAGAATAAGCGGCTGCCCGGGCAATTTGTCCGGGCGGCCGCTTATTTTTATGCGCTTAGAGCGTATAGGGCGCTCTGCCGGCTTTGCCGGGGGCGCCGGAACTGTCTTTTCCGGAACGCTGGTTTTTTCGGCGCTTCGGCGCTGTTTTTTCGGAACGCTGGGAATTTCCCGGCGCCCCGGGATGTTTTTTCCGGGGCCTCCCGGGTTAAGGCGGCGAATTCAATCCGCACGCATTAAGCTAACGCATTTAAAAATCCGCCGGCCGTCTGTAAAAAGCCGGCCGGAGCGTAAAATTTATTGCAGCAGGTCACAGCATTCAAAATCGGAATCGATATTATGGGCTATAAGGCGGGCCTTGAAGCTTCTTGCGCCGCACATGGAGCCGCTGCTTTCCCCGGCAAGGCTTAATTCTTCGGGGAGGACGAATTTAATGCATTTTACCAGCACATCGCGGCAGGTTGGATAGCTGTGCGCCGGTACGGTTATAGCCTTAACGCCGCGCTGGTATTCGTTTCCCTCGGCGTCTACCTCAGTCAGGATAACCCCTAGGGCTACCCGCCTGTTAGGGCAGACGTTTTTCAGGTTGACGTCCAGCTGGAGTATGCGGCCCATGGATTCCAGATATACGTCTCCGGCGTCAAACACTACTGAATCCTCGCAGCCGGTAACGGCAATGTCTACAGGAACGGGGCAGGGCTCGGGATGCACTATTACGCCGCACTGCACGTCCACCTCGGGCTCGGGAAAACGGCCGTGTTGCCTTCCGAATCTGTATAGGAAATGGACTGATTGACCTTTTTGTTCCCTGGCGTATCCGCTACATGGATTATATCAAATTCAAGGCTGGCCCCTTCGTTGGCCGTTGTGCCCAATTGGTCTATTGTCCATTTAAGGGTGGTGGCGTTAACCATGCTGGCCATGCCCTTGGTGGGCATGGAAATGCTGGTTATGGCGAAATCCGGATTTATAACTTCGTCTATTACGATGTTGGTTGCGCCCGGATTGGAGATATTCTGCGCCAGGTCCTCGAATAAATCCTCCAAATCCGCGTCGTCGGGGGTGATGGCGACATGCGAATCATTAGGGTCGGTAGCCCATTCGTCCAAAATGTTCGGATCTATTCCGTCCGAGCCTACCAGGCCGATGCAGTATATTATTACGCCTGAGGCGCGCGCTGCGGCGGCCACGGGGTTGGGGTCGGGGCCGGCGCTGGTTTTGCCGTCGGTGAACATAACCATAACCTTGGCGTTGGACGAACTGGGGTCGAACAGGGCGGAGGCCTTGGCAAAGGCGTCGGCGTGGTTGGTCGAGCCGCCGGCAGTCAGCCCGTTCACGGCCGCCTTTAAATCGGCTACCGAGGTTATAAGCTGCGTGTTCTGCACGGCCGTGTTGGAAAAAGCTGACTATGCCTATCCGGCTGCCCGAGCCAATCTGCCCGTCGGGCGTGCCGTCAGTCGCCTCTTCAATTATATCGATAAATTTGTTGGCTCCGCTTTTCAAATTGTCCAGCGGACTTCCCGCCATGCTGCCCGATCTGTCCAGAATAAGGACTATATCGGTTGGCGAGGTGGTTATATCGGGGAAGCTGAAAGCGCCAGCGTTACCCGCAGGGAGCCTGCGCAGTCAATCTGGTTGGCGCTGATAGTTTTATTGGAACTGTTTAAACCCATAATTAATGTCTCTCCTTTTTTTTTTTTAGGCCTTGGCCCTGATTTAGTATATGTTGGATTTTGTTAAATAGTGCCATGGCAGGGGCGGCAGCTTGGCGGCCTTCGGCCGCGGGGGCCGCGCTGCATGCAGCGCGGCCAGGCGGGCGGGGTCCCTGCCCGCCCAAGCTGCCGCCCCTTTTTTTTGTTCCGCGCGGTATTTTTAGCGCAGAAAATAATATTTTTTTCTTTACATAACGGCTGAAAAGGAGTACTATACAGTTCGTGTCCGAACAATTTATGCGGGGTCAGGCACTTTGAAAGGAGCTGGGCTTAGGTGGAAAAAGGACTGCGGCGCGCTGATAAATATATTGTCGCATAAGGTGAAAAAGCGGCTGGATGCAACATTGCAGGATATAGGCATTACCGGCGTTCAGAGCCGAGTGATATTTTATATCCTGAGCCATTATCAGGAGCAGCCCGTTTTTCAGCGGGATATAGAGGAGTTTTCGGACTTAGCCGCTCGACGGCCACAGGCATACTCCAGCTGCTGGAAAGAACGGCATTATCCGCAGGGAGAGCGTTTCAAATGACGCCAGGCTGAAAAAGCCTTGTGCCCCCCAGCGCGCTGTGGAGCTGGACGCAAGGGTATGTCAATGCCTGCGCGAAACAGACCGTCAGCTTACGCGGGGAATATCCAGCGGCCAGATTCAGCTCTTTAAGGAGACCGCCGCGCAGATGATGCGCAATTTGGACGCCTGGGAGGAAGAAAGCTGAAGGCGCGCATAAAAAATATGTTCGCGGCGGAACAAAAGACGGCGTATCCGAACGTTTAAATAAAGGCTGCCTGCAAAGGCTGGGCGCCGGCTTTAATTAACAGGGAAATAAAAAGGAGGAATGCAATATATGATAAAAACTTTGGCCCGCAGCATACGCGAGTATAAAAAGGTTTCCATATTAACCCCTCTGCTGGTAACTGTAGAAGTGGTGCTGGAATGTATAATACCCTTTGTAATTGCCAATCTGGTAAATCAGATGCAGAACGGCTGCGGCATGGACGTAATAGTCAAATACGGCGTAGCGCTGATAATTATGTCGGTGATTTCGCTTATTTTCGGAGGCGCGGCGGGCGCGACCTGCGCCAAGGCCTCGGCTGGCTTCGCGCGCAATCTGCGCAAGGACATGTTCTATAAAATACAGGATTATTCATTTGAAAATATTGATAAGTTTTTCAGTTTCCAGTTTGGTTACCCGGCTTACAACAGATATTACCAATGTTCAGATGGCGTATATGATGATAATCCGTATTGCTATCAGATGTCCTTTAATGCTGATATTCTCCTTTGTGATGGGCTTTGCCATGGGCGGAAGGCTGGCGCTTATATTTTTAGTGACTATTCCCATCCTGGGCTTCGGCTTATTCTTGGTCATACGCGCGGTTATGCCGCTGTTCCGTCGTGTTTTTCAGGAAATACGATGCGCTTAACGACTCGGTTCAGGAAAATGTTCAGGCTATGCGCGTGGTTAAATCCTATGTGCGCGAGGGCTATGAAAAAAAGAAGTTCGGGGCCGCGGCGGAAAACGTCCAGAGGGATTTTACGCGCGCCGAGCGCATACTGGCTATTAACAACCCCTTGATGCAGTTCTGCATTTATGCGGGAATGGTGTTTGTGCTCTCCTATGGCTCTTATGTGGTAATAACCAGCCAGGTCATGGATTTGAATGTTGGTCAGATGTCCTCCATGCTTACATACAGCTTCCAGATACTTATGAGCCTTATGATGCTCTCCATGGTGTTTGTAATGATTACCATGTCCGCCGAATCGGCCGAGCGTATCGTAGAGGTGCTGAATGAAAAGAGCGCGCTTGAAAGCCCTGAAAACGCCCGCACGCAGGTTGCGGACGGTTCGGTGGATTTTGACGGCGTAAGCTTTAAATATTCTCAGAAGGCCGATCGCATGGCTCTGGCGGATATTAATCTGCACATAAAGTCAGGCGAGGTTATAGGCATTCTGGGCGGTACCGGTTCTTCTAAATCCTCTTATTCAGCTGATTCCACGGCTTTACGATGTGAGCCAGGGCAGCGTTAAGGTTGGAGGAGTGGACGTGCGCGAATACGACCTGGAAGCCCTGCGCAACCAGGTGGCCGTAGTGCTGCAGAAAAACGTGCTGTTTTCAGGCACAATTAAGGATAATCTGCGCTGGGGCAATCCCAACGCTACCGACGAGGAAATGCAGGAGGCCTGCCGTCTTGCTCAGGCGGACGA
>VOFB01002109.1_pt1 | contig 42955 bp, 61 predicted proteins | sample 5384141 | NCBI WGS metagenome assembly VOFB01 (sample SAMN12384721, study PRJNA508395) | human gut metagenome | isolation source: healthy gut A | host: Homo sapiens
GATTGCATTCCAAACAAGACATTATTGACCTGATTGATTGTGGCGATTGAAGAGAAATAAGATTCGCTGCAATCATCGCCATCGGCAGGCTGAGGACGGACGAGAACGCAGGATTACGTCGCAAAGGAAGATGGCGGAGGGCCACACGAAAATGGAGGCTATCCGCTGTTTGAAGCGCTATATCGCGAGAAGGTGTACTACGTGATCAAGAGGCAAATACGAGACCGTAAATTGCTCTTGACACTTAGAGGGGCATCCATGGGAGCCAGTACGTGTCGCTGCTGATCGGCAAGACCATGGAGGAGAACGGAATCGTGCCGTCCATGGGGTCGGTCTCGAGCCCGTGGGACAACGCCGTGACGGAATCCCTGATGGGGTCATCAGGGCGGGAATGCGTGCACGCGCGCACCTTCTCCGGCAGAGAGGAAGCGGCGCTCGAGATATTCGAGTACATAGAGCGCTTCTACAACAGGGCCAGGATTCACTCCGCGCTTGGCTGGCTCAGCCCAGAGGAGTTCGAGAAAAAACATATGGAAGAGAGCCGCTTGAAGGCGGCTTAGTACCTGTCAACGAAATCGGGGCAGATTCAACGCGCTCTTCGCCCGCGTGCGCCTGGCTGCCCTGGAGCACACCCGCGAGCTGGGGAACCTGGACGAGAACTGGGGCCACGGCGAGCGCACTTGGGAGGCGGCGCCGACGACTACTTCGCCGAGCACAACGAGATCCGCCTGGACGGTGACGCGCGGTCGGCCGCCTACCTCTCCATCGACGAGAGCCCCGAAGCCGAACAGCACCTCTGGCATGTGCGCCAGATCTTCCTGGACGAGAACGCCGACGGCGACTTCCGCATCGAGGCTGACGTGAACCTGGACGCCACCCAGGAGGAAGGCGAGGTCATCTTCAAGAACTACCGCGTGGGCTTCGTGGAGGATTTGGCGGAATAGGATAGGTTTTCCAGGCCAAGAAACTGGTACAGCTCCTGTTTGCTGTGGACACCCAATTTTTTATAAATGTTGTGAGCGTGGGTCTTCACCGTAGCGAGGCTTACCACCAGTTCGTCGCTAATTTGCGCTAACGTTTTCTCTTGGCGAGGAGAAGGAGTACGTCTCCCTCGCGCTTAGTCAGAGAGCACTGCATGGCGACCGATGTGCAGGTTTCGGCGAGTATGGTGTAATAACGTGCCGGATCGACGTACTGCGCCTTTGCTGGATCGGTGCTCCTCTCGAGACTTCCATCTCTGAGAGGAGAAAGATAGACGAACGCAATGGCTCCTAATCCTGCGAGTAGGACGAGGGGCAACGCATGCACGCCAGGCCCTATCATGCCCGAGAAAGCTTCTCCTAGAAAAGCGGCGAGTTGCTCTGCAAGATAGGCAAGCGAGAAAACAAAGACTGGGTTGTTTCCTCTTCTTTGGCAGAGATTGCACAGTATGGTGAAGAAGAATGTCGAAAAAAGTCATATAGGAGGCATCGAGAAGAATCGAAGCAATTTCGTAGGAACACCCAGCTCCTATAGCGAAAACTAGGATTGCCAATTCCAGAATGGCGAGCGATGCGTCATAGAGCTGTTTGATGCGAACGATTCTTCCGTTTACCGCGAGGGCGATTGAGGTAACCGCAATGGCGATAAAGAGCCCGAAGTAGGAAACACTAGCTACGGGCGTAGGGGCAAAGCCTTGTAGCGTTTGAATGGTGAAGATGATAAGCGAATAAATGAGCAGCAAGCGCGCAATGGGAAAGAAACTGCGCGGCTCAATTTTGCCGGCCTCTTCTGGGAGCGAAGTAGCCGTAGGGTTTTCGCGCCAGAGCGCAATAGAGGTTTTTCTCGTGAGGCAGAGGGCGATTGCGAGGGGCGCAATACAGGATATGGCAAGTGGCGGAAGCAAAGTGGAGAGTGCCCGCAGTATGCCTACAAAAACTGCCAAGCAATGAGCGTTAAAAGGCAGTCGACGAGGGGAGCCCCGCAAGCGCCTTGAGGCACGAGATGAGCAGAGAGGCTCGGCAGAGCGCCGTTACGCAAAGACAAGCGAAGGGTAGAACTCCTGGAAAGTTTCCGGCTGCAATGAGCACGCCCAGGCGCCAAAAAACCGAGAAAGCACAGTGAGCAGGAGGCAACAACGAACGCTTTACTGCTGAGGAAAGTGCTGGCTTGGCGGTGAAACAGGGCCAAGACGCCGAATGCGAGCGACGTTACAAGGAGATGGGAATATTGGGAAAAAGGATACGAGTGAAGCGAATCCTGCCGGAATTGCAGCAGAAGGGTCGAGCATCCAAGCGCAAGCAAAAGCCAGAGCGAGAGCAAAAGGCACGTTGCGAATCTGATTTACCGTCACCGCCTTGGCCACGTTCGCCCCCCGAATGGTTTCGCATCATAGAACTGCCTCGCGGTCTATTTTATACCGATTAAGCCTGGAAAACCCGAGGTAATCGCACTTTGAGGAAGTGGAGTGCGGAGGCGAGGAATAGCTTGAAGTGCGCAATGCGCTTCATCAACCGTTTTTTTCAACCCTTCCGTGCCTGCAATCAATCTCAATCTGCATCCTCAAAATCCAATACCTGCGTTTTCATACGTAAGTGCGATTTCGAATAGGCGCCGTCAACGTTTTGTCGATAGACGAGTTGGGCGACGGCCCATGAGCCCAAAAATCGCACATGCAATAACTCAGTTAAGAAAGAGGAGGATTAGAAATGGACAAGGCGATATCGCGCAGAGATTTTATTGTTGGGGTGGAGTATTTGGTGCGAGCATGGCAGCAGTCGGCCTCGCGGGATGCGCTCCTTCAAATGGTGGCCTGCCGTCGACTGATACCGACGCATCGGGCACCAGTACGCATAAGGGCGCAGATCGTCCTCTTTCTTCGCGGCTTGTCGAAGTGGATGAAGGGGATGTGGTCCGCACGGAGGAGTGCGATGTCGTAGTGTGCGGCCTCAGGATCCGCTGGAACCTATGCCGCCATTAGGGCAGCTGAGCTTGGTGCTCGTGTAATCTGGCTTGAGAAGACAAGTCTCAAGGGAGGAACTTCAACGATAACGGAGGGTACGCTTGCGTACAACACTCAAGAGCAGCTTGATGCGCAGGGGCCCACAGACTTGCAGGCCGAGTTCGAAACTTACATGCAGTGGCACAATTGGGGTGCTTATGCACCAGGGATTTGGTGCTACCTGGACAATTCTGGAGAAGCCCTCGATTGGGCTATAAGCCATGGGGCTTCGATGTCAACTGGTGGCCAGGGTGCCCTTCTGAGCTGCTTTGACGAGGCAGGCAATTGGGTAAACAACGGCGAGGGTATGCTCAAGCCGCTTTGGGCCTATGGGGAGACGCTCGATAATTTGGATTTTCGCCTAGAGTCTCCTGCCGTGAACATCATTCTCGACAATGAGGGAGTTGGGGGTGTCTACGCAAAAAGCGGCGGCGATCTCGTGCGCATTAATGCCAAAGCGACGGTGCTCGCTACGGGTGGATTCGGGAAAAACCCGGAAATGTGCGCCGAGCGGCTTCGCATTCCTAGTGAACGAGTTGTATTTCTGGGGTTCGATGGTCAAGATGGCGACGGTATCAATATGGCGCTGACGGCAGGCGCGCTTCCCCAGGCGCCGTCTGCGGTAATGTACGGACTTTCGAAGGCGTGCGGAGAAAGTTGGAGCAGCATGCTGTCGATTTTCACTCAGTGGCCGCCCTCTTATCGGTATCCGCTAGAAATAGGCAAAACGCTCCCCATGGTCAATCAGAGCGGCGTGCGCTTTTATAACGAGACACTTGCAGAAGACGCCGACACCTCCCGCCTCAACACGGCAATCGCTTCTCAGTCGAAGGTCTTCACCTTGTTCGATGAGGCGCATGTTGAAGCCTACGAGGGCGAGGATAAGCTCAATGAGTTCGTTGCCTTCATGGGTGTTGGGAGCGGAGAGTTCCGATCCTGGTTGAAGGCAGCGACTTTGTTTGGAAGGCCGATAGCTTCGAGGAGCTTGCCGAGCTTATGGGGGTTGACTCGGAAGCATTGGCTGCAACGATGGAAGACTACAATAATAGAGCGAAGGGGGACGGCTCTCATGACCCCCTTGGAGCCGATCCCGCGCTCATGACGCCTCTAGAAAAGAAGCCATTTTATGCGGTTCAGGTCGAGGCTTGCGCCTATAGCACCTGTGGCGGCGTGCGAGGAGATCATGAGGCGCGGGCGATCGGGCACGACGATCTCCCCATCAAGGGCTTGTTTGTGTGCGGCATCGATAACGGTTCCATGCAGTTTAACGACTATCCCTATGGGCTGCATGGAGGATCGGGGCAGGGTGCTGCTTGCACGACGGGATATGTTGCTGCGAACGCAGCTTGCAAGGAGATCTGGGTCTTGCCTAGCGATCATTTAACAGACGACTTTCGATCCCCTTCTGCAGCAACAAAGGGGGATTGGGGGTCGTCTTAAAGCGCACGAAGCAGGGTTATCGCACCTTCTCTTTCAAATAGTCGCCAGGAAGCTCGCAGCTGTGGTAGTTACGAGTTTCTTGCTTTTAGCGGTTGTTGGGGAAGCCCCCGTCGTTTCCCCTATTCGCTTCTTAACGCTTCGACCGGGTCTTTCTTCGCAGCGGCGCTTGAAGGAATGAGGCCTGCCAAGAATGTGAGCAACACGCTGATGCCGACCAGGGCAATTGCGGCCTGCCACGGCAGGATCGCGACGTTTTCCACGTCAAATAACGAGTACACAATTGCATTTGCGGGAATGCATGCCAAAGCCGTAAGCCCGATGCCGATAACGCCTGCCGCGAAACCGACGATGATGGTTTCGGCGTTGAATACGCGGCTGATATCGCCCTTGCTCGCACCAATCGAGCGTAAAATGCCAATTTCTTTCTTGCGCTCAAGCACGCTGATGTAGGTGATGATGCCGATCATAATAGAACTCACCACAAGCGAAATCGCGACGAACGCCACCAACACGTAGCTGATCATATTCACGATTGTGGTTACGCTGCTCATGAGCGCGCCTACGATGTCGGTATAGCTCACGACTTTATCTTCGTCGCCGGCGGCATTCATCTTGTCGTTGTAGCCGTCGAGGATATCAATCACGCTTTGCTTGCTTTCGAAATCCTTCGGGTAAATGTCGATGCTTGCCGGCTTCGAGTAATCGGCCCAGTCGAATTTCTTCATGTTGTTATCGTAGCTGCTCTGCTCGGTCGACATGAGGCTCGCCATGAGTTCGGAAAGCTCCTGCTCGCTCATGTTCATTTGGAATGCGTCGGCGAAGGCGCTTTCGTTAATGCCCATAGCTTTTGACATATTTGCCGAAAGGGTGGACATATAGGTAGTCATCGCGGATGAGACTTGGTTTTGAATCGCTGTTCCGTATTGCATCATGACCTGCGTCATTGCTGTTTGCATATACGACTGCATAGCGGCGGAAAGCTGCTCTTGCAGCTGCTGCGAAATAGCTGCAGAAAGTGGGTAGAAGCTGCGCTTGCAGTTGTTGTGAAAGCTGCTCTTGCAGCTGCTGTTGGATTTGCTCGCTCACGCCGCTGAAATCGATGCTGTCGGCAATGACCTTCTGCATGGCGGCTTTCGTGGCGGGGTCTGCGAGGTATGCCTCGACTGCCGCTTGATCGGTAGCGTATTCAGGGGTGGTCGCCCTTTGCTCCTGGAGCCAAGAGGGGTACGCCCCCATGATATTCATAATGCCCTGGGTAAGAACATCGGTTTTGATATCGGGCTGAGCGCCATCGAGGTTGAGCTTGATATTGCTGAAGTCTAAATTCAGCTGGCTCATGTCAATCTTTGCTCGGGTCGATTTGGATGCCCCGAAGCATCGAAGGCCGGCATGCTTGACAAGTCGATACTGGCTCCCGACAAATCCATACTGCTTGAGAGGTCGGCGTTCGAGAGACCTGCGGCCAGCGCGCTTTCGTCAAACGTGAACGCGCTCTGCAGCTTTTCGCCGTCAATCGTGAACAGGCTCGACATATCGAACTCATCGCCGTCTTTCGCTTCGTCTTCTTCTTCGGCGAACGATTTGCCCGTAATCACATTGGTTGAGGGGTTTGCCTGCTGGTCTTTACGATTTGCTTATCGCCAGCCTCATCGATGAGGTGGTTGATCAAATCGTTCGAGTAGTACAGGCCTGTTGAAAGCGAAGTGATTTTCTCGCCTTCTTTCGGCTTCACCACGCCGCACACCTTTAGCGTCTCACCATTGTCGACCAGGTTTTCATATAGTCTGCATCGCCGCTCTTGTCTTTCCAAACCTGGTAATCGCTGTCGTACTGATAGAAATCGGCGCCATTGACGAGCTTGAATTCCACATTCATAAGGTCGTCGTAGTCGAGGTCGAGCGTGCTGTCGGGCACCTGCACTTCTTCTTCATTAGCGAACTCGCGCACCATTTCTTCGAGTTCTTTATGGTCGCGCAAACCCATGGAATAGAGCATGAAGTCGCTCACGTTGCCGTTCGGCGTGAGTACCGCCACGACCTCGTTGTAATTTTCGGGCCAGTGGCCTGCGACAACGTCGTATTGGTTATCGACCTGGTTCATATTCGCAGGCAGTTTGTAGAAGATGTTCGTGCTCATCATCGACGACATGATGCCGTTGCTCGATGCGCCTAATCCCACGCTCGCGAACGATTTATCGGGGTTAACCTGGTGTACGCCGTCGTCGGTGTTCGAGTTGAAAATCTGCGGCGTGACACTGTATCCATATTCAATTGAATTCACATACGAGTTGATGTCGGTGCCGCCGTTGTCGAAATATTCCTTCAGCGATGCGAGGTCATTGCTCCCGATGCTCGAGAACATGCCCGTGATCATCTTTGACTCATGCACCGGCTTGTCTGAATTGCCCGAAGCGCCCGCGTCGCTCGTTTGCGCGTCGGTGGTGGCGGCAGAATCGTCGGCACCCGCGCCGCCCATGCCCATCGTCATCATGCTGGTCATGTCGAAGCCCTGGTCTTGGATTTGCAGCGGGTATTCTGAAAGCGTGTTTTCTTCGACGTTCGCGATGTATTGGTTCACGCCGTTCGCGAGCGACAAGATGGCGGCGATGCCAATAATGCCGATGCTGCCGGCAAAGGCGGTCATGAGCGTGCGGCCTTTTTTTTCGTGAGCAAGTTCTTGAATGAAAGCGAAAGCGCCGTGAAAAACGACATGCTCGTTTGGCGTGCGGCTTTGGCTTCGCGGCGCGGCTCGTTGCTTGCGTCGGGGTCGAAGGGGCGCGTGTCGCTTTTGATAACGCCGTCGGCAAGGTTCACGATGCGCGTAGCGTATTGTTCGGCCAGTTCAGGGTTGTGCGTCACCATGATTACCAGGCGGTCGCCGGCGATTTCGGTGAGCAGATCCATGATTTGCACGCTTGTTTTCGAGTCGAGGGCACCCGTAGGCTCATCGGCCAGAATGATTTCCGGCTCGTTGACCAGGGCGCGCGCGATGGCGACGCGCTGCATTTGGCCGCCGGAAAGCTGGTTGGGCTTTTTGTTGACGTGCTCGCCAAGGCCGACGCGTTTAAGGGCCGCGCATGCTCGCCCGCGTCGCTCTGCACGCGACACGCCTGAAAGCGTGAGGGCCAGTTCCACGTTTTCCAGAATGGTTTGGTGGGGAATGAGGTTGTATGCCTGGAAGACGAAACCGATTCGATTGTTTCGATAGGTGTCCCAGTCGTGATCTCGATATTGCTTGGTGGAAATGCCGTCGATGAGCAAATCGCCCGAATCGTAATGGTCGAGCCCGCCGATGATATTGAGCATGGTTGTTTTGCCCGAACCAGAAGGGCCTAAGATGGCGACAAATTCATTATCGCGGAAAGCAAGCGACACGTGGTCGAGCGCGACTTGCGTGAAGTCGGCCGTAGTGTATGACTTGCACATGTCTTTAAGCTGCAGCATGCAACGCCTTTCGAAATTGTTTAAGAATCTAAACAATTATGCGCTTGCGGCAGGAGGAATACCCCTTTCGTTTCAAAGCGCAAACCAGAAACATCCATCTACCCTAGATCGTCGACTATGTCTCGCCTGATGATATGACGGCCTGCCTTTAACTTCAATTTTCCCTGAATGGGACTGTAGTTTTCGACTGCGTTGGTAAGGGCTGAGTCCTATTCTGTGTAAGACATGCTAGAATAACAAAGTTTTCAAACGCCTCCGTAGCTCAGGGGATAGAGCACCGCTCTCCTAAAAGCGGGTGTCGACGGTTCGAATCCGCCCGGGGGCACCATGATATTTTGAAGGCCAGGCGCCGTTGCTGCCTGGCCTTTTTCCTTTGCATGGTATGCGGTCGCAATGAGTTGCTGGGCCGCTGGGTAGCAGCCTGTTCGATTCGCTTACGGAATGCGAATCAGCTTTTTGTAGGTTTCAGGCCCGCCATGAGCACTTCTTCATCGAAATCGAAAGTATCGGCGTGCAGGGGAATGCCCGTGCCAGTTCCCAATAGAAGGAATACGCCGGGCAGGTGGCGCTGGTAGAACGCGAAGTCTTCCGCGATAAGCAGCGGCTTGGGAAGTTCGGTTACATCGATGTGGCGCGAGGCGAGCTCGAACAGTTCCTCGTTGTTCACTACGGGCGGGTAACCTTCGCTGAAGTCGACATCGACGGTGCAGCCCGCTTCCGCGGCACGACGTTCGGCAATCTCGCGCAACGCTACTTTCGCCTCAGTGCCCATTTTCTCGCTGAAGGTGCGCAGCGTGCCTTCAATGTAGGTACGCGAAGAAATCACGTTACGTGCTTGCCCGCTTTCGAGCAGGCCGCATTTGAATGTGCAGGGTTCCTCCTGCGCACGCTTCGCCATGTAGTCGTACGCCTCGAGAATGAAGCGCATGCCTGCCTCCATGGAGTCGGCGCCATCTTCGGCCTTGGCGATATGCGTAGCTTTGCCGAAGAACGTGAACGTGCTTTCGCTTGTGGCGGCAAGCAGCGCGCCGGGGCGGCTTGCGATTTGGCCTTTCGGCAAATCGGGCCACAAATGGAAGCCGAAAATGCGGTCGACGTGGTATTTCTCGAACACCCCCGATTCGCAGATGAACTGCGCGCCACCGGTGGTTTCCTCGGCGGGTTGGAATACGATGAGCACGCTGCGCCAAGTTCGTCGAGATGTGCGGCGATATGGCGCGCGAGGCCGAGCGCCATGGCCATGTGCCCGTCGTGGCCGCATGCGTGCATTTGCCCGTCATGCGTGGAACAGAACGGTACGCCCGATTTTTCGGTCACGGACAGCGCGTCCATATCGGTGCGAATGGCGGTTGCGTGCTCGCTTCCGCGATCGAACCACGCGCATACCGTGGGAAGCGCACGGCTCGAACACTTCACATGGCAGCTTGTCGATAATCGAATGCACGTACGCGATGGTTTTCGGCAAATCGAAGTCAACTTCGGGAATTTGGTGCAGGTCGCGGCGGTATTGCGTGAGGTCGGCCAGCGTGGGTTCAAGCGCGCCGCTGCAAGGTTCGCATTCATTCATAGTGCCTCTTCGTCTAAAAAAGTTCCTTTGAATTCTCGCGCATTATAGCCTTCGCACTTTGACTTTAGTGCACTAAAGTGATAGTTTCATTCGAACGATAGAGGCGCGGGTGCGATGGGCCTTGGGGAAGTCGGCAGGCATTGATCCCAAAGCGAGGCAAACCCGCCGAATTCGTCTTGCCGGGCGCGGCGCGCGAATGGGTTTGCGGGAAACACCCGCAAGACTGTCTGCGAAATCGCAGGTGCGCTATCTTGCTGTGAAATGTTTTGGCTGCCGCTGGCCGCGCATGCGACGCCAGTGAGGCCGTGCCTTGCTGGCTTTTTTTATTATGCGGCTCGGGATGGAGCCCCTTTTCCCGCCGGGCCGCGCGCAGGTTTTGAGAAAGGCGATGCGCATGAACAAGCAACCCTTCGTTTCGAAGGCCCAGCTCGATGAGATTATCGAGCATTACCCACGCCGTTCCATCTCTATGACGAGGCGGGCATTCGTCGAAACATGGGGCGGTGCGCGACGCGTTCGCGTGGAACCCAGGCTTCAAGGAATACTTTGCGGTAAAGGCCACGCCGAACCCGTTCCTTATCAATATCCTGCGCGATTACGGGTGCGGATGCGACTGTTCTTCGGCAACTGAGCTGCAACTTTGCGATGCTATGGGCATCTCGGGCCACGACATTATGTTCTCGTCGAATGAAACCCCCGCAGCCGACTACGAGGCGGCTGCTAAGCTGGAATGCCATCATCAACCTTGACGATATTTCGCATATCGACTTCCTCGAACAAACGATTGGCGGCATCCCCGGAACCATCAGCTGCCGTTATAACCCCCGGTGGCCTTTTCGAAATCTCGAACGGCATTATGGACAACCCGGGCGATCCCAAGTACGGCATGACGACCGAGCAGCTGTTCGAGGCGTTCCGCGCTCAAGGCCAAGGGCGCCAAGCATTTTGGCATCCATGCCTTCCTGTGCAGTAATACGGTGACGAACGACTATTACCCCGAGCTCGCCGCTGTGCTGTTCAAGCTGGCTGTTCGGCTGCAGCAAGAGACGGGGCGCACATTGAATTCATCAACCTGTCGGGCGGCGTGGGCATTCCTTACGAGCCCGGCCAAGAGCCGAACGATATTCAAGCGATTGGTGAAGGCGTTCGCCGCGTGTATGAGGAGATCCTCGTGCCTGCTGGCATGGGCGATGTAGCGATTTTCACGGAAATGGGCCGCTTCATGATGGGTCCATACGGCTGCTTGGTTACCACGGCCATCCACCACAAGCATATTTACAAGGAATATATCGGCGTCGATGCGTGTGCGGCGAACCTCATGCGTCCAGCGCTGTATGGCTCCTACCACCACATTACCGTGGCGGGCAAGGAAGACGCGCCGTGCGACCACGTGTACGACGTGGTAGGGGCCTGTGCGGAGAACAACGACAAATTCGCGATTGACCGTGCGCTGCCCGAAATCGAGGATGGCGACGTGCTCGTGATTCATGATACGGGCGCGCATGGCCCTCCATGGGCTATAATACAACGGCAAGCTGCGCAGCGCTGAGCTGCTGCTTCGTGAAGACGGCAGCGTGAAACTTATTCGCCGTGCCGAGACGCCAGCCGATTACTTCGCGACGCTGTATGGTTGCGACGAGCTGCTGCAGAACGCCCCGTACGATGCAGAAGTTGAAACGGAAATAAGCGCTGTCTGACCATCGAAGGTCAGCGAGAGACCGCCCGGTGTTTTGAAGAGCCCGCCGCGCGGCCGAGCTCCTTTGCCACGCGAGGGTAAGCGCATAAGGGCTAGACGAAGCGCCCGGCAGCCTCGCGGCGTCGAGCACTTCGTCGTTTGTTAAGACGACGAAAGGGAAAACATGGCAGATATGAAAAGCTTGAGCGGCTCCATTGTGGCGCTCATCACGCCATTCGCTGAAGACGGCAGCATCGACTTTGGGGCGCTTGGCCGCCTGGTCGACTTCCATTTGGGAAACGGAACCGATGCCCTGCTCACGTTGGGCACCACGGGCGAATCGTCGACCATGTCGCATGAGGAAGACGACGAGGTGTGCAAGTTCGTCGTCGATCGTGTGGCGGGACGCGTGCCCGTTATCGCGGGCAGCGGCTCGAACAGCACGCAGACCATGCTCGAAAAGAGCTTGAGCTTCCAGAAGATGGGCGCCGATGGCCTGCTGCTTATCACGCCGTACTATAACAAGTCGAACGAAGAGGGCATCTACCGTCATTTCACCACGGTGCTCGATGCGGTTGATATTCCCTGTATCCTGTACAACGTGCCTGGTCGTACGGGGTGTTCTATTTCCGAGAGGAATGTCGCGCGCCTGGCGAAGCATCCCAACGCTTTCGGCATCAAAGAGGCTTCGGGCAATATTGGCTATGCGATGAAAATCGCGCGCTACCTGTCCGATGACTTCTGCATGTTCTCGGCAACGACGATATCGTTTTGCCCATGATGGCGTTGGGCAGCCGCGGCGTTATTTCGGTTTGGGCGAATGTGCAGCCGAAGGAAGTGCACGACATGTGCCACGCGTGGCTCGCGGGCGATCATGCCGCCGCATTGAAAACCCAGCTTGCGGGCATCGAGCTGGTCGATTCGCTGTTCTGCGAAGTGAATCCCATTCCGGTGAAATACGCGCTGGAGCTTATGGGATTTGGCAAAGCGGTATATCGTCAGCCGTTGTGCGAGCCGAGCGACGCGGCGAAGGCGACGATTGCCGCTACCATGAAGAATGCCGGCATTATCTAGCGCAGCCGCCGCTTTCAGTTGTTGAAGGGAAACGAACATGACCAAAGTACTTGTTATCGGCGATGGCCGCATGGGAACCATCATTCGCGAGCTTGTTGAAGCCGACGAATCGCTCGAGCTTACGGGCGTTATCGGCATCGACAACAAGGATGAGCTCGCCGACGCGACTCCTGCGGCCGATGTCGCAATCGACTTCTCCCATAAGAGCATGCTCGACTTGGTTGAGGCTTACGTGAATCGCACGGGTGCAGCGCTTGTGAGCGGTACCACCGGTTACGACGAAGCTGAAATGGGTCGCATTCACGCGCTTGGCGAGAAGGTGCCCGTCATTCATAGTGCGAACTACTCGCTTGGTGTGGCGGTATTGCGCCGTCTTGCCGCCGAGGCCGCAAAAGCGCTGCCCGGTTTCGATATCGAAATCGTCGAGACCCACCACAATCAGAAGGTCGACGCACCGAGCGGCACTGCGAAACTGCTGCTCTCGGCCGTGAATCCCGACGACGAGTGCGACGTAGTGTACGGCCGTGAAGGCATGTGTGGAAAGCGCCCCGCTCGAGAAATCGGCGTGCATGCCCTGCGTGGCGGCACGGTTGCAGGCACCCACACGGTGCACTTCTTCGGCGAAGACGAGGAAGTCGCCCCTTACGCACCGTGCCACGTCACGCCGCATTTTCGCATCGGGCGCTGTGGCTGCGGCGAAAAAGCTGGTCGAACGTGAACCTGGGTTCTACGGCTTCGACGAGCTGATGTTTTAGAATCAAGGCGCATTACGTGCGCGGTTTGAGCAGATTCCGCCGGGGCGCGGCAGGTCCTGCGGAATCGTCTGCGTTCTTGCACTTCATTTCAATATGAAACGCAGTCAAGCGGGCGCATAGTGAACGAAAGTGAACGGTAGCCCGCTGTGGTTCCGTGGGGCTTGCCGCGCCCCGGCGGAATCGGCGGACTAGGGTAAGAGGAATCAACATGAACGCTGAAGAAATCATCAATTTCATCGCTACGTCTGAAAAGAAAACTCCGGTGAAGGTGTATGTACGCGAGAAGCCTGGCCAGAAGATTAACTATAAGGCCAGTGCTACGAAGGGCGAAGTGAAGGTGTTTGGCGGCCGCAAGGGTAAGATTGTGTTCGGCGATTGGGCCGACATCAAGCCTGTGCTCGAAGCCAACGCCGACGCATTCGATTACTACGAAGTCGAGAATGATTGCCGCAATTCCGCTGTGCCCATGCTCGATATGAAGGAAATCAACGCTCGCATCGAGCCGGGTGCCATTATTCGTGACCAGGTTGAGATTGGCGATAATGCCGTCATTATGATGGGCGCGGTTATTAATATCGGCGCGGTTATCGGCGAAGGCACCATGATCGATATGGGCGTGGTGTTGGGTGGCCGTGCCATTGTTGGCAAACATTGCCACATTGGTGCAGGCACGGTGCTTGCCGGCGTAGTTGAGCCTGCAGTGCAACCCCTGTTATCGTCGAGGACAATGTCATGATTGGTGCGAACGCCGTGGTGCTCGAGGGTTGCCGCGTGGGCGAGGGCGCTGTTGTTGCCGCCGGTGCCGTTGTGGTGAACGACGTTCCCGCGGGCGCGGTTGTCGCTGGCGTTCCCGCGAAGGTCATTAAGATGAAGGATGCAAAACTGAGGGCAAAACTGCTTGGTCGACGCGCTTCGCACGCTTTAGTTTTTCGGTGCGGTGAAGGGCTCATCCCTTTGCCGCACGTATGCGCTTCAATGGCAAAACAACGGTAAAATCCATCATCATCTCTAAGTGTTGAGCCTTTTGAGCTGGGTAAACAATAAATTCAGCACATTTGGTCCATATCTTGAAACGCCTACCATCCCCCTTTGATTCAACCATGGGGATGGTTCTTTTTTTCGCAAACTTCCCATAATGCAATGCATCGGTTCGGGGGCAGGAGGCGCCACGAACCATGTAAAGGCCTGTGAGGGCCACATGGTTAAAAGCGCAGCCAGAGGGGGGCTGCACAATCCAAAGGGAGGATTACACCATGAGCATTGAGAATGGTATGAGCCGTCGTAACTTCTTGTCCGGCGCTGCTGTCGCGGGTGCCGCGATTGCTGGCATGGCTGGCTTGAGCGCTTGCTCGCCGGCTGCTTCCAGCTCCAAGAGCGACGCCAAAGCCGACACCAAGGCTGCCGCAACGGGTGAGACCACGATGGGCTTCGACGGCACGGGCGCTATGCCTTGGCTTGGCGAGAAGCCCGAAATTGCCGATGCCGACGTTGAAGAGACCGTCGACGTCGACGTTGTCGTTGTGGGCCTGGGCGCCGCTGGCGTTCCCGCCACTCGCGCTGCCGCCGAGGCTGGTGCGAAGGTTGTTGCGCTCGAGTCTTCGCCGAAGCTCAACTCCGTTGCTTCCGACATGGCTATTTTCGGTGGCGAGACGCAGGCAAGTGGGGCCGCGGCGACGGCTTCCTTTGACAAGAAGATGGTCGTCAATATGCACATGGAAGAGTGCAGCCACCATGTGAACCAGTCCATTATTTCCACCTACTACGACAAGTCGGGCGAGGCCCTCGACTGGTTTGTGGCTGGTTCAAGGATCTTTACATCGCTCCTGGAAAGCTATGCCGAGATTCCCGAGGCAAGCCAGAAGAACTACATGTTCCCTTACATGTATCCCGTGCCCGAGACCTACGATTACAAAGGAAGATTTGCCCTGCTACCCCACATCGGTCGGCTTCAGCAGCCTGGCAACCGTCATGCAGGACAATTTGCAGTGCGCCATCGACGCGGGCGCCGATGTGCGTTACGAGACCAAGGGCATCGAACTTATTCAGGACGCCGACGGCACCGTGACCGGTGTTTTCGCTCAGAAGACTGGTTCTGAGAAGTACATCAAGATCAACGCGAAGGCCGTCATTATCGCGACCGGCGACTACCTGGGCAACGAGGACATGATGAAGTTCTACGCTCCTCAGTGCGTTGAGAACGGTGTTCAGATTCTGTCCCTCGACATGGACTCCGCGGGCAACTACACCAACATTGGTGAGGGCCACAAGATGGGGGCGCATGGGCTGGTGCCCACATCGAGCAGTGGCACGCTCCCGTCATTCACCACATGGGTGGCGGCGCCGGCCCTTCGACGGCCGTGGCGTTATTGGCAACAACGGCTACCTGTGGCTGAACCTGCGCGGCAAGCGCTTCATGAACGAAGACATTCCTGGTCAGCAGCTTGAGAACCAGGTTGAGCTTCAGCCCGAGCGCAAGGCTTACCAGTTCTTCGACGCTAGCTGGCCTGAGCAGCTCAAGTACTTCCCGGCTGCCCACGGTGTTGCATGCATCTATCGCGAAGAGGGCTTCCAGAGTACACTGCCTCTGGCCTGCGCATCAATGTGCGTACCCAGAAAGATATCGACGACGCTGTCGCTGACGGCCGCTGCCTGAAGGCCGACACCATCGATGAGCTGCTTTCCAAAATCGAGGGCATCGACGTCGACGAGGCCAAGAAGTCTATCGAGCGTTACAACGAGCTGTGCAAGGCTGGCGAAGACACCGACTTCTTCAAGAGCTCTCAGCGCCTGTTCGCCCTGGAGAATGGCCCGTTCTACGCTGCCGAGTGCGGTTGCGCCCTACTCTGGGCAACCTGGGCGGCTTCGATTCCGACGACGAGTGCCATGTGTACGACAACGATCGCAAGATCATCAAGGGCCTGTACGCTTGCGGCGCTCCGCAGGGTGGTCGTTTCGCGGTCCAGTACCCCATCTCGCTCAAGGGCCTTTCCTGCGGCATGTGCATGGTGTACGGCAAGATCGCTGGCGAAAACGCTGCTGCCGGCAAATAATGAGCTGGTGCTGACGTTTCGCAGCGCGACAACACGATAACTCGTAAGGGGCCGATTCCACCCTCCACCTTCCCTTCAAAGGAATCGGCCCCTTTTTAGAGAAAAGGCTCGAGCTTTGTGGCTCGAGCCTTTGTGGCTTTAGGCGGGGCTGGTCCTCGCGAAACAATGTTTGAGAAGAGAAGGTCGGTTATGCCCGTTCGAATCGGTATCGCTGCTTGGCGTCGGGGTACTTATCGCGATCGACTTCGCCTGCGAACATGCCGAGCGGCCGCGCCCAGAGGCCGCGCTCGCCATAGAGCGCGCGGTAAATGACCAGGGACTCTTCGGTTTCCGAATGCTTTGCCACGCCAATGACCTCGTATTCGTTTCCTTTGAAGTGGCGATATACGCCTGGTGTGATTTCGCGTTCCATGCTCCAGTCGCCTTCCTTTTAAACGAAAACAGGCCAGGCAAATTGCCTGGCCTGTGACATATCTGGCGGAGGAAGTAGGATTTGAACCCACGGTACCTTGCGGCACAACAGTTTTCAAGACTGCCGCCTTCAACCCTCGGCCATTCCTCCAGAGCCCTGAAAGCATACCACAAAGCTCGTTGCCTTCAAGGAAATGCGTTGACGTTCCTTGAAATTGCGTGAGTGCGCGACGTATGCATGGCGCACTCACGCTTGTGGGATTTCTTCGCGGCGCTTTCTCGCAGGGCCTTTCGATGGGGCCCTTGCTGCTCGCGCATTATCGTTACGGCGGCTTGTTTTGCGTCGGGTGCTTGTTTGATGCCGTGCTCGTGGCTCCAATCGGCGCCGTTACGCCGTTGCGGCGGTCTGCGCCAGCTCCGATTCGTTTTGCTCCAGGTATTTGCGCATGGAGTAGTGCGCGATATCGCTTCGGTTGATGACGCCTACGAGCTGGCCCTCGTCAGTCACGGGAACCTTCTTCAAGTGATTCTCGCCCAACACGCGGCATACCTCGCGAATGTCGGTGTGCACGTCAATCGAAATCACGCCATGCGTTGCGATGTCGTACGCGCGCATTTTCATGATCTTCGCGGCTTTCACGGCGAAGTCGTCGCTGCTCGATTCAGTGAGCATAATGAGCGCCACAGGGTCGGTATAGGTGCTGTGGCGCTTCGAGGGAAGCGAGCCACGTCGCCATCCGAGACGAACGCGATGGGCTTTCCGTCGCCATCCACGATGGGTGCTGCCGAAATATGATGGTCGACGAGCAGTTTCACGGCATCGAAAACCGTTGCATTCTCGGGCAGGGGTGAACACATCGCGTTTCATGATGCTTTCGAGCACAGAACGCTTGACGTTGTCGGGGTCGGCCTCGGCCGCATCGCTCGGCTTGTCTTTCACGAAAATCACGGTAGAGCACGAAACCAATAAGGCACATTACCGTGGCTCCTGCAAACGCCATATTCACGCCGAAAATGCCTGCGTGCACGGGGTCTGTCGCCTGCGCTCATATTCGTAGCAATAGAGGAAATGGAAACGAGCAAGGCAGTTCCGAACGAGCCCGCCACCTGGCGCAGGGTATTGTTCACCGAAGTGCCATGGTTCATGAGGCTGTTGTCGAGCGCGTTCATGGCCCATGTGGTGATGGGCATGTTCACGAGCGAAAGCGAGAACATGCGCACCGTGTACAGAATGGTGAGGTAGATAAGCCCTGTCGAGGTCACCCAGGAATGCGAACGCGAGCGTTGAGAGGGTGAGCGCGCTTGTGCCAATGAGGGCTCAGCACGCGCGGGCCGTGCTTGTCGAAAAAGGCGTCCGGCAATGGGACCCATCGCGCCCATCACGATGGCGCCCGGCAGAATAACCAAGCCCGAAACGGTCGCTGAATAACCTAGGTAGCTTTGCAGATAAATCGGCATCAGAATGCCTGCTGCCAAAAGTGCGCCCTGCACGAGCATGCCAATAATGGTGCCCACCAGGGAATTTCCTGTTCGTGAGCACGCACCTCGAGCATAGGACTATCCATCTTCAGCTGGCGGCGGAAGAACAGCGCCACCACAATGGCGCCAACGAGCGTGATTGCCGCGTCGGCGATGTTGAGCCCGTTTGAACCGATGGTCGAAAAGCCATACAGAAGGCCGCCGAAACCGATGGTCGAAAGCGCGACAGAAGGCTTGTCGAGCGGCAGGTTCTTCGACTCATTCTTCGGTGTGCTTTTCAGCGCGAACCAGGCGCAGATAATGCCCGCCGCCGAAAGCGCCACCACAATCCAGAACAGCACGTGCCAGTTGTAGACGTCGATCACGAAACCGGCCGCCGAAGGCCAATGGCGGGCGCGAATGCGATGACGATGCCGAACAGTCCATGGCCGAGCCACGACGTTCAGGCGGGAAGGTGAGCATGAGCACCGTCATGACCATGGGCATCAAAATACCCGCGCCGGCCGCCTGCAGCAAACGGCCAGCAAGCAGCACGGGGAAATTGGGGCCCCAGCCCGAAAGCGCTGAACCGGCGGTGAAAATAAGCATCGACACCGTGAATAGGTTGCGTGTGGAATAGCGGTCGATCAGGTAAGCGGTAATGGGAATCATGATGGCGTTGACCAGGGTGAAGCCCGTGGTGAGCCATTGCGCCGTTGCCGCATCGACGTTCATTTCCGTCATGATGGAAGGCAGGGCGGGCGTGACCAGGGTTTGGTTCAGCACGGTCACGAATGTGCCGAAAATCATGACGACAAAGCATAATTATTTGGTGTCGAGCTAATTTCAAATCAAAAGGCTCCCTTCCGCGGCGTGTGCCGCAATGTTTTCGGGCCGGATATAGCGCCCCGGCGAAGCGATTTGGGCCAAGCGCGCACGAAGCTAGAGGCACAGTCGCCTTCAACACGCATGTTGTTCCAAAGAAAATGCCTCCAGGTGGGAGGCGTGACCTTTCATTATAGGAGCGCTCCGAAACTGGCTCACTTGTCGTGCTCGATTTTGCGGAAAGGCGGCACCGCAGATTCACGCTACGTTCACAGCTTGGTGGCTGATTCGCGAAAAGCCCCGCAGCGCGCGGGCATGCTCTACAATGCACACTGCGTATATATGAAGGAAGGAGCTTGCATGGCATGGAGCTATGAGGGCATGTCGCTTGCCGAAGCGTGGCGGTCGGCCGACGATATTGCCGAAGATGACGAACGCTTCATGCGTGCAGCCCTTGAGCAGGCAAAACGCGCGGCATGCGAGGGGCGAGGTGCCTATAGGTGCCGTGGTGGTGTGCCAGGGTGAGGTTATCGCCGAGGCGCACAACCACCGCGAGGCCGACGCTGATCCCTCGGCGCATGCGGAGTTTTCCGCCATCATGCAGGCGTCGCGCGAACTTGAGCGCTGGCGTCTTCCCGACTGCACGGTATACGTCACGCTTGAACCGTGCATCATGTGCGCGGGTCTTATGCATCAAGCGCGCATCGGGCGATGCGTGTACGGCGCGCCCGACGCGAAGGCGGGCGCATTGGGCTCGCTGTATTCGATACACGCCGATGCGCGGCTCAACCATGCATTTGAAGTTCAGTCGGGCGTACTTGCGAGCGAGTGTGCTGTCGTGCTTTTCGGAATTCTTCGAAGCGCGTCGCGGCGAAAATAGGAAGGCAATGACATGAAACAGACTCTCACGGTGTTTTTCCCCCGCGAAGGTGAATTTGCAGCTCGAAATTGGCGAGCGTCGTACCGATGGCTTCCATCAGGCGAAATCGATCATGCAGGCGTTGACGCTGCACGACATGGTCACGGTTGTTTTTGATGATGGCGTGGACGCGTATTTGAACCCTGATGGCTTCAGCGATTTCGCGATTGATGTGACGTGCACGACGTTTGAGGGCATTCCCGAATTGGATGTGGCTCCTGAAAGCAATATCGCCTACAAGGCCGCGGCGGTGCTCGCCGAAAAGCTCGGTCACGAACAGGGGCATATCTCCATCCATATCGAAAAGCATATTCCATTCGAGGCCGGCCTTGGCGGCGGCTCGTCGAACGCGGCGGCCGTTATCGCCGGACTGTGCCGCGCGTGGGGCGAAGATACCGCGAGCGAGGCCGCGCTTGACGTGGCGCGCGTTGGGCGCGGACGTGGCGTTTTCCTTCACGGTGGCTGTGTGCAGCTGGGAGAGAAGGGCGATGTGCTCGAGCGCACGTTCGAGCCTGCGCGTGGCACGGTGGTTCTCGTGAAGATTGACGAAGGCGTGTCTACGAAAGCCGCATACGCCGCATTCGACGAGCTGGCGGCCGTACAGCATGCCGAATCGCCCGACGCAATTGAATCGGCTGCTCAATTGCCGTTGTTCAATAATCTGGCGGCGGCGTCCGAGCAGGTGCTTCCCGCGCTTGCCGAGACGCGCGAGTGGCTTGCGTCCCAACCAGGCGTTGCGCATGATGCGGCGGGCGAGGCCGAGGTGCTTTTGTGCGGAAGCGGTTCTGCGACGTTCGCGATTGTGGAAGACGGGGATTCGATTCGCAAGGCGGCCGATATCGTCGCGGCGGCAAAATTGAAGGGCATGTGGGCGCGCAGCTGCTCGTTTGCCCCTATTGGCGTGCGCGTGCTCGATGGGCAAGGCGCAGGTTCGAACCTCGGTGCTCCGCGCAAGATCTGGTAATCATGGCGCGCGAGGCGTGGCCCAACTCGTTTGGGGCCGTGTGGCATATGGGAAGCGCTGCGAGGATTGTCGGCCTCGTTTGGGGTTCCGGGCCCTGGGGCTTGGGCTTTGGGACCCGGGGTTTGGCGTCGCCTTTGCGGGGGCGGTTACTTGCGGGCGCGCCAACGCAACGCTTGGGTGAACGTTGATCGCGTAAGCGCTGCGCGAGCGCTCGGTTTCGTATAATGATGACACGGCGCGCAGGGCGCTGAAACTTCCGTCTGAAAGGCGAAATCATGGTACTTGGAATTATTCTCGCGATTATCGTCGTGCTCGTTATTGCGGCGATCATGCTGTACAACAACCTCGTGAAAATGCGCAATATGGTCGACAACGCCTGGGCGCAAATCGACGTGCAGCTGCAGCGACGTTGCGACCTTATTCCCAATTTGGTCGAAACGGTGAAAGGCTACGCCGCGCATGAATCAGGCACGCTTGAGAAGGTCATCGCTGCGCGTTCGGCCGTCACCAACGCAACGACTCCCGAGGCGAAAATGGAAGCCGATAATGCTCTGAGCGGTACGCTGAAGTCGCTGTTTGCGGTTTCTGAGGCTTATCCTGAGCTGAAGGCGAATGCGAACTTCCAGCAACTCCAGTCTCAGCTGGCCGATACGGAAGACAAGATCGAGTTACATGCGTCAAAGCTTCAACGATACGGTTATGAAGTATAACACGGCTATCCAGACGTTCCCTGCCGTGCTGTTCGCTGGCATGTTCGGCTTCAAGGAGCGTTCGAGCTCGACGCCCAGGCCGGTGCAGAAGTTGCTCTGAAGGTAACCTTCTAAGTCGCCGTTGCACAACTAAACAGAAAAGCGTCCGTTTCTGCGGGCGCTTTTTATGCCCAAACCTGTTAAACGCTACGAGCATTGACCAGGTGGTAGGCGGGGTGGCGTTTCGGTGGTCCATTCGCGCCAAGGAAAGCGAGTGCTGCGCTGGCGAGCAAAGGTGGCTTGAAAGAGAAGCGAAGCGTACTTCGGTACGCGAGCGACGATTGAAAGCCAGCTTGCCGCCCGCGCGGCACGCAGCGTCAGGACGGCTCAAATGAAAAAAGCCCGTTCGTCAGAACGGGCTTGCAAAACAAAGCAGGCACGGTTTCCCGTGCCTGTAGCTTATAACCTGGCGGAGGAGGGGGGATTCAGAATCGCGCTTCGCGCGCTTCACCTCGTCGGCTAAAGCCTCCTCGCGATTCGCTGAAAAACAGCCCACCGGGCTGTTTTCCTGGCGCGAATCGACCTCATCGGTTCGAATCCCCTGTTGTTGTCATAAAATAAAACAGGCACGGTTTCCCGTGCCTGCAGCATGTAACCTGGCGGAGGAGGGGATTCGAACCCCCGTGACCCGGGTTGCGGGCCAAACGGTTTTCGAGACCGCCGCATTCAACCACTCTGCCACCCCTCCGAGGGTGCGACCAAGAAGGTCGTATGAAAAAGCGCCGTACGAAACGGCGCTTAGGTTATCTGGCGGAGAGATGGGGATTCGAACCCCAGATACGCTTTTGGCGCATACACGATTTCAATCGTGCTCCTTCGGCCAGCTCGGACATCTCTCCATTGCGTCGATTGCTATGCGTATTGCGCGTAGCGAAAAAGCAGTATAGCAAAAAAGCCAAAAAGGTAAACAGGTTTTTAAAAATAATTATTCGTCGACTTCTTCGTCTTCGATAATTGCGGGAACTTCCTCGTCTCCGGCCAGGAAGTTCGGCGCTTCGGCGAGATACACGACCTCTTCGTCAAACGTAAGAACGTCATCGCCCTCTTCGTACATCAGGCACACGGCAACGCCTTTGCCGCCGTCAGCCGTGCCGCCTTCGGCGATGATCGCGTCTTTGCGACCGGCATCGGTGTCGATGTAGCCGTCGTAGCACAGCACGTATGCGCGAGCGCCCGTGGCGGCCTCAACGGTTTTCCGCGCCGACTCAAAGCATTCCTCGGTCGTGCCGGTGTGGGTATCTTCGGTCACGGTTTCGCCGTTGAGCAGTGCCGTGAACGGCACGACTTCAGAACCCGCCTCCATGCGCTCCTGTGCTTCTTCGATTGCCTGCAGCAGCAGAATCTCGAGGGTTTCGTCGATCTGGGGAACGCCGAGCTCGTCGCTCTCAACGTTGCGGTCAGCCATGGTTTGCTCCTCTCTGTCGCTCGCGTGCGAGCGTGTTGGGAAACTCAATGCGCCTTTGGCGCTTTGCAAATCGTGCCGAATCATAGCAAAACGCGTCTGTCGAGCTGCGATATTGCAACGTTTCGGTTGAAAAACACGTTGCATGACATGTATGACACGTACTCGTTGGATCATAAGGCGTTTTTGCGAGGGAATTGAAGTGAGGTGCGAAGGAAAACGCGTGGAAACCTCGTTTGATTCGGCACGATCTGGCAACTTTTCCAAAGGAAAACGTCACGAATCGGGCAAGGTCTCGGCAAGATTCGCGCGCTAATCTGCTTAATACGCATGCTTCGTAGGGAATTGTGGCGCACGCGTGGAGTTGAGGCAAAGGCGCAAAACAACAATTGCCCCGATTGGATTTGGCTGTTATCATAGCCAAGTTTCCTGTCCCGGGCAGCGCCTTCATATGCCCCGGGACCGTTAAGTCCAGAGGAGGTGACACAATGAAGGCTTATGAATTGCTGTTCTTCGTCGCGCCCACCATCAGCGACGAAACCCGTCTCGCCGTTATGAAGCGTATCGAGGCTACCATCGCCGAGGGCGAAGGCAAGATCGACAACGTTGAGGATTGGGGCAAGCGCAAGCTCGCCTACGAAATCAACGGCCTGACCGAGGGCGACTACACCCTCATCGATTTCCACGCAGACCCCGCCAACATCGCGGAGCTCGATCGCGTGCTGCGCATCACCGACGCGGTGGTCCGCCACAAGATCGTTGTTCGCATCGACCGCGAGTAATCTCGGTCAACCAGTAGGCAGGGAGCAGCTGCTCTCAAACTTCAAGAATTGAGGATTTTGTCATGAGCATCAACAAAGTGGTTATCACGGGCAATCTTACGCGCGATCCCGAGCTTCGCGAAACCCCGAGCGGTTTCCAGGTCCTTTCGTTCGGCGTGGCTGTCAATGACCGTCGCCGCAACCCTCAGACCCAGCAGTGGGAAGATTACGCGAACTTCGTAGATTGCACGATGTTCGGCAACCGCGCCGCAAGCGTGTCTCGCTTCTTGAGCAAGGGCAGCAAGGTCGCTATCGAGGGTAAATTGCGCTGGTCCCAGTGGCAGGCGCAAGATGGCAGCAAGCGCAGCAAGCTTGAAGTCGTTGTCGACGAGCTCGAATTCATGACGAGCCGCGACGGCGGACAGGCTGCCCCGCGCATGCAGGCCGCGCCCGCTCAATCGTATGCTCCGGCACCCGCTGCCGCGCCTCCGCGATCGATACGTCCGTTTACGACGACGACATTCCGTTCTAGTCTGCTCCCGTCAATCAATTATTGACACAGTTCTGAAAGAGGAAATCAATGGCTGAATACACCAAGCAGCCTCGCCGTAAGTACTGCCAGTTCTGCAAGGACGACGCTCAGTACATCGACTACAAAGATACGGCTATGCTGCGCAAATACGTTACCGACCGCGGCAAAATCAAAGCCCCTGTCGCGTGACTGGCGCCTGCATGCAGCACCAGCGCGACATCGCTTGCGCGATCAAGAACGCTCGCGAGATGGCTCTCATGCCCTACACGGTTCCGGCCGTGAGCGGCCGCGGCGACCGCCGCAATCGCTAGGAGGCACCAATGAAGGTTATCCTGCTTACCGAGGTCCAGGGCAAGGGCGGCGAAGGCGACGTCGTCGAAGTTGCTCGTGGCTTCTTCAACAACTATCTTGGCCCTCAGAAGAAGGCCGTGCTGGCTACCGCTGGCAATCTCAAGCAGCTCGAGCAGCGCCGTGGCAACATTGCCAAGCGCGAGGAGAAGCGTATCGCCGACGCTGAGGCCCTGAAGGCTTCGCTCGAGGGCAAGAAGATTTTCGTCGACGCCAAAGGTCGGCGAAGAGGGCGTGCTGTTCGGTTCCGTCACCACTTCCATGATCGCTGATGCGGTTCTGGCTGAGACTGGCGTCGAAATCGACCGCAAGCGTCTCGATGTCCGCAAGGCCATCAAGACCGCTGGCGAGCACACCGTTGCTCTCAACATCTATCGCGACATCCATGTTGACCTTCAGCTGATGGTCGGCGTGAAGGCCGTCGAAAGAGGTTGAAGAGGCCGTTGTCGAGGCTGAGGCTGTTGAAACCGAGGCCACCGAAGAGGCCGCCGAGTAGTTTTCGTTTCGCGAAACTCAATGGCTATTGAAAAGGGAGCGTTCGCTCCCTTTTTCTTGGGCTGAAAAGCGCCTTTTCCGACCCATTAAAAGGACGTCCTCTCAATCTCTGTATGTTTTGATGAGTTGAAGCGACGACTTTTCTTGGTTGGCCGCGATTGCCTTTGCGGCTTCTATAATATGGGCGAAATAGACGAAAGGGCGAAATCATGCCAGACAGGAACAATCGTAACCAAATTGATCGTCGGCGATCAGGCGCCTAGCTGCAAAGTACGACAGGCCGCCCGCTGCCGAATAATATTGAAGCCGAGAAATCGGTTCTTGCTGCATGCATGCTCAACCCCGATGCTGTTGACGAGATTGCGACCAAGCTCGTGCCCGAGAATTTCTTCCGTCCCGCTCATCAGCTCATTTATGCGGGCATCCTTGAGCTCAACACGCGCCATATTCCTATCGATCAAATTTCGCTCGCCGATCGCTTGGCTGCCGAAGGCCAGCTCGAGGCTGTAGGCGGGCGTCCCTACTTGGTCGAACTTGCCAACAACACGCTTGCTCTTACCAATTGGAAGAACCATACCGAAATCGTGAAGCGCAACAGCGTGCTGCGTGATTTGGTGTATGCGTCAACCAATATCAACGCGTTAGCGTACGACGCGCCCGACGATACCAACGAAGTTATCGAGGACGCGGAGAAGATGCTGTTCGAGGTTACGCAGAAGCGCGTTTCTTCTTCGTTCCAAAACATCACCGATTTGCTCACGCAGGCTTTCGACGAAATCGATGAGCTCGTGAACAACAAGAACCAAATGGCGGGCACGCCGACCGGCTTTACCGACGTCGACAAGCTATTCTGGGGCTTGCGCGGCGGCGACCTGCTTTATTTAGGCCGCGCGACCTGGTGTTGGTAAAACATCGTTTGCTTTGAACGTCGCTACGAACGCCGCGAAAGCCGGTGCCGCGGTTGCCTTGTTCAGCTTGGAGATGGGTGCCAATCAGCTCGTGCAGCGTATTTTGTGCGCTGAGGCGCGCGTGAACCTGGGGCCAGTTGCGTGCGGGCAATTTGCAGGAAGGCGACTGGAACGCCATCATGAACGCTGCGGCTACTCTTTTCGGGACTTGAACTGTATATCGACGACACCCCGGGCCCTCGTTGCTCGAAATGCGCGCGAAGGCTCGTCGCCAGCTGCGCGACAAGAAAAAGGGCTCATTATCGTCGACTACCTGCAGCTCATGCAGCCGCCGTCGAATCGCCGCGATGGCAACCGCGCCGTCGAGGTCGCTGAAATCTCTCGTGGTCTGAAGGTGCTCGCGAAGGAAATGGACATGCCGCGCTCGCGCTTTCCCAGCTTTCCCGTGCCGTTGAGATGCGTGGCAGCAAACGCCCCATGCTTTCCGACCTTCGTGAATCAGGCTCCATCGAACAGGACGCTGACATCGTTATGTTCATCGACCGCTCTATGGATGAAATGGAGGCCGAGACCGACGGCCGCCCCGATTGGGGAACCGCCGAACTTATCGTTGCCAAGCACCGTAACGGCGCCACCCGCGATATCACCCTGTCGTTCAACCCCGAATACACTAAGTTCGGCAACTATATCGACGCATCCCAAATATAGGGGTTACGCCGTTCTACGAACGGCGTGGGTCTCGATGACGCTGCGCAGGCTTCTGGCGGCACGCTTCGGGCTAATGCCGCGACTCGCGTACCGAAGTACGCTTCGCCACGGCAACGCCCGAATCGCACTCGCCGGAAGCCTTGCTCGCTGACTTTTGGTGGGAATGCAGCTTTTTGGCTGAAAAGGCTCTTTCTGTTCGGAATAGTTGCCCAGCGTGTTTTCGCCGAGCTTGTTTGAACTCCGCGGCATTTCTTTGTTTGTTGGGCTAAACTCGGCGTATGACCAACCGTGTTACATTCATTCATTCGGGCGACATCCATTTGGGTGCGCCTTTTTCGCGGTTTGCGTGACCTTTCTCCGAAATGGGCTGACCGGCTTACGCGCGCGATTCCTGAGGCGTACGATCGCGTGGTTGATGCGGCGATTGAGCGCGGGGTCGATTTCGTGCTGTTTGCGGGCGACGAATTCGATACCGACAAGCCAAGCTACGCCCATCACCGTCATTTCTTGCAGGGGCTCGAGCGCTTACGCGATGCGCAGATCCCCGTATATCTCATCGCGGGCAACCACGACCCTTATGCAACGTGGGCGGGTTTGCGCGACCAGCTTCCTGAAAACGTGCATATGTTTGGTTCCGATGGGCCGGGCTATGTCGTCTATGAGCGCGATGGCGAGCCTGTTGCGATCATTGCCGCGCGCGGCTTTTCGAATCAGACGCCCGAAAGCGATATCGCCGAGGGCATGACGCGCGCCGCAGCCGAAGCGGCGTGCGGCGGCAAGTGCCGTTTGTCGTCGGAATGTTGCACGGGGTTGTGGATGGATCCATATAAGGCTCCTACCAGCGAAGATGCCCTGTATGCGTCGGGCATGGACTATTGGGCACTTGGACACATCCATAAGAACTTCCGCTTCCCTAAAAACGCCGCCGAGACCAAAATCGCTTTCTGCGGCTGCGCGCAGGGCCGCGATATTAAAGAAGTTGGCGACCGCGGTTGCTATGCGGTGACGCTCGAGGAAGGCGTGCCCAACCAGCTTGAATTCATCGCGTGCGAATCGGTTGAATGGGAGCAGTTGCGCGTCGACGTGTCGGCCTGCGCAGGTGCGGAAGATGTTTGGCGCATGCGTTCGGGCTATGTTCGATGCGAATTCCCAGGTGGTATGCGAGGAAATGATTGCACGGGTTACGCTTGTGGGAGCAACGCCCCTGCATGGGATGCTTGCGACCCCGGGGTATATCGACGAAATGCGTGATGAGCTCAATGAACGCTATCCGTCGTCGTTTTCTGTGACGCGCTTATCGACGAGACGACTTCTCCCCTCGATAGGGATGCGATGCGCGCCGCGGGGGCCTTTCGAGGCTTCACTTCTGCGAGAATCGGCGAAGCTTGCCTCAACAAGCAGGAAACCATCGAATATCTGCAGCGCGAATTTGCTGCGCGCGGTCTCGCATTGCCGGCGGGTATCGACCGGGCGCTTGAAGGCGCGTGCGCGCGCGCCGAAGATATGGCCCTCGAGCTTTTAGAGGGGCGTGAGCAGCTATGACGGCGAAGCATGCGGCCCAACATTCGAAGAAGAAAGCGCCCGCGCAGCCGAGCATTGATGCGCCGCGCGGCTTGATGCAATCGGAAAGCGCTTGCGTGCCTGCGAATTCTCAAGGGGAAAGCCATGCGGGCATATACCTTCAGCGAGCACATATGACGGCGTTCGGGCGCTTTATCGACCGGACGCTCGGGCCCAAGCCGGGCCTCAATGTTGTGTATGGTCCTAACGAGGCAGGCAAAACAACCGCTCGAGCATTCGTGGGCGGCGTGCTGTTCGGCTGGCCCGAAGCACGTGGTTCGCGCAATGCGTACAAGCCTCGCGCAGCCTCGCGCGAAGGTTCGCTTCTGTTCTGCGACGCGGCAACGGGCGAGGTGGGCCGCGTTTCGCGAGCCCGCAATGCGGAAGGCCTTATCGGCGACGATGCGTGGCTTGCGGCTGTGTGCGGCGATATCGACCGCGAAACGTTCCAAACGCTCTTCTCGCTTGATGCCGATGAGCTTCGCTCCCTCGAGGCGGCGCCCGACATTTCGGCGAAATTGCTCACAGCTGGCTCAGGAACTAAAGAAAGTCCTGCTCATGTGGCTTCCGCCTTGGATGCGCGCATCGCGGCGCTTATGAGCCGCGCAGCTTCCGAGACCGAATCGTTTCCTAATTTAAGCGCGAGCTCGAAGGCGTGAAGGAGCGCTTGCTGGAAACGCGCGCCCAAGCCGACGAGCTGAAAGCGGAAGACATCGAGTTGCGCGTGTTGCTCGACGACCGCGAGCGGTTGCAACGTGAACTCTCGACGCTCGATTCAAAATCGAAGCGATGGCGGCGTGCAAAGGCGAGCTTTCGCGTATCGATTCGGCGCGCCACCGCCTGCGTGAAGAAATGGCCAGCGCGCAGTCTGAATTGCGCGCATGCAGGCCGACGCACGGGCCGAGCTCGCCGCTTATGCTGCCATTCCGCGCGTTTCGGCGGAGGACGAGGCTCGCCTGCGCGCTTCGCTCGAATTGCTGTCCGAGCAGGAAGGCGCTGCGGCGCAGCGCTTGTCGTCGGCGCGCAGGCGTATGAACAAGCGCGCGGTTTTTGGGAGGCCCGTCGCGATGCGGCGACGCAAGCTGAAAAGGCGCCTGAGGCTCGCGCTTCGCGCACGGCGCCCATCGCGGCATTTTGCGCGGCCGGATTGCTTGCCGTGGCGGCGTTTGCTCTGGCTCTTGCCGCGCCCGATGCCCTGCCCGTGGCGATTTTCGCCATGGTTGCGAGCGTATGCTGCGTAGGCGTGGGCGCTCTGCTTATCGCTAAGGCGAAACCAACGCCGCCTTCTTCAAATGTCGATGTCGATTCGGCCCGCGCCACCATGGTCGCGCACAAATCGACGTATGACTCGCGTGAGGGCGAGGTCATGGTCGTGGCCGATCAGGTGCGCGCGTCGCTCGCGCAGCTCGGATTTCCCTCTCATGTCGTTACGGCCCGCGCGGCGTTGCGTGAGCTAGGCGTCATGCATGATGCTCGCGAAGCCCAGCTTCGCGCCGACCGAGCGCGTCGCCAAGCACAAGCAGGGATCGACAATGCAGGCGAAGAACTCGCAAGGTGCGAAGCGTATCGCTGCAGTGCCTTAAATCCGTCGGCCTTGCCGGCGATTCGTCGTTCGACGATGTTGAGGCGGCGGCGTTTGAGCTTGCGCAAAAGCGCGCCAACCTTGACGAGCGACTCGAAGGCATGATTTCGCGCGTGGGCCAGCTGCGGCAAATTCTTTCCGATGGAGAGCGCGCTTCCGAACTCGACCTGTTGAAAACCCAACGGGCCCAAATCATCACGCGCCAAACCGACTCGGCGCATGAGCTCATGAGACTTCTGCTTGCCAAGCGCATGGTGTCGGGCGCTATCGAGGCATGGGGAACCGAAAGCCAGCCCAAGGTATATGAGCGGGCGTCGCATCTCATGGAGCTCATGACCGCTGGAGCCCTGGGCGGGCGTCGCGTCGAGCGGTTCCGATGTGTGCGCCATCGATTCGTTCGGCGCTCAATTTCCGCCGCGGTTGCTCTCGCTTGGCACATGCCAGCAGCTCTATTTGGCGCTGCGCATCGCGCTGCTCGAGTGCGCGCCCGAGGTTGGCACCGCCGTTCCGTGCTTGCCGACGACATTCTGGTGAATTTCGATGACGACCGTCGCGCAGGTGCGGCCCGCGCTTTGGCTGAGCTCTCTCAAAGCCGACAAGTCATCGTTTTTACCTGTCATAAGGAGGTCGTGAGCACATTTAACGAACAGGCTCAGAACGTGCATGTTTTAGATATATAATCATTCAGTTCTGCTTTATTTGAATCGGCAAACGAAAGGACCATTATGCCGAACGTCGTGTTGGTCGGAGCCCAGTGGGGCGACGAAGGAAAATAAGGTCACCGACCTCATCGCTCGTGACTTCGACTATGTGGTGCGCTATCAGGGCGGCAACAATGCCGGCCATACTGTTATCCACGGCGACAAAAGCTCGCTTTGCACCTCATTCCATCAGGCATTATGTATGAAAAGGCCGTGCCGGTCATCGGTAACGGCGTTGTGGTGAACCCGCAGGTTCTCGTCGAGGAAATGCGCTTGCTCGAAGGCGAGGGCCTTTCGTGCGAGCGCCTGAAGATCTCGTGCGATGCTCACGTGATCATGCCCTACCACATTGAGCTCGACAAGGCGTCCGAGTTCCGTTTGGGCAAAAAACGAAATCGGCACCACCAACCGCGGCATCGGCCCGTGCTATCAGGACAAGGCCGCTCGCAGCGGCATTCGCATCCAGGACTTGCTCGACGAGCATGTGTTCCGCATGAAGGTCGAGGCGGCCCTCGAGGTTAAAAATGCCATTCTCGAGAAGGTGTACGGCAAGCGTACGTTCACCGTCGATGAAATTTGGGATGCCTACTTGCCCCTTCGCCGAAATCATTCGTCCCCATATGGCCGAAACCGCTCAGCTGCTCAACGATGCGCTGCGCGAGGGCAAGCACATTCTGTTCGAGGGCGCGCAGGGCACGCTGCTCGACATCGACCACGGCACCTATCCGTTCGTCACGAGCTCTTCGTGCTGCGCGCGGGTGGCGCTGCTACTGGTTCGGGCGTTGGCCCCACGGCTATCGATCGCGTGCTCGGCATTCAGAAGGCCTACGTCACGCGCGTTGGCGCCGGTCCGTTCCCCACCGAACTCGTGTATCCGAAAACGGCGGCGAGGGCCAAAAGATGCCATCGATGGCGATTTGCTGTGCGCTGAGGGTCACGAATATGGCGTGACCACGGGGCGCAAGCGTCGCTGCGGTTGGTTCGACGCGGTCATCGCGCGCTACGCGGCCGAGGTCAACGGCCTACCGACGTGGCTCTGACGAAGCTCGACGTGCTTTCCGCTTTCGACGAGCTTTTTAAGATTTACGTTGCCTATGAGTGCGACGGCAAAACGTACGATTACTTCCCCATGCAGCAAAAGCGTGCTGTTCCATGCCAAGCCGGTGTACAGACCATCGGCCTGGCTGGAAGGGCGAAAGATATCACGAAGGCCAGAGCTTCGAGGACCGCCGGCAAACGCGCAGGCCTATATCGAGAACTCGAGCGCCTCTCGGGCGTGAAGGCCACCATTATTTCGGTTGGTCCCGACCGCGATCAGACCTTTACCAGGGGTTGGTAATTATTGCTACGCCGGCTTGTCAGCCGGCGTACTCGACGCTGATCGATTCTGATGGCTGATCTGCCTTTCAATCGTCGCTCGCGTACCTCCGGGTACGCGTCGCTCCTCTTTCAAGGCAGCTCAACTCATCAGAATCGCTCGCTGACATGTACTGGTTCGTGAGTTAATCGGTACCTCGAACTATATATATCCCGAGCATCATTGCGATGCTCGGGTTTATGCATATCTAGGAAAGGAACATTCTTGAACGTTTTGGTGCTTGGTTCGGGCGGCCGCGAGCATGCCCTAGCATGGGCCATTGCGAAATCGCCTCGCCTCGACTCGCTGTTCGTTGCTCCCGGCAATGGCGGCACGGCGACTATTGCGAAAAACGTCCCCCTCGACATGAACGACGCTGATGCCATTATCGGCTTCGCGCGCAGCGAAGCATCGACTTGTGGTTGTTGGCCCCGAGGCTCCGCTGGTCGCTGGCGTCGCCGATGCTATTCGCGCGGCGGGCATCGCGGTGTTCGGCCCTGGTGCGCAGGGCGCGCGCCTCGAAGGCTCCAAAAGCTTCTCGAAGGAATTCATGCTGGCCCATGGCCTTCCACGGCACGCTACAAAAAGTGCGTCGCAGGATGAGGCCATGGATTACCTGCATGAGGTGGGCGCTCCTATCGTCGTGAAGGCTGACGGCCTTGCTGCTGGCAAGGGCGTCGTGGTTGCCGAAGATATGGAAGAAGCCGAAGAGGCCGTTCGCGATTGCTTTGCGGGCGATTTCGGCGAAGCGGGCAGCGTGGTGGTTATCGAGGAAATGCTCGAAGGCCCCGAATGCAGCATGCTCGCGTTCCTTTCTGAGGGCAAGGCTCTTGCCATGCCCTGCGCGCAAGACCACAAGCGCGCATTCGATGGCGACGGGCCCGAACACGGGCGGCATGGGTGTGTACTCTCCGGTGCCGTGCGTAACCCCCGAAGCTCGAAGCCGCTATGCAAGAAATCATGCAGAATGCCGCCGCCGCCACGGCGAAGGAATTCGACGACGCCTACACGGGCGTGCTCTACGGTGGTTTCATGCTTACCGCCGAAGGCCCCAAGCTGCTCGAGTTCAACGCGCGCTTCGGCGACCCTGAAACCCAGGTCATCATGCCGCGTTTGGAGTCTGACGCGCTTGAAGCGTTCTACATGGTTGCCACGGGCAAGCTTGACGCGCTCGATTTGCGCTGGACCGATCAGGTTGCTGTGTGCGTGGTGCTTGCAAGCGATGGCTACCCGGGCAGCTATGAAAAGGGCAAGGTTATCTTGGGCATTGAAGAGGCCGAAAGAGCTCGATGGCGTCACGGTGTTCCATGCGGGCACGGCGTTCAATCAAGACGACGGCTCGTGACCAATGGCGGCCGCGTGCTCAACGTGGTCGCGCTTGCCGACGTTCGAAGATGCTCGCGAGCTTGCTTACGAGGCGTGCGACAAAATCAACTTCGAGGGGGCAAGCAATATCGCCACGACATCGCGCTTCGTGCGCTGGAGGCGTAATTCATGCTGAGTGAACGCATGCTTACCACCGCCGTGCGCTCTTGCGCTACGCGGTTCATGAACATCAAGCCGTGCACTGAACCTCGTATTCCCGGGCCGAACGCTGGTCAGCGCTACATGCTGTACGCGCATATTCCGTTCTGCGAACGCCTGTGTCCGTATTGCAGTTTCAATCGCTTCCCGTTTCCGAGAAGCGTGCGGTGCCGTACTTCAAGAACCTGCGTGCCGAGCTCATGATGGTGAAGGAACTTGGCTACGACTTCGACTCGCTCTATATCGGTGGTGGCACGCCTACCATCATGATCGACGAGCTGTGCGATTTCATCGATTTGGCCAAGCGCGAGTTTTCGATCAAGGAAGTTTCGTGCGAAACCAATCCAAACCATCTTATTCCGTCATATCTCGACAAGCTGCAGGGACGCGTCGACCGCCTGAGCGTGGGCGTTCAGAGCTTTGACAACGGCCTCCTTAAGCAGATGGACCGATACGATAAATACGGCTCGGGCGAGAGCATCCTCGAATCCATCAAGGTTGCTGCGCCGTATTTCAAGTCGCTGAACGTCGATATGATTTTCAACTTCCCAGCGCAGACTGAAGAAATCTTGCGTCGCGATTTGGAAATGGTTATCGAGGGCGGAAGCGGTCAAACCACGTTCTATCCGCTTATGGCGTCGCCTTCGGTTGAAAAAATCGCTCGCACGCACGGTCGGCAAGGTCGACTATGAGCGCGAGCAGCGTTTCTATGAGATTATTTCTGAGACGCTCGCCGGCGGAGCGAATTCGCCTTACGTGCATGGCAGCGCATGGACGTTCAATAAGCGTGAAGACGAGGCGCCTGCGGCAAAAACGCCGGGCGATGGCCAAATGATCGATGAGTATATCGTCGATTACGAGGAATACCCGGCTATCGGTTCTGGCGGCATGACGTATTTGGGCCATACGCAGTACGTGAACACGTTCAGCGTGCGCGAATACAACAAGGCCATCGAATCGGGTCGTATGTCGCTCATGGGCAAGGCCGAGTTCAGCAAGCGCAACCGCATGCGTTACCGCTTTATGATGCAGCTGTTCGGCTTGCGTCTCGACAAAAAGCAGTGGGAGCGCGACTTCGGCTGCAGTGTCGCGGCGGGCTTGCCTGCTGAGTATATGTTCATGAAGATGAGCGGCGCGTTCGACGTGGACAACGATGAGGAAATCACGCTCACGCCGAAAGGCCGCTACCTCATGGTCGTCATGATGCGCCAGTTCTTCATTGGTAAACAACCTGCGTGACCAGGCTCGCAGCGTGCTTCCTAGGAGGAGCGCGACTTGCTTTTTCGGGGCGGGCTGCGCAATGAAAGACTAACGAAAACGCCGCTTTGCCAAGCGGCGTTTTTTTGTTGCCGAACCGGAGGGGCGACGGTCGAGGCGGGCGGAGGTTGCGCTGGGCGATAGCCGATGCTTGTGGGGCGCGGATACGCTTCGTCTTAGGGTTAGGCCGTGGCCGTCGGCCATGATGCACCCGCGTTCCATTTCGGCTTTATTCGACAGTCGCTTACCGTCGTTTCTTTCGGCGTGAATGGCGCCACGCTGGCTTGTTTCGTTTAGCCGCGCATGCCGCGATATTTCACGTGCTCTTGATGCGGTGTAGGTGTCGGCGCCTGCTAGAATGGTGACATCGTCTCCTAAGAGGAAGGTGCCACCATGGTTGGCGGTCTTGTGTTCTTCATCATTTTCATTTTGGTTATCGCGGCCATCATCAAAGATGGCCTGTTCATCGTGAAACAGCAGCACGCGGTGATCATCGAGCGTCTGGGTAAATTCAATCGCTTCGTGGGTGCCGGCTTCCACGTAAAGATTCCGTTCTTCGAGCGCAAAGCTACGACCGTGAGCCTGCGAACCATGAAGAACGGCTTCAGCATCGATGTGAAAACCGAGGACAATGTGACCATCGGCCTCGATATTTCCGCGCAGTACCACGTCGATTATTCGCTGGGTAATAATCCCATGGAATCGGGCATTTTCAAGAGCTACTACATGTTGCAGGAACCCGTCGAGCAGATGAAAGACTTTATTACCGACGCGCTGCGCTCGAGCATTCCGACGTATTCGCTCGATGAGGTATTCGCTAAGAAAGACGACATCGCCAAAGACGTGAACGCGACGGTGAGCGAGCAGATGGCCGCTTACGGCTTCACGTTGGTGAGCACGCTCATCACGCGAATTTCGCTTCCGAAGGAAGTTGAAGATTCCATGAACCAGATCAACTCCGCCCAGCGTGTGCGCTTGGCTGCACAGGATTTGGCGGAAGCCGATCGCATTAAGAAGGTCACTGAGGCGCTTGCTGAGGCAGAAAGCATGGAAAAGGCCGGCGAGGGCATCGCGAATCAGCGCAAGGCTATCGCGCAGGGCATTAAAGATTCTCTTGAAACCATTAAGGAATCGGGCGTGACGACCAAGGAGGCAAACGAACTGTTCATGTTCACCCAGTGGGCCGACATGATGGGCCGCTTTGCCGAATCGGGCAAAGGCTCGACCGTCGTGCTGCCGAACGATTTCAAATCGACGGCCAGCATGTTCGAACAGATGCTTGCCGCAGGTGCCGCCAATGAGGAGTCGACGAAATAGCCGGGCCTCGTGTTTCAATAGCCCGCCCGATGCCGAAACCTGTTAAATGCTCGTAGCGTTTAACAGGTTAGTCCAGGTGACAGGCTAACTTTAAGATTATTGAAAAAAGTTCTTGCATTCGGGTTGATCGGTCTGTAATATACATACCTGCGTTTGACGCAACCGGTCAGGTAGCTCAGTCGGTAGAGCAGGGGATTGAAAATCCCCGTGTCGGGGGTTCAAGTCCCTCTCTGACCACCATTTGAATTAGAAAGCCGCTCGAAAGAGCGGCTTTTTCAAGCGCAAAATGGGCCTGTAGCTCAGTTGGTCAGAGCGCACGACTGATAATCGTGAGGTCACAAGTTCGAACCTTGTCAGGCCCACCACCGAACATTGAAGCTCGTCCTTAGGGACGGGCTTTTTTTCGTCTATGGTGCTAGTTGCGCGGCCGCTTCTGGCAGGAAATGCCGCCAGGGGGCCTCGTTGCGTTCCTTTTTACGGCAGCTTATGAATTCTCTCTTAGCAACGTTCCGCTGACCTGGTGCTATGAATTGCGTTTTGATGCGGGAACGCGTGAGGGTTGCTTAAAAGGCCCCATTGCCCTAATTCCTGCCATGAAAGGCGCGATTTGTTGCAATTGGGCCCCCTTCGTGCATTTTTTGGCAACCGATTCGATGCATCAATTGTTTGGGCAATCTTGCGGAACAGGTGCTATGCCCTTTCTTGCGCTGAAAGAGCGGAATCGCTTCACTCGCGATAGTTCCGAAAAAAGTTGAAAAAAGTTGTTGCAAAGTTGTTTCGAGTCGTTGTAATATAGCCAAGCGCTTTTAGCGCGGGGCCTGTAGCTCAGTTGGTTAGAGCGCACGACTGATAATCGTGAGGTCACAAGTTCGAATCTTGTAAGGCCCACCACCTTTGCTTAATAAACGCCCACCGTGAGCCACGAGCCGGTGGAGCGTTTATTAGATACGGGAATTAGCTCAGCTGGGAGAGCGCGGGCTTTGCAAGCCTGAGGTCAGGGGTTCGATCCCCTATTCTCCACCACATTCATTACGCCGTCCTTCGGGGCGGCGTTTTCGTATTTCACCCTCATTATGCTGCGCTCACGCCGTGCGCAAGGAGCATCTTTCGCACCAGAATCATATGTTCGCCTGCGGCGCTGCTATGCAGGTTCTTTGCTAAGCGTTTTGCGCGTTTATCTGCAGCGTTGCTATGCCTGCTATAATTCTCGCCCGTATGTTTCCGCTTTGTCGACGAAAGGGTTTGCGTGAATCGTACCGAAGCGCTCAACATCCTTGGAGTCGACGACGATGCGTCGGCGGCCGACATCAAATCGGCCTATCGCGAGTGCGTGCAGATATTGCACCCCGATGCCGCTTCGCGAATAATAAGAAGCTGCAAGATCGAGCGACTGAGCAATTCAAGCGCCTGCAAGGCGCCTACGAGTATCTCACGAGCGATCGTGCGGCGTCGAAACAGAGCCGCTCGTCTTCTCGCCCTCGCCAAGCCTACACGGCACGCGAGGCGAAAATCGCGGGTTTGGAAGCCGCGCGCACGCAGCTCATCGCCCAGCACGATGCTCTGTGCGACGAGCGCCGCAATTCCATCATCATGATTGCGGCCGGCGTCATTATCGCGCTGTTCTTGCGCCGCATCGTATGGGCGGCTGGCCTTGCGGGAACGTTGGTAATTTGGGGTATCGTCACGCTCACGGGAGCGTGCAAGAATATCGCGACGCTCAATGAGCACCTCGGCGAAATTGAGATGCAGAAGCGCCAACTGGAAGAGAACTGGGAAGAAGACTAAATGAAGCAAGAAAACCTTCGCAACGTGGCAATCATCGCGCACGTTGACCATGGTAAAACCACGATGGTCGACCGCCTTCTGGGCGCAGCCCACGTGTTCCGCGAGAACCAGCAAGTGGAAGAGCGCGTGCTCGACTCCAACCACCAGGAGCGCGAGCGCGGCATCACCATTCTGTCGAAGAATATTTCCATCAACTACAAAGGCGTGAAGATCAACGTCATCGACACCCCGGGCCACGCCGACTTCGGCGGCGAGGTCGAGCGCGTGCTGAACATGGCCGACGGTGCCTTGCTCATCGTTGACGCATACGAAGGCCCCAAGCCCCAGACGCGTTTCGTGCTTTCCGCATGCGCTCGAGCGCGGCCTGCGCATTGTGGTGGTCGTGAACAAAATCGACCGTCCGAACGCCGACCCCGAAGCCGCCGTCGATAAGGTGTTCGACCTCATGGTCGAACTTGGCGCTTCCGACGAGCAGCTCGATTTCCCGGTTGTTTACGCTTCGGCCGTGAATGGCTACGCCCGCTACGAATACGACGACGGCAACATGGACATGATTCCGCTGCTCGATACCATTTTGAAAGAAATTCCTGCGCCCGATGTTGATGCCGATGGCCCAGTTGCGATGCAGGTGTGCACCGTCGACCACAGCAGCTACGAAGGTCGCATCGGCATTGGTCGCTTGCATAGCGGCACCATTCACGAGAAAGACCTCGTGCTCGTGGTTCCTCCGAGGGCGAGCCGTACAACGCCCAGATTCGCAAGGTGTACACCTTCGAAAACCTTGGCAAGGTTGAGGTCCCCGAGGCTCATGCGGGCGACATCGTTGCTGTTATCGGCATTGAGGCTGCCGACATCGGAGATGTGATTACCGATCGCGAGAACCCGGTCGAAATGAAGCCCATCGCCGTCGAAGAGCCCACCATGGCCGTTGTGTTCGAGGCCTCTACGAGCCCCATCGTGGGTCGCGAGGGTGACATCGTTGGCGCCCGCCAGCTTAAAGAACGCCTCATGCGCGAAAAGGAATCCAACATTTCCATGCGCATTGACGAGACGGAAGACAAGAGCGGCGTTCGCGTCGCCGGTCGTGGCGTTCTGCACCTGTCCGTTCTTATGGAAACGATGCGCCGCGAGGGCTTCGAGTTCCAGGTTGGCCGTCCCCCGCGTGGTGTACAAGACCGCTGAGGACGGCACGAAGCTCGAGCCCATCGAGGAAGCCACGGTGGACGTGCCCAACGAGTACGCGGGCAAGGCCATCGAGGTCATGGGCACCGCCGGCGGCATCATGGAGCACATGGCCTCCGACGAGACCATGACGCACCTCTCCTTCTCCATCCCCTCGCGCGGCACCATGGGCCTGAAGACGCGCATCCTGAACGCCACCCACGGCGAGGCCATGCTGTTCCATCACTTCCGCGAGTACGGTCCGTACACCGGCGAAGATGGCAGGGTCGCAAGAATGGCGGCATGATCGCCATGAGCACCGACAAGGCCGTTGCGTACGCTCTTGACACGCTGCAGCAGCGTGGCCGCCTGTTCGTGAAGCCGGGCGACGAGTGCTATGAAGGCATGATCGTCGGCGAATCGGCCAAGGAAGGCGATATGGTCGTGAACGTGTCGAAGACCAAGAACCTGGGCAACCAGCGTCTTCGACCGCCGATAAAGGCCATCCAGCTTACCCCGCCGGTGACGTTCACCCTCGAAGAGGCTCTGGAGTACATCGAGGACGACGAGCTCGTCGAGGTCACGCCGCAGTCCATTCGTATGCGCAAGCGCCTGCTTTCCGCAACCGACCGCCGCAAGGCTAACAAGAACTAGCGAATTCCATTTCGCCGCTTTGAGACCCGCCCGCGCATACGGGCGGGTCTTTGTATATACACGCATTTATTCCCATGCGCTGAAATGCCCAATTTGCCGTATATGGCCGTGCATTTTGGGCGTTCGCGTGGTGTGCGTGTGGGTGTATTGTGACGGCGTTAAACCCGTTTTCGCCTGTGGGAAAATATTGGCCCGTACACAAGGGCAAAAACGAATGCGGCATGGGGAGAGTTTAGGTCGCGTCCGTTTACCCTTGCCCATAAAGAAGGTAGGGCTTAATGAAGAAGATGAACTTCTTGAAAATCGCCTGCGCTGCGGCACTTTCCGCCGCATGCTGTTTTGCCGCCGTTGGCTGCAGCCAGACGAAAAGCGATTCCGGCGACGTGTCGGTGAGCGATACGTCCGAAGGCGTTGCTGCCACGGTCAATGGCACGGGAAATCGGCGAGAAGGCCGTGACTTCGTACATCGCAAACTTCCGCAGCATGTCGAATCTTGAGTCCGACGCCGACTGGGCACAGTGGCTCGTCGACAACAATTACACCGTGGCCGACATTCGCGAGGAAGTCATCAGCTATTACGCGAGCCAGGAGCTCATTCGCCAGGCCGCCGAGGAAAACGACATTAAGGTCGAGTCTTCCGAAATCGATTCCCAGGTGCAGCAGATGCGCTCTTACTACGATTCCGATGAAGATTGGGAAAATGCGCTGAAGCAGCATCGGCACCACCGAGTCGCAGTATCGCTCGCTGCTCGAGATTTCCATGCTTCAGCAGGCTCTTCAGGAAAAGGTTGCCCAGCCGGAAGACCCCACCGATGAAGAGCTTCTGCAGTACGCCCAGATGTATGCCACTTACTACAACGGCGCAAAGAAATCGAGCCACATCCTGTTCAATTCCGATGACGAAGCTACCGCCCAGGAAGTGCTCGACAAGATTAACTCTGGAGAGCTCGACTTCGCTGAGGCCGCAAAAGAGTATTCTCAGGATGAAGGCAGCAAGGAAGACGGCGGCAATGTTGGCTGGGATAAGCTGACGTCGTTTGTCGATGAGTATCAAACGGCGCTCGATGGCCTTGAGGAAGGCCAGGTTTCCGGCCTGGTAACCTCGAGCTATGGCATCCATATCATCAAGTGCACCCAGGTGTTCAACGCTCCCGAGGAAGTCACGTCGATCGATCATCAGCTTCCGTCTGAGTTCATGGATTCCATCAAATCCACCCTTGAGTCTTCCGCCAAGCAGCAGGCTTATTCACAGTGGTATCAGGATTACAAGAGCAACGCCGACATTCAGATCAACGACATGCCGAGCGGTCTTGTCTACGATGTAAGCCTCGATGGCGTCGAACCTTCGAGCACGTCCGCTTCGACGGAATCTGATGCAAGCACTTCCGCCGACTCTTCGACTGAATCTTCGGCCGAGAACGCCTCGACTGAGTCTTCTCAGCCCGCCGAGACAAAACCAACTAGGCGCAACAACGCGCTCAATCAAGAAACCCGCTTCGGCGGGTTTCTTTATTTCTACCTGTTAAATGCTCGTAGCGTTTAACAGGTTTTCGACCGTCGAAGCTTATCGTCCATCCGCATAAAAATCAGCGAGCGGCATTCTGGGCGAGCAGATTGCCTTGAAGGAGAAGCGAAGCGTACTTCGGTACGCGAGAGACGACTGAAGGGCAAGATGCCGCCCAGAATGCCGCGCAGCGTCAGGACGAGAAAGCCCGTTCGTCAGAACGGGCTTTAAAGAAAAACAGGCACGGTTTCCCGTGCCTGTAGACATTGAACTGGCGGAGAACTAGGGATTCGAACCCTAGATACCGCTTTTGGCGTATACTCGCTTAGCAGGCGAGCACCTTCGGCCTCTCGGTCACTTCTCCGCTCGTGACGCACATTTGTGTGCGTGCAGGGGTGTATGATACCGTGACACCTATCCAAATGCAAGGGAGACTTGATGACTTCATCGCTGAATCACCACAGAGCTTCGCAAAACGCGTTGCGCGTACCTTCATTTTGCAATTCCTTATTGTTGCGATCGCTGCGGTTGCCATGCTTGCATGCATGCCTTCGCACGCGCGTACGCCAAGTCGTACACATGCCCAAGTACGATAGATGCCCAAGCGAACGCCGACGGCTCGCTTGATGTCACCGAAGCGCGCACATTCGATTTTTCGGGCAATTTTACGGCGGTGTGGTGGACCTTCGACAATATGCCGACCAAAGGAAAGCATGCTTTCGGTGAAATCGATATCGCTTACCAATGAGTCCACAGGTGAGACCCAGACGCTTTCCCCCGTAGAATTCCAGCGAGCGTGGCGCGAGGCCGGCGGCGCAGGATACCCGTCGTATTCTATCGACGAGGACGAGAACACCGTGTATGTGTTCTTCGACGAATCCGATTCTGAAGTCACGATGACGCTCTCGTACTCCATTTCGAATTTCGTTCAGGTTTACGATGACGTCGCCGAGGTGTACTGGCAATATATCGGCCATGGTTGGGCGGTCGACAGCGACCATGTCACCACGACGCTCACGGTTCCGGTTGCTGCGGGCGCGCAGGTTCGTGCGGGCGACAATTGCGCGCATGGGGGCCATGGTCCGCTCGGACGGAAGCCTGTCCATTGGCGATGATGGCGCGATTTATGCGCAGGTCTCTTCGGTAAGTGCGGGCGGCTATGCCGAAATCCATTCGGTATTCCCCTGCGGAATGGATGAACGTTTCAGGCTCGGCGGCCAACAAGCATATGGGCAATCGGCTCGATTCCGTGCTCGAGGATGAAGCCCAGCTTGCGAACAAGGCGAATGCCTCCCGTCTGCAGTCGCTTCTTCATTGTGGTGTGCTTGGTTGCCGCCATCGGCATTATCGTGTGGGCGGTGTTCATGTTCTTCCGCCATGGCCGCAGTATAAGCCCCAATTCCAGGATGAATACTGGCGCGATGTGCCCGCAAAGGGTCTTTCGCCCGCAGTTATCGGGCGACGTGGCGCTTCGATGCCGAATTCCCAACTTGATCTTACGGCGACGCTCATGCATCTGTCCCATATCGGCGCAATTCGCCTCGATGCCGGCAGCTACGAAGCGCCCAGCAAGGGGTTTTTGGGCATGGGCGGCAGCAAAACGGTGAACGATACTACATCACGCGCCTTCCTGGCTGGGAAGAAAAGGTCGTCGACCCTATTGGATAAAAAGACGATGGACCTCGTATTCAAGAAATTGCTGGCGGGTGCCGATTCCCCAGGTTTGGCACCATTCAGCAGTTCCTGAAACCAATACCCTGAGTCGTCTAACGATGCCGTGCGTGGTTTCGGCTGAAACGAACAAGTGCAACTTCTTCGAGGAAAAGGTTCGCACTATCGTGTGATTTTCTTCGTACTCGCAGTGCTGCTGGGCCTCGTGGGCGTCTTCTCGCTTTTCGTGACCGACGAATTCACGCTGTTCTTGGCGTTCGTTCCGCCCGTGGTGGTGCTCGCGGTGCTTTCGAAGTTCATGCAACGTCGCAGCCGCGAGGCGGTTGAGATTCATGCCGTGCGTCGGCCTGCGCAACTGGCTCAAAGATTTCAGCGCGCTCGACGAACGCCTGCCTGGGCACAGCGTAATCTCGAACGG